>TARA_R110002110_G_scaffold6008_1_pt1 | contig 13235 bp, 18 predicted proteins | sample TARA_R110002110 | Tara Oceans TARA_R110002110 (sample SAMEA4397330) | marine metagenome | biome: Polar Biome; feature: [SRF] surface water layer (ENVO:00010504); material: water (ENVO:00002006), including particulate matter (ENVO:01000060) such as... | depth 5 m
ATTTGTTATTTAGTTTATATTTAGTTATCCAGTTTAGTTCGTTTTTAGTTTGTGAGAGTGTATGTTTGTTTATTAGTTATTTATTAGTTAATAGTGTAACACATGTTCTCATTGTGTTTTACATTCCATTAAAAGAAATATAGTTAATAATTCCAGTAGTTATTATATTATAAGTTATTAAAGTAATTACTGTTATTGCAAATGTGAGTGGTAATATTAATTGTTTCATATGTTATTTATTTAGTTGTTTTGTTATTTAGTTTACATTATATCTATCCATATACTCTCGTAATTAGTTTGTAAGAAATTAACTTAGCTTAAACATGTAACACATTGACACAACAATCTATCGGGATAATCAGTATATATACAATATAATTCTAATAAAGACGCGGAACCCGGTTTAAAATATTTCATTTTCTAATTTACACAAAATAAAATTGTGGGGGCGCTATACTACAGCCCGGTATTTCTAATATAAAAAAAATAGGGGGTGACATTAGCCTCTTAGAGCTACTAGTAAGGGGCATTTGTCACCCTCTACGTATGTAAATATCAAAAAATACATGTAAATACTTATATTATACCCTAATTGTAGAAATGCATGCAAGAAAATAGGATTAAAAAACAAACTACGTAAAAAAATTATTATGGATAAAGAAGGAACAAGTGATGGACCTGCCTTTGCTGGAGCATTAGTCGCTGCAGCTGCTGGAAAAGCAGTAGGTAGAAAGTCACGAGCAAAAAGAAAAGCTCGAAGAGCAAAAAGAAAAGCTAGAAAAGCTGGACGTATGGAAAAAAGAGCTGCTAGAGCTGAAGCTAGAGGAAATACTAAAAGAGCTGGTATTTTAAAAGCTAAAGCTGGAGCAAAAAGAGAAAAATCAGCAAAATTAAGTTCTAGATCTAAAGAATTAAAAGAAAAAGCTGCTTCAAGTAAAGCAAAAAGAAAAGCACTAGGATCTAAGATTAAGGATAAAGTAAAATCTGGGGTTAAAAAAGCTGCTGATGCAGTAACTGGAAAAGTTAAGAAAACAGTTAAAGATGCTAAAAAAGATGTAAAAAATTCTAAAGTTGTTAAAGTAGCTAAGAAAGTTAAAAAAGTAGCAAAAGCTGCAGTAGCTGGAGCAAAAGAAGAAGCAATGGCAATGTACGGTAAAAAAGGACCGGCTAACTACATGGATACTGATCCGGATAAAATAGCAAAAAGAGAAGAAAAAGGACAAGGAGTTGATCTTGGTGCTCAATCTATGGATGCTAAGAAAGAAGAAGGAATGTCTATGTATGATGGTAAGAAGAAAGAAGAAAAGTATGATATGAAAAAAGCATATGATAAAAATCTTTCTGGAGATGCTAGATTACATTACCTTGAAAACGCTCGTGCAGATAAAGATTCTAAACCAAAAGGTGGTTTTGCGAGAACTGGAATGAAAGGCCCTTCTATGATGGGTAAAATAAAATATGGACAATCTTCTAAACCTACTTACTCAAAAGGTAACGGAAGACCTGCTAAAGGACCATCAATGATGGGACATCCAAGTTTTATTAAAGGAGGAAAGAAGAAGAAATAGTAGCTAATGGCTGTTATTTATTCATATCCAATTAAAAATACGCCAACCGGAGGTGATACTATGATCATCTCCGATATGGCAGATTCAAAAAGAACTAAACAAGTCTTATTAACTGACTTAAAAACATTAATTAACACTACTTATACGTTAACAGCTTCTAATGACAATGCTGCTGGAACGGCTGGAGCTGCTGATATAAACTTAAACGACAGTGATGGAAGTGTTGATTCTGTTAAAATAAGAGGCAAAGGTGCTCATATAATAGTAAACTCAACAGTTTCTGGAGTAATAGACATCGAAGCACTTACACAAGGAAGGCACGAAGCCTATTCTTTTAATACTGAAGTCCAAAACCCTGTAGAAATATCACATACTTTAGGTGGTTATCCATCTGTAACTACAGTAGATTCTGCTAACACTGTGGTAACAGGAACAGTTACTTACTTAAGCACAGCAGATATACAAATACAATTTACTGCTGACTTTGCAGGAATAGCATATTTAAACTAAAACAAAATGGCAATAAATTTTTTAGATACCGTAAATTTTAATGGTAACTCAATTAACAATATAAGAATACAGAATGTACCTACAGACCCTAGTACTAGTGTCGCTGCGGGTGATTTAATATTTAATACTACTTCAAACGTTTTAAAATACTACGACGGAACCGCTCCTTTTAACGCAGCAGGTTGGATAACTCTACCAGGGCCAAGTTATAGTAAATGGGTAGCAGCTAGTGGGACTGGTGGAACTGCGGATGTTAATGATGGAGATAAATACGAGATTACATCAAGCACTACAAACCCAGGTATGTTCCTAGGTACAACATCAAAATCAGGCACAACAATTACACAGGAACTAGGTTTATTTACAAAGTCTATGACTATAGCTTCTCCTAGTGCTTATTCTACTGATGTAATTTTATGGGGTACCAATGCAACTGATTGGAAAGTACAACAGTCACACATTGAAGATATACCAGTTAGTGCATGGGGTGCTGCTACGGATAGTGTCGACATGGGTAGTAAGAAAATTGTAAGTCTACTAGATCCGGCGTCTGCTCAAGATGCGGCTACTAAAGCTTATGTAGATTCAGCTGTAGAAGGTGGTCTAACTGTAAAAGGTGGATTTAACGCTAATACAGGTGCTATTACAAGTGGTGGTAACTTAACAGTAGGAGAGGAAAGAGTTGCAGTTGCAATAGGTGATTACTATGTAGTAACTGTTGCAGGTAATTTCTTTGCTAATGCTGCTACTCCTTTAACGCCTGGTGATTCAGTATTAGTTCAAACAGCCGCTGAAGCAGGAGCTTCTATAGAAGATGACTTTGCAGTAATACAATCTGACACAGATCTAGCAACACTAGCAACTGTTGGTATTGGTAATGTCAATAAGTCTGCAGTAGATGTTCAGTTAGGTATTTTAGTTGACTACACTACTGGAACCGCTGAAGTTGGACTTGGAATTAATGATTTAACTTCAATAGCAACAGCTGTAGATGATACTGATGAACTTCTTATAGTAGATTTAGATGGAGATCCATCAAATAAACCAATAAATAGAAAAGTAGCTGCTAGTGTTTTAAAAACATATTTTAGTAGCGGTGCTACAGGTGTGAATTTAGTTTTAAACTCCGCACTGGATGGTGTCACAAAAGCAACTTCTGGTACAGCGCCTAATATTACAACTGTATATGCTATTGATGTAACTAATGCAACAAATGCTTTTGGATCTGGAGTTACAGCTATAAATGTTAAAGCAGAAGTTTTAACTTCAGCTGGAGAAACAGTATATCCTTCAGTAACAAGATCTGGAACTAGTTTAAGTGTTACTTTTGTAGGTTCTGCTGTAGCAGACAGTGCGTATAGAGTATTATTAGTTAATGTAGCTTAATGGGACTTCAGTTTTTTAATCAACTAGACGCTGCGTCTTACACGGCTACAGCAACTGCAACTGGTGCTACGGCTATAAATCCAAATCAAAATTTCTATCCTTCTGGAAATAACTCTGATACTACAACGGATTTAGCGGTTGACCAAACAGGTAAAGTAGTTAGAACAACTCAAGAAGCAACTTGGGATCTAACTAGAACTCAAGTAGACGCTTTAACAACTTCAGCAGCTGGTACTACATTAATAAGTGCACCTGGATCTTCAAGTTCATTTGTAATAATAGAAAAAGTAACTATTTTGATATTATTTGAATGGAATGAAAATAAAATGGCAGCTGGTCAGCAATACCAAATAATTCAGGATGGCAATGCATCCGATGTTATAGCTGTAATAAATGGAAACAGAGTAAACGACATTGCATTTGCCGGCGGAGAGGGAGGACCTAATTCTGGGATATATGAGCATGATACTGGGTATTCTACCTTAAACAGAACTTATAATCCAAACAAAGCAACAACAATAAGAAGGTTAACTACAGATGCTTTAAATACAGCAGTAGAAAACATGATTATTAAAATTAGATATAGAGTATACGATACTGCAACGTTTTAAAAAGTAAAATTAATTATATATAAGTGATTATTTATATTAAGAAAACTTAAATAAAATTAAATGGAAAAAGAATTACCTTATAGAGATAGGATAAGAAAAGTAAGTAAAAAAGATCTTAGCTTATTGATTGGTTTTAAAAATATAATAAATGAAAATGATAGAAATATAGTTGGTTTATTATTACAAATAGAAGAAGAAAAATCATTAGCTAAAAAAATTAAAGTATCTGAAGAGGAGTTTAAAAAATTGCTTAGAAAAAAATATGGAGAAGTAAATATAGATTTAGAAAGTGGTTATTTTAGCTCTTTAAATGTAGATATTGAACCAGAAATAGATATGGATGAATTAGAGAAAGTTGATCAACCTAAATTTGAAGCTTTATCAAAGACTAATATTAGAAAATAAAATTAAATTAAATGATACCAAAAATAATACACCAAATATGGGTAGGTAATAATCCTATGCCAGAGCATTGTTTAGAATTTGTAGAAAAAATAAAAGAATTTAACCCAGAATACGAACACAAAATGTGGGGCAATGAAGTATTTGATCACTACAAAGATGATGAATATTTAAAATCCTTTATAGAACACGAAAGTTCTATACCAATAGCATTTACTTGTGATAGAATAAGATTGCTATTATTGAAAGAATTTGGCGGAATATACTTAGATGTAGATTGCAAGCCAATAAAATCGTTTAATTATATACTTGATAAAGTTACAGAAAGTCACTGTTTCTTTGCAGGTGTTAAGAAAACACAAAACCATAACACTCTAATAGATTGTGCTATATATGGATCTACACCTAACAGTAGAGTAGTTAATGACTGCTTAGATACTTATGCAGAAGTTACTTTTGCTAATGGAGGTAGAGTTTTTAGCGATGTAATAATCGAAAAAATGGGACCAGACGTAGCTCTATTTAATTATGAGTATTTTTACAACTGGGAAATAACAGAAAATACAGTATTACTACATGATATTGTAGATACTAGATTATTCTCTTGGATCCCAATAAATCAAAGACCAAAATGACGTTTTTATATACCCGCACTAACACGTGGAATAGTGCACCACCACAACCAAATGAAGAAACCATAAAAGCATGGAAACATATTTCACAGAAGAAAAACTGGAGAATAGTACAATTGCCAAATGGTTATCTACAGACCGAATACAAAGATATCGATGATGAAGAATTATGGATCGATGTTACCAGAAGAGAAACAATAGCAGGAGCTGAGCAAGCAATAGATAGTTCTATAGCTCACTACACTCAAAAGCTAGAGTTTATCCAAGGACCTAAAGTAGTTAAAACCTTTAAGTAATATTCAAAACAAATCAAATTTAATTTAATATAATGGAAGAAATAAAGTTAGTAAAAAACTTGACTTTTGGTGATGGTGCCAGAAGTCAAGTTCTTACTGGTGTAGAAAAACTAACTAATGCTGTTGGTTCTACGCTAGGTGCAAGTGGTAAATGTGTTATAATAGAAGATGCTAATGGCAAACCTCAAATTACTAAAGATGGAGTTACTGTAGCTAATTCTATAATATTAAGAGATCCTATCGAAAACATAGGTGCTACATTAATAAAAGAAGCAGCTCAAAGGACTGTGAAAGAAGCAGGAGACGGGACAACTACTGCTACTATATTATCTCATGCTATACTTAAGCAAGCTCAAGAACATTCTTTACTAGAAAATGTTAGATCTTTAAAAGCTGGTATTAATTTAGGCGTTGAAAAAGTTATAGAATATATAACTAAAAACAGTGAAAAAATATCAGGTGATAAGATAGTTCAAGTGGCTACTATATCAGCTAATAATGACAAAGTATTAGGCAAGGTAATAGCAGAGGCTTTTAAGATGGTGGATGAGACTGGTATTGTGACTATGGAAGTTACTGACGAAAACGAAACAACTGTTGAGGTAATAGATGGTTTACAGTATCAAAAAGGAATTATAAATTCAAATTTTATAACAAACAAAGATAACAATGTATGTGAATTAAATAATCCATTAATACTTGTTGTTGAATCTAATGTAGAAAATATAAGAAAAATACAACCAGTTTTAGAGTATGTTATAAAAAATAATAAAAGTTTACTAATTATAGCAGATGTAGACCCTAAAGTAGCTAGTGCTTTAGCAATGAACAAAGTTAAAGGTAATATTAAAATAAACGTTATAGATGCTCCTTCTTATGGCGTGTCTAAAAAAGAAATATTAGAAGACATTTGTTTAATGACAGGTGCTACTTTAATAAATGAAGATCTAGGAGACGATATGGATATTATAAAACCTGAGTTTTTAGGTAGTTGCATCAAAAGCACAACTAATAGATATGACACTCTTCTTAAGGTTGATTTAAGAGACAATAAGAAATTAGAAGATAAAATAAATAATCTTCAAAAACAATTAAGCTCTACTAAGAATTCTAGGTTAATAATAAAAATTGAAACTCAATTAGCTAGACTTAAAGCTAAAGTAGCAACAGTAAAAGTTGGTGCTAATTCAGAAGTAGAACTAAAAGAAAAAAAAGATAGAGTAGAGGATGCTATTTGTGCTACAAAAGCCGCAATTAAAGAAGGTATAGTACCAGGAGGTGGTATAGCTTTATTAAATGCAAGTTTCAACTTAAAGCCTGATAGTATAGGTGAAGAAGTTTTATATCAAGCTATAAGAAGACCTTATGAGCTAATATTGAAAAATGCAGGTATAGACAAAATTGAAAAGCTAGATAAAGGTAAAGGATTAGATGTGGTTACAGGAAATACGGTAGATATGGTAAAAGCCGGAATTATAGATCCTTTGTTGGTTACTAAAAGTGCATTAAAAAATGCGGCTTCAGTAGCTACTACTATATTATCAACCGATTGTATAATAAATAATATTAGAGATGAAAGCGGTAGGTAAGTATATAGTAATAGATCCAAATAAAGAAACAAACGTTAAAACAGAAGGTGGTTTAATACTTTCTAATAATCAACGTGAAGATATAAGATACAGACAAGCAGTTGTAGTTAAACCTGGAACTGATGTTAAAGGTATTAAAAAAGGAGACGAAATATATTATGATAGAAGTTCCGGTTTTAATATTGAAATTAAAAATAAACAATATACAATTATTAAAGAGTTTGATGTTGTAGTAATTTTGTAATTATGAGTAGACTACGTAAGGGTGGTAAGTATAAAGGCGGTGAATTTGCATCAGATTTTAAGTTTGGTTTAGCTACTAAAACTCCATTTGCGTTTGCGGGAGTGATAAAAAAACAACAAGAAAGAGCAATAGAAGCTGTTAAACAAGCTAAAGCTAAAGCAAATAAAGCGGCGTCTGTTGCTGTGGCTGGAGGTAAAGATGAGATGACAGAATCAGCTTTAGAAAAAGCAAGACAAGGCCCTAACGATGCGGCTAGTAAAGCTGCTGTAGATAATAGAGGTAAAGAAGATATAGTACCATCCGACACTGACTACTCAAGAGAAGAGGTTGATTCATATTTTCAAAGAAGAAAACTAGCTAGTGAAAAAGACGAATTAGAAAGACTTAAGAAAGAACAAGAAGATAAAGAAGCGGCTGATGCTGCTGCTGCAGATAAAGAAAAGAATACTATTGTAGATTCTGATGGTAATGTTCAGTATACTAATGACTATGATCCTTCTATGTCAAAAGCAGATAGAAAAGCAGAAAAGAAAGCTAATAAACGTGAAATTAAAGACAATTTTAAAGCTCAAAAGGATTATTGCAAAGGCAAAAGAGGCAAAGCAAAAAGACAATGTAAAAGACAAGCTAGAAGAGATAAAAGAGCTGCTAAAAAATCTAACAGACAATCTAATAGAGGTACTAGAAGAGCTTCTAAAGGTAAATAGTGAAAAGAATAAACTCTAGTGATTTAAAAGATTTAAATTTACTAAAACATTATAGAATAATTAGAAAATGGGCTTGCAAAACAAGCTCATTAAATGACGCAGATTTAGAGCTACTAATTTATTTAGACGCTATAGATATGTTTACTAAAGATGATTTTAAAAAAGGTACGTACTCATATAGTTGGGATAACAGACGCTGGAACAGATTATTGAAACAAGAGTGGATTACAGTGTGGCGGAAAAGAAACCACACCACTCAAAAATATCATATATATAAAGTTTCATATAAGTGTAAACAACTAATAAGCCGTATGTACCGTATCATGTTAGGAGAGGAGGATATGCCTTTAAAAGTAATGGAGTCAAATAAAAAGTACTCTTACAAAGTTACGGCTAAGGCAATATCCTTTGTTAATAAAGATAAAACAAGAACAAATGTCATATAAACAGAAAAGCCCATTAAATTCATTTAGAGACCCTAAAAGAGCAACTAATAACTTTAAACCAACAGCGTTTAAGATGCCTGACTTGTCACCTATTGTGAATAAAAAAGCAGATGGCGGTGAAATTACTGATGACAGAAAGACTGATGATAAGGGAGGAGAAAAAAAGAATGGGATTCTTAGCGCTGAAAATGCTGCTATGGAAAAAATTAATAGCAATAAACAAACCATAGCTGAAAAACAAAAACCAGAGCACATTAAGATAAGAGAGAGATATGCAGAAGATAAAGCTAAAGAAAAAGCTGCTTTTAAACAGATTAGAAAAAACTCTAGATTAGCTGATAAAAAAACTACTGCTGAAGAAAAAGATAGGTTTACTAGAGACAAGATAAGGATGCAAGAATTTAAGTTTGATAAATCAAAAGCCGGTAAAGAATCTCAAGCACAAATAGATAATGAAAAAAGCCTTAGTGACATGAGGGGTAAGCACAATGTAGGTGGAAGGATAGAAACAAAAAATGAAAATAAGTTTGATTTAATGAACGCTGATGATTCAGATTTAAAATTAAGCGGTATAGAGGAATTTAAAAAACAAAATGAAATAACAAAACTTCAAGCAGCAAAAGGTGGTGATATGAGAGCTATAAGAGATCAACGATTTGTTAATTCTATTGACGAAATTGGTGGTGGATTTGAAACACCTACTCTTAATCAACGTAGTAAAGCTAAACAAAGGATGGATTTTCAAGGATATATGAATAGCCCTTTAAACATGCAATCAAGAAGTAAAATGGAGAAATCTGGAGAAACAATTAGACCTGGATCTATATCTTGTGGTAGAGGTTCTTTTAAAATAAAAAGTCCACTAGCTAACAAAGTTTTTAATTCGCGGGCAGGTAGCTCTGGAACAGGATCTGGAGCAGGATCTGGAGCAGGATCTGGAGCAGGATCTGGAGTTGGAACCACAACTGGAACTGGAGCTGGAACCACAACTGGAACTGGAACTGGAACCTTAGCTTCATCGGGTGTGGTAGGAACTGGATTAGCAACTGGAGCTGGAACCACAACTGGAACTGGAGCTAGCACCAATACTAACAAGAGTACTCCAACACCACCACCAATTGGTTCTGGTTCTGGAACATCTACTGGTTCTGGTGGATCTACTGGTATGATTGGTTATAATGGTTCAACAGGCGCAGGAACAGGAGCAGGAACAGGAGCAACTGGAACTGGAGGAGCAGGAACGTCAGGCAATAGCGGAATGATGGGAAATCAAGGTGGAACTGGTTATGGAAATCCTGGTTCTGGTGGAACACACAGCGGAGGAAGTGGTACTAACACAGATGGCGGCAACATGGGAATTGGTACAGCAGTCGCTTTAGGTGGTAGTGGATTAGGCTATTTAAATAGTGGAACTGGCGGAAATATTACAAATACATCTGGACCTGGAGCAACTGGAAGTGTAGGCAGTGGTATGGGTGGATCTGGAGCAACTGGAAGTGTTGGATATGGTGGAGGTAATAGTTCTGGTGCTGGTGTTCATTTAGGTGGTGGTGGAACTCCAAATGCTGGTCATGGTAGTGGTCATGGTGTTACTACTGGAGGCCCTGGACCTGGACAAGGCACTTCAAGTGGAGCAGGCACTTCAAGTGGAACAGGTACAACAACAACAACAACGGGTTATTCAAATGCTAATGCTTCTGGATTTTCTAATAGAGAAACTCAATTTTTAAACCAAGCTATGCCTATGTTTTCTACGATGAAATCAATGGGTCCTAACAAAGCATTGCAAGGTAAACAAAGTGAATTACCAGAGCATTTGCAAAAAGCAATTATTAATTCACCAGGCATGTATGATAATTCTCCTCTTTCAAAAAATATAGATTTTTCAAGTTTAAAAAAAGGAGCTTTAAGAGACGAGTTAAATATACCTAAAGGTGAAAAAATACCATTATCAGATCTTAAAACTAAACCAGGAGATAGTAAGAAAACAAAACAAAGAAAAAATCTTGCTAAAACAATGAGAAAGTTTAAGAGTTAAGTATATGGGAATATTCCTAGAAATAGCAGCAGACAGACCAAGAGGACTTAACTGGACAGTTGTAAATATGTTAGATAGAGCAGGTGTTGATAAACTTGATCTGACCAACCTTCCTACACCTTATTTTGATGAGCAGTTTGATGGAATTTACTCTGAACATTTTATTGAACATATACATAAGTATCAAGGGATCAACTTCTTTAAAGAAGCACACCGTATCCTTAAAACCGGCGGGACTATCCGAACAGTATGGCCACCCTACGAGTTTGTCGAGAAACTTGTAAGTGATACGGAACTTAATGAGAACGAAAAAAAGTTTGTGGAACATTATTATCAAGTCTATGTAGTAAAATATAATTTTGCTGCGGCAAGAAACGGACATAGAAGTAAACGTGAACAGTGTGCGCTTGGTCTATTACATCAGCAAGGTGAGCATCTTTATATTTGGAGTATATCTGAAATGATTGATATGCTAAAAGATATAGGATTCAGTTCAGTAAAAACCTGCGAATATCAAAAGAGTAAAGTTCTTGAGTTTAAAGATATTGAAACTCAGGAAATGATTCGTGAGATTAATTCAGCAGTTATAGAGGCGAAGAAATGAATATCATTATTCGCTACGAGTTTAAAAAGTAAAAGTGAAAAAAATATGCGTGATTATATATAGTACACGGATATTATTAATCAAAAAAAATAATTATGAAAAATCAAAGACCAGCAGGTAAAAAGTTAAGTTGTGGTTGTAATATGCCAATAGTAGGTACTAGAATTATGAAATCAAATAATTCTACTATAACACCTACGTTACGTAGAATTGACAATGTGCCTTACAAAGGTAATCCAGTACTGTTAGCTCAAAGATAATGGGTTTAGACGATTTAAAGTTATATTGCTTAAATATAACTTCATTCACTATAGCAAGCTTAGATTGGATGGAACCTATGTTAGAAATAGTATTGTTATTAATGACTATTGGATATACAGCACATAAATGGTATAAGCTCAAAAACAAATGAGATTAGTAAAAGAAATTATAATACACTGCTCCGCTACTAGAGAAGGACAAGACGTGCCGGTTGAAACAATAAAAGACTGGCATATTAACTCTAGAGGATGGAGCGACATCGGGTATCATTTCTACATCGAATTAGATGGAACTATAAAGAAAGGTAGAGATATAGACCGAATCGGAGCTCATTGCAAATCACATAATAGAAATAGCATAGGATTATGTTATTGTGGAGGCGTTGAAGCAGATGGTAAGACTCCGAAGGATACTAGAACACAAGAACAGAAAGATAGTCTCTTACATGTGCTTAAAACACTTAAAGCAATGTACCCAGAGGCAGTTATTTATTCACACAACGAGTTTGCCAACAAAGCATGCCCGTCATTTGATGCAACAGGAGAGTATGAAGATATCTGAAAACACAGAATTTAAAATTGATATAAAAACTGTAATTGGAATAATAATGTTAACAACAACTTTTGTTGGTATGTATTATTCATTGCAAGATGACATTACTGAAGCTAGAAACTTACCACCTACAGAAGTTAAAAGATTAGAGTATGATTTAAAAGAACAATGGAATCATGCTAATATAGAGGATCTAAAAGAAAGAGTTGATATGATAGAGCAGATGGGTGATATACTTTCTGAAGAAATTAAAGTGCTTTCTACACTAGTAAAAGATGGTACAAAGACTGATGGTAAGCTTGATGAATTAGCTAAACAAGTTTTAGCATTAAAATCAAAAAAACGCAGATAATGAGAGACATATCTCCTTTAGCAAGAATAAGAAAAACAACTCAAGGTAAGGGTAGAAATTTTTTATCTATAAAAGAAGGAGCTGGAATGACCAAAGCTGGTAGAGAAAAATATAAAAAACAAAATCCAGGGAGTACTTTGTCTGCTCCTGTCACTGGAAAAGTTAAACCTGGTAGTAAAGCTGCTAAAAGAAGAAAATCATTTTGTGCTAGATCAAAAAGCTGGACCGGAGAAAGAGGTAAAGCAGCGAGAGCAAGATGGAAATGTTAATATTATGGGAAAATTTAAACTAAACGCACCTTACAAACTGGATCCAATTCCAAGATATGAAGTTCCTTTTCAGCCAGACAATACAGAAGACGATTCTGGGCTTGTTGCTAAAGCTAATAAAAATGGAACTATGATTGTTAATAAGAACATACCAATTGATGATCCTATTAGAAAAGAAGCGGAATCACATGAGGATCACCACATAAAAGATATGATGGATGGTAAGTTAGATTATGATGATGAAAAGGTTTATGAAACAATAAGCACTGGAAAAGTAAAAGAGCATTCCAGAGATGATTTTAAAGAAAGCGATAAAAATTTAGCATGGGAGAAAGATGCTTACAAAGCTGGAGAAAGTTTAGAGCAAAAAGATATGAGACCTAAACCTAATAAATTAGATGGCGCTCCAAACATGTATGAAAGAGACACCCCATTAGCTTTTCAAAAAATGGGATCAAGACACAAAAGTGGTAGAACTCAAGATGAAAATAAAATATCTCATACTGAAAGATTTGGTCCTTCAATGGATACTCCTAACAGAGCTGGTAGATCTAAAAAGTCTGGTGTATTAAACGGCAAGTTTGACAACTTCTATGCTACAGGTCCAGGCTTGTGGAAAGGACCAGCTGCTATCACAGACCCACCTTCTGGTGTCGAAAGTAACACTGATGGTAGTGGTAATTTAGAACAAAGTCCTGAGTTCTCTCCAAAGAAAAATGATGAATATACTGGACCTAATATTTCATATAATCCATCTAATAATAAATT
>TARA_R110002110_G_scaffold275822_2_pt1 | contig 13225 bp, 15 predicted proteins | sample TARA_R110002110 | Tara Oceans TARA_R110002110 (sample SAMEA4397330) | marine metagenome | biome: Polar Biome; feature: [SRF] surface water layer (ENVO:00010504); material: water (ENVO:00002006), including particulate matter (ENVO:01000060) such as... | depth 5 m
CGTTTGTATCATATTTTAAAATCGAACTCAGGTTATATAACTTGGCTCACAATCGCTCAGGTGCGGAGCATCGGAGCAAGTTTTATTAAAGACAGACGAAATTCACTCACACATTACCTATTCATAAACTTAGCCAACAATCTATGAAAGTGATGAACTCCTTGTTCTCTCTTGGGTGAAAATCGTCCTGTTTTATAAAAACTGGATTTCAAACCTTGATGAACATTTTCTACAACAAATTCATCTTCCCTTTCAACTTTGTCCAACAGTGCTCCTGCGCTCTCTTCGATCTTCGATTCATCCCACACATAAGATAAGAAAGAAACTTTAGTTCGATTCTTTGAAAGTGGTTTAATAATATTGATCGACAATCCCCACGGATAAAAATTGAACATCATATTCGGAAATACCCAGTAGTAATAAGCTGCAACATATTTTCCATAATCGGGATGCCCTTCAGGAAAATCGAACGTTTCTACGGCATCATCAGAATATCCAATTTGCAGATTACAGTTTTCATATAATTCTGTGGTATAACTGCCATAATCCAACGCCTGATTCAAATCACTATGCACATACGGAATATGAAATCCTTCCAAATAATTATCGCAATAAAGTGCCCAGTGCGTATTCACCAGATAGTCTTTTGAACGAACCGGATCGAATACTAACTCATGAATCGGTAAAAACCCGATTCGCTCTTTCATTTTATCAATAACCGCCTGAAAGTCGAATGCTTCATCTAATCCAACAAATAATAACGGACCCCATTGTATCAGTGGAAATTTATGGAGGTTATCACAAGGTCTTGGGAAATCCTCGGCATCAGCAAACTCCGGCATAAACCTGAACGTACCATCCAGATCAAACTTCCTTCCATGATATTTACACGTTAGGTTCTTACTCGTACCGCCATCATTTACAATAATATTTCCACGATGTGTGCATACATTAGAAACACAATGAATCCGATCTTCTGAATCTCTGGTCAGAACCATAGGCTCGTTCAAATAATTTTCCAACACCGACAAAGGCTTTATCTGATTCTGAAGTTTGATGTCGTTCACATCTGCTGCAAACTGCCATGTTTTCAGAAATACTTTGTCTTTTAAATCACTAAAAATTTGCTCATTTTGATAAAATGAACCAGGAAGCGTTTCAGCTTTTTCTATTTCAGGATGAATATCGAAATTGTAGCCCATCTGGTTTCTGTAGTTTGTTAGGTTAGTAAATCTACATTTAAATTTTGAAAGGTACACATTAGTTGAATCAGCAAAAATTATTAGGAAAATGGACAAGCACTTCCCTTGTTGTTGGCACCATGGTGGGCGCAGGTGTTTTTCTGATGCCATCACTGCTCGCTATTTATGGAGGAATTAGTATTGTTGGCTGGCTGGTTTCTACAATTGGAGCCATTTTACTGGCCGTTTTATTTAGCCGATTAAGCAGACTTCTTCCGGGACTTCAAGGCGGGCCTTACGCATACACAAAAAAAGGAATAGGAGAATTTCCCGCTTTTCTTGTAGTCTGGGGTTACTGGATTTCCGTCTGTACCACCAACGCAGCTCTTGCCGTGGCTTTTGTCGGCTATCTTAGTGTTTTTGTAACAATCCTAAACGGCAATGTTATCTATTCTGCGTTAGCAGCGCTTTTGGCTATTTGGTTGCTGTCCTGGTACAATACTCGTGGTATAAAACTTGTGGGAAAGATGGCTCTGGTTACTACCGTACTTAAACTTGTACCCTTAGTTGTTATCAGTGTTTTTGGATTATTTTTTATCAACCTCGATCATTTCTCTCCGATCAATTTGAGTGCAGAAACCAATCTTTCAGCGATTGCAATAACCACGGCTTTAACATTCTTCTCATTTTTGGGGATTGAAAGTGCCACAATTCCTGCTGATGACGTTGAAAATCCTAACGAAACCGTTCCTTTTGCTACAAAATGGGGAACGCTGATTGCTGCCGTGGTTTACATTTTCAGTTCTGTTTCCATTATGGGAGTTATTAATCCGGAAGTGCTGAGCAGTTCTACGGCTCCTTTTGCAGATGCCGCTACTATATTATGGGGCAAAGGTGGGAATCTAATTATAGCTCTAGCCGCTACTATTTCAGTGTTTGGCGCACTAAATGGTTGGATATTAATTCAGGGGCAGATGCCTCAAGCTATTGCAAAAGACGGTTTATTTCCTTCAGTTTTTGCAAAAGAAAATAAACGGGGAACTCCGTCACTAGGAATTTTTATTTCAAGCTCACTGGCAACTTTGCTCATTATCATGAACTACTCGGGTGGTTTGCTAAAAGTTTTTGAGTTTATGATTCTGGTTTCCACAGTTTCCGTATTGATCCCCTATTTATTTTGTTCGGTTTCTTATGTGTTGCTGATAAAAAATCCGGAAACGAGCATGTTCTTAATACCGGCATAGTTCTGATAGCATCCCTCACCTTTTTATTTTCCCTTTTTGCTCTGGTCGGCTCGGGATTTGAATCTGTGTTTTGGGGAATTCTGTTTCTTCTTATAGGAGTTCCTGTTTACTTTGTCATCAAAAAGAAAAAATCTGTGTAATGAAATTAACTCATCATTCTGAATACGGCACTCTCAAGTCCATTTACCTGAAACCTGCTGAGTTTAGTTTCGTGGGCCCCGAATTGATTTCCCGGCAATGGAAAGAGTTGAATTATTTGGCAAAACCTGATTTCGAAATTGCCTTAAAAGAGTATGCAGCTTTTGAAAAAATAATCAAAGAAACGGAGGCTTCTGTCAAGTATTTCGGGCTCAATGATTCTGTGTCGATGGATTCAATCTATTGCAGAGATGCGTCCATTGCTACTGATTTTGGTATTATTATTTGTACTATGGGTAAAGATGGCAGAAAGAACGAACCCGTTGTCGCTGAGAAAGTATATACCACTAATGGCGATAAAATTCTTGGTAGAATTGAATCTCCTGGTACTTTGGAAGGCGGAGATGTCGCATGGATGGATGAAAAAACATTGGCTGTAGGACGAACGTACAGAACCAATGATTCAGGAATCGAACAACTTCGGGCATTGCTTGAACCGCATGGAGTTATAATAATTCAGGTTGATCTCCCCCATTACAAAGGGAAATCGGATGTATTTCATTTGATGTCGATTTTAAGTCCGGTAGATAAAGATCTGGCAGTCGTTTACTCTTCTTTGATGCCTATTTCATTTCGTGAGCTTCTTATAGAACGTGGATTTAAACTTGTTGAAGTTCCTGATGAAGAATTTGAATCTATGGGATGTAACGTGTTGGCAACAAGTCCAAGAAACTGTTTGGTGGTTTCAGGAAATCCGCTCACTAAGCAAAGGCTGGAAGAAGCCAGTGCAATCGTTACTACTTATGACGGAAAAGAAATCAGTGTAAAAGGCGGTGGCGGACCGACATGTTTAACCAGACCGATGTTGAGAGCTTTGAATAAATAAACGAAACGCTATGAATTCTACAATCACCATATCAACAACTATTAAACAAGACCGAAGTACCATTTGGAAACTCTGGAATGAACCAGATCATATCACCAAATGGAATTTTGCTTCTGATGACTGGCACTGTCCAGCGGCGGAGAACGATCTTAGGGTTGGCGGGAAATTGAAATCAAGAATGGAAGCTAAAGACGGAAGTTTTGGATTCGATTTTGAAGGCACTTATGATGAGATTATCGATCAAAAAAAGATCACTTACACCATTGCCGATGGCCGACAAGTAACTACAAATTTTGAAGAACTGGATGACACAACTAAAGTTACAACTATCTTTGAAACTGAAGCAGAAAATCCAATAGAAATACAACGTGACGGCTGGCAAGCGATATTGAACAATTTTAAGAAGTATGCAGAGTACAAAAAGTAAAGAGAATAATTTGCTTTGCCCCGTACTATCTACTATCATAATAGTATGAGTAAATTATTTTTATTTTGTCTGATTATACTTGGTTCTTCAACTTCGTCTTCTGCTCAAGACCATCCGCTGGAAGAGTTGTTTTTTGAGAGATTGGCTGCTTTATTCTTTACAAATGATGGAATACCAGTTGTAGTAAAAGATGCCAGTGATTACAAAGTGGCTGTAATAGATTCATCTACTTTTCAGGTACATTCACAGCTTATAAGAAAAGGTAAAGGTCCCGGAGAAATAGATCTTTTAAACAGTTTTGGGTTCAATTATGCAAAAAACGAAGTATGTTTAATTGGTTTTGAACTTCGTCTTGTTTGCAGTGATCTCAACAACCACATAACTAAAGACAGTAGAATTCCATGGCTTAAATCGTCAGGAATTAGCACACCCTATCAATTTTATATTGAAAAAGATGAACTACTTATACCTTTATATACTCGATTATCTGTAAAAAATCCGGCTAATATAATAAAAGTTGCGGCGATTTCAACCTTTCATAATCTACAAAAAGTTAGCTATCTAACCTTATCTTTAAATGATCTGGGTCTTACCTATTTAGATGATCTTTCATTGGCTAATAATATTTTTCTTAAACCAAGAGTGTTGAAGCTCAATGATAGCTTCACCTTAGTTTGCATAGCCGGAATGCCTTATTTCTATATTTTTGAAGATAGAAATTTTATTAAAAGGATTAAGATTAATACATCTTATGAGGTATTAATTACTGTTTCTATAAAACCGGAATTTCCAAATCCGGGAATTCAAACGCCAGCAAATATCAATAATCTTCAACTTATTGATGAGTCTCACTTTCTTGTGTCTCATGGAAATTCACATCAAGATATTCCGTTAGGAATCGATGTTTATCAATTTCAAGAATCCGGTAATACCTTATCTGTTAACAGAACCAAACAAATAAAAATATCCAACCTTCCTGAAGAAGTAAGTGAACCGAATGTTACTTTGAGAAATGGAAATATGTTTATAATCACGAATTATCATTTCCTTTCATCTCAAATCTTTTTCCGATCTTTGCAGTAAAATAAATACATCTGATTAAAATTCTAAAAGATGGGAAGCGATATTGGCTAACTTTAAGAAGTATGCAGAAACATTTCCTCAACATTATAAAAAAAAACAATGAAGATACTTCTGTTGGGAGCAACCGGTAGAACCGGAAAGCTAGTTCTAAAATACGCCTTAGAAAAAGGTTTTGAAATTAATTGTTTGGTAAGATCATCTAAAAAAATAACCCCGCACCCTCAAATGAGAATTTTTGAGGGTACTCCAAGTAATCAATCCGATCTTGAAAAAGCTATAGTTGGTTGTACGCATATTATTAACGTACTAAACATCTCCAGAAAAACTGACTTTCCATGGTCTGGTTTAAGAACTCCCAAAACTTTTCTCTCTGATGTTATGTCCAATATTATTTCTATAGCTCCAAAGTATGATGTCAAGCAAGTTATCAGTTGTTCTGCTTGGGGAGTTCGTGAGACCAAACATGATATTCCTTTTTGGTTCAGGTGGGTAATTGATTACAGCAATGTTGGACTCGCCTATAAAGATCATGAACGGCAAGAAATACTTTTGGAAGAATCTGATTTGAATTACACAGTCGTCCGTCCGGCAGGACTAACTAATTTCAAAAAACAAAAAGTAAGAGAAACATTTGAAAACTCCCCCAAACCGTCACTTACTATCAGTAGAAAATCGGTAGCAGATTATATGATCCGTTGTATTGATAACGAGTCTCTTTTTCAAAAAAAAGCCGTGATATCAAAAGATTAGTTTCTTCATCGCTCAGATGCACATCTAAAGAGTGAAAAGGGATGTTAAGAATTACAACGTTCATTCTTGTAAAGGAGAGCATTACTTCTTCATTCAATGTTGATTATTCGTTATTCAATATTCTCTGCTTGTAACTGAATTCATTTTATCACATACTATCAAAAGAAAAATTATCCGATACAGAAAAGACTACCACTAATTTTTGAAAGCATAAAGTTGTACATCATTAAGAAGACACATAGAAGTCCAAAAACAATAAATTATGATACTAATCGCCAAATATATTGTGATTTTTTTCGGAGTCTTCCTCATTAGCGTTGGTTCATTAATGTTATTTAGACCCCAAAAAGCAAGAGAATATTTGAGAAAAGCTGGAAGTAACAACCTTATAAATTACGTTGAAATAACTATCCGAATGATTCCTGCTGCAGGATTGATTATTTATTCAGAATTTTCAAAGTATCCTGAAATATTCAAAATTTTAGGTTGGTTCATGATTGCAACTTCTCTGATTCTTTATTTGGTTCCTCGCAGAATTCATCATAGGTATGCTTTGTGGTGTGCCGATATTCTAACACCAACATATATAAGATTGACGTCCCCTTTCTCAATTCTTTTTGGAAGTGCTATTATTTATTCCGTGCTTTAGTAAATAAATACAGGATAGTAAAACAACAGAATTGTTTGGAAAGGTGGAAATGAAAAAAACCAGTTGCCAATAACCTTTATAACATCATTAGAGAAAAAGGCTTCTCGCAAAGACCGCCACTTCATCATTCATGATTGAATATTCGTGATTCGATATTCTCCTACTATTCCGGCGATGGAATGAAGAGTTTGGCATGTAATGCAAGTTGCAAATTTGCTTAACTTTTTCTCTTTGAGCTCGTTCCGAACGTCTCGTTCGGAATGCCTTGTTTGAGGCTCCGCCTCAATGGAAGCAGAGCTTCCAAATTAGCATCACGCAGCGGAGCTACGTGACGAGGGAAAGATTGACGTCCCCTTTCTCAATTCTTTCTGGATGTGCTATTATTTATTCCGTGCTTTAATAAATACAGGATAGTAAAACAACAGAATTGTTTGGAAAAGCGGAAGTGAAAAAAACCAGTTGCCAACAACGCATATAAAACCGTTGGAGAAAAAGCTTCTCGCAAAAACCGTCACTTCATTATTCAGTACTCCATTTTCCCCGCTTGTATCTGAATCATTTTATCACATACAATTTTAGTAATAGCGTGCTGGTGACAAAGACATTAGATTTGTGCATGATGCGTTTTAGGTGTAATTTTACACCAAAAATAGATTATGACACGACAAAGTATTTCATTAACCAAACCAAACAACGAATGGTTAAAAGACCAAGTTGATAAAGAGGAATATTCCAGCAAAAGTGAACTGGTTAATGATTTAATCAGACAGGCAAGAAAACAACATGTTCAAATTGACTGGATCAGGGCTAAATTGGATAAAGCCGAAAACAGCGGATTTACTGAAGAAAGTAAAGATGAGATTTTAAACCAGTCAAAGTCATTGCTCAAAAATGGCTAAATACAGATTGAGCAATGAGGCAAAAGAAGATTTAATAAGAATTCATCAATTTGGGGTAAATAAATTCGGGTATAAACAAGCTGACAAATATTTTGAGACATTCTTTGAATACTTTGACATCATTACGGAAAGACCATTTTCATTTGAATCGGTTGATTTTTTAAAAAAGGGATATAGACGATGTGTATGTGGGTCCGATAGTATCTACTACAAAATAAATGGAGATATAATTGAGATAATGGCGATAGTAGGAAAGCAAGACTTGAATAATATTCTTTGATTTAAAAACTGTAGCAACAACGTATGTGCTCTGATTTTCCGGCAAGTGCACAATCCGAAAAATTTTGACTTTGTTATGCGAAACTAAGTAACAAGCTTCTGGATGAATAAATCCAAAACTGAAACTTATTCACGGAGATTGTCTGTCTGCCGACATAGCAGGCTTCGTCGAGTACAAAGAATCCTTTTTAGAAAATCAGACCCCTCGTAAAGATGAGCTTTACTTCTTCATTCAATATTCTCCTAATATTCCGGCGATGGAATGAAGAGTTTGGCATGTAACGCAAGTTGCAAATTTGCTTAACTTTTTCTCTTTAAGTCACAGACTTAAGAGATCTTGGGTCGCAAAGACCGCCACTTCTTCATTCATGATTCAACATTCTTCGGTTCAAAGTTCAATGTTCATTCTTCCTCAATACTCCTCTTTACAATGTTCCCTTAACATCTCAAGTACATGAGCAAAATCTTCGGGAAGTTCGGAATCAAAGCTAACCATTTCGTCAGTTTTCGGATGTTCGAACCCAAGTGTTTTGGCATGCAATGCTTGTCGGTTTAAACCTGTGATCAGTTTATGAAACATTACTTTTCGGGAGCCGGTGTTGGAGCCGTACCGAACCGAAGTTCCGCCGTATGTTTTATCCCCAAATACATTATGACCAATATGATTTAAATGAACTCGGATCTGATGTGTTCTCCCTGTTTCCAACTTCACTTCCACCAAACTCAAATAGTCAAAATATTCCAACACTTTCCAGTGAGTTACGGCGTGCTTTCCTTTCCCTTCCGGTAATACCGTCATCAGTTTGCGGTCATGTTTGGAACGTCCGATATCGCCTTCAATAGTTCCTTCTTCTTTGGGTGTTCCCCAAACAATTGCCCAATACGTTCGTTCTACATCTTTTTCGGCAAATTTAGCTGAAAGGTTTGCCAAGGCCACATCATTTTTAGCAACAACCAATAATCCGCTGGTATCTTTATCTAAACGATGCACAATTCCCGGGCGCAGGTCATTGTCATTATTTTCTGCCAGTTCATCCACATGATACATCAAGCCGTTTACCAGCGTGCCTGTCCAGTTAGCGTAGGCCGGATGAACCACCATTCCTGCTTCTTTATTCACCAAAATGATATCGTCATCTTCATACACAATATTGATGTCCAGTTTTTCGGGTACCGCTTCCGGTGGTGGTGCTTTGGGTAGCTCGATAAATATCTCATCGCCCGGCAGCATTTTATAGGATGATTTTTCTGTCTTTCCGTTTACCTGAACATATCCGTCTTTAATGGCTTCCTGAACTTTGGTCCGTGTGGCATTTTCCACAAAATTCGTGATGTACACATCCAATCGTATAGATTCTTGTTGCCCTTCGGGTACTGTGAATTCGTAGATGGTTGTTTTTTTTGTTTCATCCATAATTTAAAGGTAACCAGTTTGTAAGGAATATGCTTCGAAACTGTCTTACTTGTATGAATTAAGAATTCAAAATTAAGAATTAAGAATTACGTCGTCATGAAACAAAACCTGATTCAAAATAAAACCTTTAGCTTTTCACTTTTAATTATTTCGCTTTATAAGCAATTACAGATTGAAAGGGAGTATGTTGTTTCTAAGCAAATTTTAAGATCTGCAACGAGTATTGGAGCAAATGTTGAAGAAGCTATTGCAGGTCAATCTCGTAAAGATTTTATTCACAAAATGTCTATCTCGCTGAAAGAAGCAAGAGAAACTCATTATTGGCTTAGACTTTTAGATAAAAGCGAGCTAACATCTATTGATGTATCAAATCATTTAGTGAAATCAGACGAAATCATCAGTATCTTGTCAGCTATCGTAAAAACAACCAAGTCGAGAACTAATAATTCTTAATTTTGAATTCTTAATTCTAAATTTGAACTATGATCCAATCTCTCTACATAAAAGACTTCGCCTTAATTGACGAGCTGGAAGTTAGCTTCGGGGAAGGGCTGAATATCCTCACTGGCCAAACGGGCGCCGGAAAGTCGATCATTATCGGAGCGTTGAATATGATTCTGGGTGAACGAGCTGATACAGAAGTAATTCGCCGTGGAGCTAACAAAGCTATTTCGGAAGCAACGATTAAATATTTTGAAAATACTGAACTACGCTCTTTGCTTGAAGATAATGATATTGAACTATCGGAATATTTGATTCTTAGAAGAGAAATCAGACAAACCGGAAGCCGGGCTTTCATTAATGATACTCCCGTTAATATTGGAGCTTTAAAAGCCGTTGGAGATCAGCTTGTGGATTTACACGGGCAACATGATCATCAACTTTTGTTGAAGGAAGAAAATCATAGAAGTGTGATTGATGGTTTTGGAGAAGTTGATGGAGTCCTTAAAAAATATCAGATTGAATATTCCAGAATGAAGGCACTTCAAAAGAGCTTCTCTGATTTAAAGAAAAGAGAACGAGAATTGCAGGAAAAAACGGAACTCTATCGCTTTCAAGTTAACGAGCTCGAAAATGCTCATCTTTCTATTGAAGAGGAAGAAGAACTTGAAGCAGAAATGAATCTGCTTGACAATGCCGAATTATTAGATCAAAAGGCAGCCGCTATTTCTGAAATGGAAGAAAGTGATGATGGAAATATTTCCCAGTTGCTCAATCAACTAAAACTGAATCTTGAAGATCTTACCCGAATTGAACCGGAATTTTCTACTTATCTGGAAGAAATAAATGCTGCCAGAGTTAGTATCAATGAGGCCATACAATTTGCCGAACGGTATCGAAGTACCATTGAATTCAATCCAAATAGGCTGGAAGAGCTCCGCAAAAGACAGAGCGAACTAAACCGAATTCAAAAAAAATATCAACGGGATATTCCTGAGTTGATCAACTATCTGAATGAAATTCAACGTGAGCTTTCTATTGCGGATAACTTTGATTTAGAGATTGAAAAAATTGATCAATCCATTTCCGGTCAACAGATAAAACTTACAGAAGCAGCCCAGAAATTACATCAAACGAGAGTTCAAATTGGAGATCGTTTAGCAAAACAGATTCAAATTGAACTTGCACAACTTGGCATTCAACATGCACAATTAGCGGTTTCCGTAGATTGGCTGTTTACAAAAAATGGCTGGATTGAAGTTGATGGCCAACCTGTAGATTGTACTGAACTCGGTTGCGATGATATAAGAATTTTTATTTCCACCAATAAAGGCGAAGAGCCAAAACCTTTAGCTAAGATTGCATCCGGTGGAGAGATAAGCCGTGTTATGTTGGCACTAAAATCTATAATGGCTAAAGAACAAAGTCTTCCCGTTATGATTTTCGATGAAATTGATACCGGAATAAGCGGCGAGATTTCTGAAAAAGTAGGGCGTGCAATGAGGAAATTATCTGATCATTGTCAAATCATTGCTATTACTCACCAACCTCAAATTGCCAGCCAAGCCCACCATCACTACAAAGTGGATAAGCAGGAAAATGAAGACAGAACTATAACTAAAATTCTGTCTCTATCTAACGAAGAGCATATACATGAAGTGGCTAGCTTAATGAGTGGTTCTGAAATCTCTGAAAATTCGTTAAAAAGTGCTGAAGAATTGATTAGAAAAACATTCCTCCAAAATTAAGGCGGAAATTTATTTGCTTTTTCTTTTTTTTTTTTTTTTTGTTAAATATGTTTAACCATTAATTAACTAAAAGTTATGTATAAAAAATTACTTACTTCTACTTTTTTCCTTTTAATTTTCTTAATAACCATTATTCCTTCAACGTTAGCTACTTCTAAAGCAATAGTAGATTGTAGAGTTGATGTACTTATATGGAAAGTCAATGGGGATTGTAAAGGCACAGTAACCTGTGGTGATGACCAATATTGGATAGACTGTTGCTCAGATTTTGGATCCGATGTAGGTTGGTGTGAAAACTGATCAAACAAATAGTATAGTGCAATTTATTATTAATTTAAATTTGGGGCCTCTGCGCCCTTTTTCTATGAAGATTACAATTATTTTTTTATCTTTAGTTCTACCCAGTACATTATTTTCGCAATCAAATCAGATTTATAATTTACAGGATTTCCATGCTTTAAGTGATTCTGTGTTTCTTTTATTACACAATGAAGATCATTCTAATTTGGCTTCTTTGTATGATAAATCTTCAAATACAATCACTAGAGAATTTGTAAGTAGAGGACGTGGACCAGGAGAAATTGAAAACTTAGGAGCATTTATAGTTGATAACAATAATGAGTCTATATTTTTGTCCGATTTTAATAGTTCTCGGCTTACTCAGTATGATATTAATGGATTGCTTATTAATGAAAAGGTAATGCCTACTCAATATATTACCAGCCTTTCTTACTATAATGAGACCTTAATATCTTCTAATTCTTTCTTCGCATTTCCTTCAGAAATTGACAACAAAAAAGTTCTAATTTCTTATTTAATTGATGTTACTGATTTTAGCATTACAGATAGTTTATTTTTCAATATTAAAGAACTTCCTTTAGAGCAAATAAAAGGAATAGAAAAACTTCAATTCCTTAAACTATCACCCAAAGTTGTACAGATAGCCAGTGACTTGTTCTTTTTAGTTTTTGAGCAGATTAATTATGTATTTTTGATTGATCGTGAATCTAACATTTTAGATAAGGTAGTTATTGATATTCCAAATTATGAAATGATTAAAACTGTTACCCATCCCGAATATGGCACTGGTACAAGAACCAGAGATATTTTTAATGATTTTTCTCAATTCAAGGATGGAGTTTTATTTACCTACGGTGATCAATCTTTGGGGGTGCCTTTTGGAGTACTGAACTTAACAGCGAATAAGGATAAAATAGTTAGTCAAATATATCCTTTAAAAAATCAGAAAGAATTAGGTACTGAAAAGTTTTCTATAACTCAATTCGATAATAAAATTTGGGGATTTGATGGCTCAAAATTTATTGAACTTACATTTTAGAAATAGGCAAATCTTTAAAAGCGCCGAAGAATTAATTCAAAAATCAATTCCTCGAAATTAAAAAGTCTTATTTAATAAGTGTCATTTTTCCTGAGCCTACCAAGTTTAATGAGCCATTTGAAAATGCTCGCACTCTGTAAAAATACACACCACTGGATTGATTTGTTAAATCAACAGACTGTTCTTTAGTCCCTGCAGAAGCCCTTCCATTTATCGATTGTACAAGTTGGCCGTTCGCATTGTAAATAGTGATCTGGAAATCAGAGCTTACCGGAAATTGAAACTGAACCGTTGTGGTTGGGTTAAAAGGATTTGGGTAGTTTCCTAACAATTCAAACTCTTTCGGTGAAGTTATTTCGTCTTCATTTGAAGTTTGAACCTGTTCATTCGCTCCTTCATTGATCCATTGTTTAATTTTGTTGATTTGTTCAGTGGTAAGTTGACCGCCTTGAGGCATTCGATCTCCAAACTGAGGATTAGCTTCAATCTTATCAACTAATGGGCTTCCCGCTGCATCATTAGGAATTATATGTTTTTTGTTATACCTGTTGGAAGGACTGGTACTTGCAATAAGATCGGCATATGGAGATGAATCAAAATTTCCATTTTGTCCTGACGAATGACAACTGTTACAATTGCCTGAAAAAATTGGTGCTATTTCGGTGCCGTAATCTACTTGTGCGGTTGCAGAAAAACTTATTAACCTGAGTTCGATTTTGAAAACACCTTTAGAGTATAATTTAGGTC
>TARA_R110002110_G_scaffold288819_8_pt1 | contig 13225 bp, 7 predicted proteins | sample TARA_R110002110 | Tara Oceans TARA_R110002110 (sample SAMEA4397330) | marine metagenome | biome: Polar Biome; feature: [SRF] surface water layer (ENVO:00010504); material: water (ENVO:00002006), including particulate matter (ENVO:01000060) such as... | depth 5 m
CAGCAAGAAGTTGGAAGTGGTGCTGGCGCCTTCCCAACCTATTCTGGTTTTGCGAATTCAAACGATGCATTTGCTAGATACGTAGATGAAGTTGGCGATCAATGTGGTTTTGACATTACTCCATCTGTAAATATTCAAAATATAGGAAGTGATCCACTTACTTCTTTATCAATTAATTATTCTGTGAATTCAGGACCAGTTGAAACATACAATTGGAGTGGATCAATCACTTCATTGCAGAATGAGACTGTTGAGCTACCTGGTATCGGTTATACAATTAATCCTGCAGGAAACACATTCGAAGTTACTTTGGGTAGTGATGATAACAACTCAAACAACACCGCTTCTGGAACATTCGACAATGCAGTTATTGCTACCGGTAACGCAACCTTGATCTTAAATTCTGGAACTAATGGATCTCAAATTACTTGGGACATCACAAATTCGGGAGGAACCATTCTTTATAGTGGTGGACCTTACTCGAACAATCAATCTTTTAATATCCCGTTTTCTTTTAGCGAAGACTGCCATAAGTTTGAAGTTCGCAGTGCAAACGGAAATGGAGGTAGCTCGGTAGTGCTGTATGACACCAACAGTGAAATACTTTTTCAGAGTACAGGAAATTTTGGTTTTGGAGATAACAGTTATTTCAATTCAAACGGAATTCTGGGCATAAACGACATTAACCTTGAAGGTTTGTCTATATACCCAAATCCTGCGACGTCAGTACTAAATGTTAGAAATGCTGAGAATTCGACCGTTGAAGTTTACAATATCTTAGGACAAGTATTGTATACTAAAATTGATATCTCTATTGAAGAGCAAATTCAGGTTTCTCAATTTTCCGAAGGAACTTACTTCGTAAAAATCACGAATGGAAATGCTGTTAAAACTACAAAATTCATCAAAAGATAAAAGCTGTATTAAAATAATAAAAACGCCTATTGACTTTGTTAATAGGCGTTTTTTTTATGGAATAATATTTTGAAGTTATTGTTTGTATTTCAACTTCAGATGGACAAGACACTTCGTATTCTCATAATCTTCTTCAAGGAAAACCTCTTAGCAGTTTTATATCAGCGAGAGCTCTTGTGAGATATCTCCGCTCTTGATATAAGGCATATAGTTTTTCAGTGCATGCTTATTTTCCTTTGCCATCGATTATTTAATCGAGTGGACAAGAGTTTTTGCCTTAGCCTCTACCCTGTTTACTCTAAAATGGTTTTAACCTTTTACTCCTTCAACTCTTACAACCACCAGAAAAGAGATCACTTTTGCAATTCCTAAGAAGCACCTTAAATAAAGTTCATCTATAACCTTTCTTGACACCATAAATTTAATAGTAATATTTTTTAGCTTAACTTCTTTTTATATAGTCCATTAAACTATATTTGAGTCATAGTTAAGTAATTAATGAACCTAAATTTAAGCAGTATGATTAAGAAATTTACAACAATTTTAGTGTTTGCTTTCATTGCGATTAACTCGTATGGACAAACAATAGTATCAACGTCGCCAGAAGACCAGAAAGTAGTACTTGAAGAGTTTACAGGTATTTACTGTGTATTTTGCCCTCAAGGACACGCAATTGCTCAATCAATTCAGGATAATAATCCGGGTGACGTATTTTTAGTAAATATTCATGTTGGAGGTTTCGCAGCCCCATCAGGCGGTGATCCCGATTTTAGATCTCCTTTTGGCACAGGAATTGCTAACCAATCAGGCTTGATTGGATACCCTGCAGGTACTGTAAACCGACGTAATTTCCCGGGCTTAGAGCAAGGAGCAGCTGGATCTACAGCTATGAGTCGTGGATCTTGGAATAACGCATCGAATCAAGTTTTGGGCGGCGCATCCGATGTAAATGTCGCTGTTGAAGCAGAGATAAACGTGCAAACTAATGAACTTACAGTTCACGTTGAGGGATATTACACAGCTGATAGTCCGCAAGCAACCAACTTATTAAATGTTGCTTTACTTCAAAATAATACCAAAGGGCCCCAAACTGGTGGGAACGCAGGAAATGAGTATAATCACATGCACAGGTTAGTACATATGGTTACTGGCCAGTGGGGTATTTCTATTCCTACAACCACGATGAATACTTTTGTCGACGAAACAATGACATATACACTACCCGCAGATTACAACGGCCTTCCTGTTGAATTGGCGGACATTGAAGTTGTTGCTTTTATAAGCGAAACACAGCAGTTAATATCAAGTGGTAGTGGTGCATTTCCTACATTTACGGGAATTACACTTGTCAATGATGCGAACCTAAGATATCTTGAAGATTTGGAAGATAGTTGTTCTGGTATTGTAAATCCAATAGTGAATATTCAAAACACAGGTCAAGAGCCCATTACTGCTCTAGAAATCACCTATTCAATAAATTCTGGAACACAAATGGTTTACAACTGGACAGGTAACCTTACATCTCTTCAAAGTGAAACAATTGAGTTACCAGAATTGAGTTATTCAACACAAGCCATAAATACCATAGCTGTATCCATTCCTAACGATGACGAAAACACCAATAACGATGCTTCAACATCGTTTGAGCAAGCATTAGACGCTACATCAACTATTGACATGGAACTGAATACTGACAACTACGGAAGTGAAGTTAGATGGAACGTTACAGATTTTGGAGGAGCCGTTTTGTATAATGGAGGCCCTTACGGAAATAACCAGACTATTAACGAAACCTTTAACTTACCAGAAAGCTGTTACACATTTAACCTTATCGACACCTACGGTGATGGAGGTGGACAAGTAACACTTACAGATTCTGATGGAACTGAGGTATTCTATACCAATGGAGTTTACGGGTCTGGAGCATCTAAAAACTTCTCTACAGATGGATTTACTATATTAGGTCTAGGCGATAACGCGTTGGAAGCTGTTGGCATTTACCCAAATCCAGCTACTTCAGTATTAAATATCGATCATGCTGAAAATGCTTCAATTGAAGTATATAATATGCTTGGGCAGACATTATACAGGAAAACTAACATTTCTTTAAATGAGCAAGTAAACGTTTCTAACTTAACCGAAGGAACTTACTTTGTAAAAATAACGAATGGAAACGCTGTTAAGACTGCCAAATTTATTAAAGGCTAGCACTGCATAAAGATAATGAAAACGCCTATTAACAAAATTAATAGGCGTTTTTTTTATGGGATAAAACTAAGAAGCTATCGTTTATATTTCATGGGTAGATGGACAACACACTTCGTGTCGTAATAATCTTCTTCAAAGAAATCATTCAAAGAAAACATCTTGGCAGTTTTATATAGCGAAAGCTCCTGCTCGAGATCTCCCCCTTTAAGATAGAGAATCCCATTTTTCAGCTCATGCTTATTTTCCTTTGCTATACGCCCTTTAACCCAGTGAACAAAAGTTTCCATCTGAGCGACCGCCCTACTCACTATAAAATCGTATTGGTCTGTTACTGATTCAACTCTAGCGTTTGTAACCTTTATATTGTCAAGACCTAGACCTTTAGAAACTTCTTCAACAACTTTTATTTTTTTACCGATACTATCAACAAGATGGAAGTGAGTTTGAGGAAATAAAATGGCTAACGGAATTCCGGGAAACCCGCCACCTGTTCCTACATCCAACACCCTGGCGTCTGGCAAAAAAGAGATCACTTTTGCAATTCCTAGGGAGTGCAATACATGTCTTAAATAAAGCTCATCTATATCTTTTCTGGACACCACATTTATCTTTTGGTTCCAATCCTTGTAGAGCTCAACCAGCTTTCCAAATTGTCTTTGTTGCTCAACCGAGAGATCCGGGAAGTATTTAAAAAGTAGTTCCATATCAAGTTTTCAAGCGTAAAAATAGGTTTTCTTTAATAATTTTATCCTAACGTTTAGCAATTTTAAACAATAGATACGTATTTTTGTATCATTCTATACTGAAATAATTTTAAAGGACATTACTTTGGCAAATAAACAAATAGCTTTTTCAAGAAAAGATTCTGCGAATTTCTTTAAAACACTGAATAAACGTGTAAATGGCTACTTTAAAGACAATGATATAGCTCGCAGTGGTAACTGGAAATTACATCTAAAGACTGTTATAATGTTTTCCATTTATTTAGTACCTTACTTCTTGTTTCTTACATTGAGTTTACCAACTTGGGTACAGTTAATTTTAACTGTAATAATGGGAATTGGAATGGCAGGGATTGGAATGAATGTGATGCATGACGCAAATCACGGTGCTTATTCATCAAAGAAATGGATTAATAAAGTGCTAGGAAGCAGTATTTATATTTTAGCTGGTAACGCATATAACTGGAAGGTACAGCACAATGTATTACATCATACCTACACGAATATTCACGGTCATGATGAAGATTTGGAGGCTGGAAGAGTCTTACGATTTTCAAAACACGCCAAATGGCATAGATTCCATAAATTTCAGCATTATTACGGCGTATTTTTATACGGTTTACTTACGTTTAATTGGGCTCTCACAACAGACTTTCAGCAAACCTATCGTTATTTAAAGCGTAAATTGTCTTTTGGGAAATTTCCAAAGCCTTCAACACAATGGAGTATCTTAATTATAACCAAGATCATATATTTTGCATTATGGATTGTAATTCCAATATTATTTTTCAATATTGTTTGGTGGAAAATATTAATAGGGTTTTTCATCATGCACTATGTGGCAGGGGTAATTTTGAGTGTTGTATTTCAGCTCGCCCACGTTGTGGAAGATGCTAAAGTTTTTCTCCCAGACGAATCGGGCACCATGAAGAATACTTGGGCTATTCATCAGCTATTTACCACGGTTAATTTTGCAACCAAAAATAGAATAATGAATTGGTTTACTGGAGGGTTAAACCATCAAGTAGAGCATCATATTTTCCCTCACATAAGTCACGTTCATTACACGAAAATATCGAAAATAGTAAAGGAAACTGCAAAAGAGTTCAACTTGCCTTACAACGAGTACAAGACTACTAGAAAGGCCCTTATTGCACATTTTAAACACTTAAAAGAAATGGGGCTAAATCCAGCTACCGCAGCAGTTTAAAAATGAATTCAAAATTATCAAACAGAGTTAATGAAATGGCGATTTCTGCCACTTTAGCCATGGCTGCAAAGGCTCGTGAACTAAAAGAAGAAGGTAAAGATATTATTGGACTAAGTTTAGGTGAGCCTGATTTCACCATTCCTGAGTTTGTAAAAGCAGCTGGTATCCAAGCGATAAATGATGATTATCATTCTTATACCCCCGTTGATGGATATGGAGAATTGAAACAAGCAATAATCACAAAATTTAAGCGTGATAATAACCTAACCTACTCGCCTAGCCAAATTGTTGTTTCCACAGGAGCAAAACAGTCTCTAGCAAATCTCGCAATGGTCTTGTTAAATGAAGGAGATGAAGTTTTACTTCCAGCTCCTTATTGGGTAAGCTACGCAGATATATCTAAATTGGCGGGTGGCGTTCCAATTGAGATAAAGACCTCTATCGAAAATGACTTCAAGGTTACTGCACAAGAACTTGAAGCAGCAATAACTCCAAAAACTAAAATGATTATTTATAGTTCACCTTGTAATCCAAGCGGATCTGTATATAGTCGAGAAGAGTTACGGAAGTTGGCAGATGTTTTAGTTAAGTACCCGAATATTGTTGTCATTAGTGATGAAATTTACGAGCATATCAATTTTATTGGCAAACATGCCTCAATTGCAGAGTTCGAGGATATGTACGACCAGACTGTTGTTGTGAATGGGGTTTCGAAAGCCTATTCAATGACGGGTTGGAGAATTGGCTATATTGGAGGTCCGGAATGGATTGCTAGAGCATGCAATAAAATGCAAGGACAAATTACCAGTGGCGCCAATTGCATAGCACAGAGAGCGACAATAACCGCATTGGAAAACCCCCCGAGTAAAATTCAGTTCATGGTTGATGCCTTTAAAGAAAGGCGCGCACTAATTTTAAATTTACTAGGAGAAATCCCTGGCATAAATACCAATGAACCTGAAGGAGCTTTCTACGTATTTCCAGATATTTCTTATTATTTTGGTAAAATCCTTAAAGGAAATCTTATTCAGTCGGCTTCCGATTTCTCACTTTTTCTCTTAGAAGAAGCAGGAGTTGCAACTGTGACTGGTGAAGCCTTTGGTGATCCAAATTGTATTAGAATTTCTTATGCAGCGTCCGAAGAAAACATCATGGAAGCAATGAAACGAATTAAGGAGGCTCTTTCTAATTAGAATCCAAAAATCAAGCTTTTTCTGCACGAGTTTAAAAAACCTAAATCAGATTTTAAAATTTTAAAAATAAATATTTTCTCTTCCTAAAACACTTACCCTAGTAAATCTATAGGGATGTATTTCATATACACCTATAGACTAGGCTATTATATCTTATATTTTAGACTCTAAAACATTGTAGTTTCAATAATTGGAACTAGTTTTACGCATTATTTATTTAATGCAACCCAAACGAAAAATTAATTTCAAAATTTCGATTATGAAACAAAAAATCTCAATTTTATTTTTACTCTTTGCATTTGTCTTTACGGCAAAAGCACAAGAAAATGAAGGTGCAGGTGCCAGCTATGTTGGAACTGTAACTTCTATGGAATATGTAGCATCTCTTGCATCTAGAATGGCGGACCTTCCTGCTGCACCAGAATCAATTGGTGAAGCTCAAGATGGAAGATCTTCAGGTAACAAAGTAGTTATTGGCAAAGACCCTCAAACGGAAGATGATTACTTTGTAAGAAATCAAGACCCATTAACGCAAAAGATTCAAGGAAAGGCTCCTAGTATTGTTTTTGATGCTTACACTTCAGGTTCACAACCAACAGATCCATCAATGGCAGTTGGTCCAGATCACGTTTTTGTAGTGTTTAACACTGGTTTTATTATTTATGACAAAGCAGGTCTTGCCTTAACCGGACAAATAGCACCTAACCCAGCGATTTTTCCAAGCGGTGGTTGCTGTGACCTTACCGCATCATATGATAGGGCTGCAGACAGATGGGTAATTACTTTCTTAGGTGGTGGAGTACAGGTAGCAGTATCTGATGGTCCTGACCCAATAAATGATGGATGGTTTGTTTATACTATCGGTTCAATAAATGATTATCAAAAATTATCTGTTTGGAGTGACGGTTACTACCTAACAGACAACACTTCTTCCTCAAATAAAGTTTGGGCGATGGATAGAACTGAAATGCTTGCTGGTAATGCAGCAGCAGGAATTCAAGGGTTTAACTTACCTGGTATTGTAACTAGTGGATTTTATAGTCCACAAGCATTAAACGTAACTGATGACAATATGCCTGCTGCGGGAGGTTTACCAGTGATTTACTTACAGGATGACGCTTGGGGCGGCGTTGCAAACGACCACGTTAAACTTTGGACAATAGATGTTGACTGGGCTACTCCTGGAAACTCTAGTGTCTCTGCTCCTGTTGAAATAGCGACAACACCTTTTATCTCTGTATTTGATGGAGGAAGTTTTTCAAATCTTGCTCAACCGGGCGGAGGTGCAGATATCGACGCTTTACAGGCTACGATTATGAATCAGGCCCAATTCAGAAAATTTGGAGGACATAATTCAGCTCTATTTAATTTTGTGGTCGACACAGATGCTACAGGTGGTGAACTTGCAGGTATTCGTTGGTTTGAATTACGTCAGCCATCTGATGGACAACCTTGGACTGTTCACCAAGAAGGTACGTATACCGCACCTGATGGTCGACATGCATGGCACGCCAGTATGATGATGGACCTTCAAGGTAATATTGGTATGGGATACACCTCTATGGCTGGTCCAACTACGCCAAACCCTACAGATTTTAGAGTTAGCTCTTATTACACTGGTCGATTCTCAGCTGATCCAATAAACACGATGACAATTGCTGAAGAACTTATTGCTGCAGGGAATGCTAATATTCCAGGTTTACGATATGGTGATTATAGTAAAATAGATATTGACCCAACAGGGGACAAGGAATTTTGGTTTATTAACGAATATGTTAATAACGGTAGAAAAGGTGTTGTTGGAGTATTTCAAATTGCACCAAACTTCAATATAGATTCTGGGGTAGTAAGTATTGATACTCCTGTAACGGGAACTTTATCTGCTGCTGAAACTGTAACTATAACTATTTTCAATTATGGTCAAACAGCTGCTAGTGGATTTAATGTTACCTATCAAGTTGATGGTGGAGCAGTTATTACTGAGGCATTTGCTGGAACCGTTGCGTCTGCTACAACATCGCAACATACATTCGCAACAACTGCCGATTTGTCTACTGTAGGTCAAACTTATACTATAGTAGCTGCTACAGTATTAGCAGGTGATGAAGACACTGCAAATGACTCAACAACTTCTGATGTTACTTATTTACAGCCAGATGATCTTGGTGCTACTGCAATTACATCTCCTACTTCTGGAACGAATCTAACAGCGACTGAAGCAGTAACTGTGACTGTTAATAATTTTGGTGGTGAACCTCAATCTAATTTTGATTTATCGTATGATATTGATGGAACTCCTGTAACAGAAGTTGTTCCCGGACCATTAGCTGGTAACGAATCAATGACATATACATTTACTCAACTTGCTGATTTATCTGACTTCGGAAGTTATAATATTAGCGCAACAACTTCTCTTACTGGGGATAGTGATACTTCTAACGATGAAGTAGGTGTTACTGTATTAAATGCTAATTGTCAACCGACCATGAACTGTTCATTTGGCGATGGTTTTACATTGATTAGCATATCTACAATTAACAATCCATCGGGTTGTGAAGGGTATGCAGATTTTACTGCTCAAATTGCAAATTTAGATCCAGATTCCACTAATACATTGACGGTTAGTACAGGTTATGGTGATCAATTTGTGAATGTATGGATTGACTTCAATGATGACTTTGTTTTCACTTCAGACGAATTAGTAGTTGATAATTTCGAAATAGCAGATGGTCAAGCTGGTGGTAATTACACTGAAACTATGGATTTAGTAGTACCTGCAGGTGCCGCTTTGGGACAACACATAATGCGTGCAAAATCGAACTGGAATGCTCCAGTTCCTGCTGACGCTTGTGAAGAAACTAGCTTTGGTGAAACAGAAGACTATTCTGCAAATATTGGAACTTTAGGTTTAAGTGATAATGCTTTAAGTAATTCGGAGCTTATTGTCATAAACAATGGAAACAATATTTTTGATGTTTCATTAGCAACTACGACTTTTACTGAAAAACTAGAGCTATCCGTATTTAATATTTTAGGTCAGAGATTGGCTTATTACAGATTAGAAAATAACGGTGAAGGATATTCTTATAATTTAGATATGTCTTATGCAGCTCAAGGAGTTTACTTAGTTAAAGTAGGTAACAAAGAGTTAGGAAAAGTAAAACGTATTATTGTTGAATAACATACAGTTTTTTAATTTTAAAAGCCCGAAGCATCTTTGTTTCGGGCTTTTTTTTTAGCTAACAGTATACTTCCGAGAAACAGATGATATGACACGATTTTAACACTCAAACGACCTATCTACTTTAATCCTCTCAAACAGGCTTGGCTCAGGACTTATTACCCCTTACCTGTACTTCTCACAAAGGGGACGGGGAGGGTATATTATAAGATTAGCCACTTGCCCATATGTGTGTAGATTTCAGTTCACTACTTGTCTATTTTTATTAATGCGTTCCTGAATTCCCCATTTCTATCTCATCTAAAGTGAAAATAATTCAAGTGGGACATATAGTATGACATAATCAAATTGGCATAAGACAGGTAAAGGTATCAGTGAGATACTAATCGTATCAGTATATAAATTGGGTTGTACCGCTGAGCTTTCCGAAGAAGAACTGGTTGTAATAAAAATACAACTACACTATCGATTACGCCAAAAGAAGGGAGTTAATAAGATTAAAACGGTAAATAACTCAAGACGTCCTATAAGCATTAAAAAAGCAGACCACCATTTAGCGCTAGCGGGTAAACCGCCATAGTTGTTTACGGGTCCAAGATCACCTAAAGCTGGCCCCACATTCCCAAGAGTTGACGCTGCACCTCCTAGAGCAGTTTTAAAATCCAATCCGATCCATGAAAAAACCAGCGTCCCAATTATAAATGAAAGCATATAGAGTATAAAAAAACCTAATATATTAAAAACAATAGGTTGCGGTATAGCCTTATCATTATAACGAACTGGCAAAATAGCATTTGGATGCAGTGTACGTCTAAATTCCAGAACCCCGTTCTTGATCATGATTAAATGACGCATCACTTTGATGCCACCAGCAGTTGAGCCTGCCGATCCTCCAAGAAACATAAGCCCGAAAAAGAAAATAGTTAAAAAAGGCGTCCATAGGGTATAGTCGGCACTTATAAATCCAGTAGTTGTAATGATTGCCAATACTTGAAATAGACTATGTCGTATAGCACTTTCAAGAGTTCCCCACACAGAAGGATGGGCCATACTTGATATAGACACATCGGCCTGAAAATAGATTAATAATGCAACTACAATTGTAAAGCCTATTATCATTAATGAATATGTCTTAAACTCGTCGTCTCTAATTATTTTACTAAACTTTCCTTTAAAAGCAAAATAACTTAAAACGAAATTTGTCCCAGCCAGAAACATAAATAGCATGACTATATACTGAATAATGGGTTGATCATTCCAATAAGCCATACTCGCATTCTTAGTAGAAAAACCTCCTGTACTTATGGTACTCAGGGAATGGTTAATAGCATCGAATAAATCCATTCCAGCCAGCTTTAATAATATAGTTTCAGCAAGGGTATACCCAACATAAATTAGCCATAATCGTTTTGCAGTATCCGTTATTCTAGGATGCAGCTTATCACCACCAGGTCCCGGTGCTTCCGCAGTGAACAACTGCATACCTCCAATCCCGAGGAGAGGCAAAATAGCAATAGCGAGCACGATGATTCCCATACCGCCAATCCAATGCGTTATACTTCGCCAAAAAAGAACACCTTTAGGGATGCTCTCTATATCGTTTAATATACTTGCTCCAGTGGTTGTATAACCACTCATTGTCTCAAAAAAAGCGTTGGTAAAGCTTGGAATTGCTCCAGTAAAAATATATGGAAGTGTACCAACTAATGACATAAAGATCCAGCCAAAAGTTACAATTACATACCCATCTCTTTTATTGATTTCTTTTCTATGCTTTTTAGTTAAGAGCATAACCAATCCTCCAATTGAAGATCCTACTACCGCTGCCAATAGCATTTCGAGAGCCACCCCATCTTTGTACAAGTAACTAACAAGTGCCGAAATGAGGATGAAAACGCCGTTAACAGCTAACAGCAATCCCATTAAATGAAATATGATTTTATAGTTAAGCTTCCTAAAGGCACCCATTAAATGAATAGTTTTTCAACCTTACTAATAGATTGAGGAAGACAGCAAACAACCACACGATCTCCGGCTGCTATCTTAAAATCACCTAATGCAATAAGACCAATATCGTTCCTAATCACACCACCAATGATAGCCGATCTCGGAAAATCAATATCTCGAATACACCTATTGCAAACTCTTGAAGATGAAGAAACTATAAACTCGAGTAATTCGGCGTTCATATTATTAAGTTTCGTCATGGCGACAACCTCTCCTTTACGAACATATCTAAATATATTATTCGCAGCTAGAAGTTTCTTATTGATTAAAGTATCAATTCCTATGGAGTGAGATAATTGAAAGTAATCCATATTTTCAACCAGAGCAATTGTTTTTAACACTCCTTTAGACTTTGCAACGAGACAGGACATAATATTTGTCTCGCTATTTCCAGTTACCGATATAAATGCGTCCATATCATCTAGCGACTCTTCAATAAGCATCTCAACATTTCTTCCATCACCGTTAATAACGAGGCATTCTGGAATCTGATCGGCAATCTCAAAGGCCTTCTCTTTGTCTTTTTCAATTAGCTTAACCTTAAAACGTGATTTACATAAATCTTTTGCCGTTTTATGTCCAATTTTACTACCCCCAAGAATCATTACATTTTTTATATCCTTATGAATTTTACCTGTCAGTTTATAGATTTCGCCAACACCTGCTGGGGTCGTAATAAAATAAACTTGATCACCCTCCTTAAATTGTGTCTCTCCTCTTGGAATCACCGTGTATTGGGTTCCAAATCGCTGAATAGCAACAGGAACACATTCTAACTCTGGAAAACTTGTACCAAGATCTCTTACCGTTTTACCAACAAACGATGCCGTTCTAGACAAAATAAGTCCGATCATCGTAAGTGCACCACCTTCAAATTGATAGGTATCATTAAAGGCACTTTGAGTGAGTAGTAATTCTATCTCATCTGCCGCTAGTGATTCTGGAGAAATCAATTCATCAATTCCAAATTTAGTAAACCCTACCTCCTCTTTTTTATCGATGAATTCGGTGTTAGATATACGAGCAATTGTTCTCTTAGCACCTAATTGCTTGGCAAGTACGCAAACCGTAATATTGGTTGTTTCGCTTGAGGTTACGGCAACAACTAAATCTGTTCCTTCAACTTTAGAATCTCTTAATATAGAAATGGAGGTTGCATCGCCTCGAACCACACGGATATCCAAATGCGAGTCCGCATAGGATAGAGAATCTCTATTTGTGTCTATTAGGGTGATATCTTGAGATTCAAAAGAAAGGAGTTTCGCAAGATGAAACCCTACCTCCCCCGCACCAGCAATAATTATTCTCATATTAGTTATTACAAAATACTAAATGCAAAGTTATTGAATTTAAACTACATGGTCGTTATATCTAACATTTATCTATTTTTACGAATTGACTAAATCAATAATAAAAAATATGTAGATTTGTATCTATTCTTATGAAAAAAAAAGTTACCCCATACAAAAACTCTTCTCTTAACAAGAAAGAACAAGTAGAGCAAATGTTCGATACTATCTCGGGCAATTATGACGATCTTAATCGCGTCATTTCTTTGGGCGCGGATATTAGGTGGCGAAAAAAAGTTATCAAGATGGTCGCTAGTAGAAACCCAGAAAGTATATTAGACATTGCGACAGGTACTGGTGACTTAGCGATAAAATTCGCGACAGCAACTCAGGCCAATAAGATAATAGGTTTAGACATCTCTGAAGGAATGCTGAATATGGCTAAAAAGAAAATTTCTGGCAGCGGAATTTCAGAAAAACTGGTGTTTGTTCAAGGAGAT
>TARA_R110002110_G_scaffold293407_20_pt1 | contig 13222 bp, 11 predicted proteins | sample TARA_R110002110 | Tara Oceans TARA_R110002110 (sample SAMEA4397330) | marine metagenome | biome: Polar Biome; feature: [SRF] surface water layer (ENVO:00010504); material: water (ENVO:00002006), including particulate matter (ENVO:01000060) such as... | depth 5 m
CGCCAAAGACCGCGACTGGCCCGATGGGGCGTTGCACCATCCTGAGATCGGGACGAGGTGCAGGTGCGCGGTCCGGCAGCGCACTGTCATGGCGCTGATCAAGATAGTCGCCCTTCAGAATATGTTCCGCGAACAGTCGAAGCTGCCCAATGGTGCGCCCGCGTTCGCCCTGCAGACGCCCCTCGGGCAGACCGCTTTCCTGCGTGCCGATTTCAGTGATCGCCTCGCCCCGCGCTTCGATTTCATCAGCGATCCGGTGCAAAAAGGCGGCGCGATCCTTGCGCGTGGTTTGTGAATAGCTCCAGAACGCCTCTTCTGCCGCCAGCGCCGCCGCGTCTACGTGATCTGGCGTGCCGACAGAAAAGTCGTGGGCCGGGCCGTGTGCGGGAGAGGAGGAAAACGTGGCGTCTCCAGCCACCCATTCGCCTGCGATCAGATGTTTTCCGTGTGGGGTGAATGTCATGTCAAAGGAGTCCAGTTCCTGAGGGTTTCGTCTTGTAATGCCAGACAGGTCAAGCGTCGGCGGTTTCAACATCCTTCGGATGCGTTGCGGTTGCTGGCCATGTTCAGGCACATCTTGAAGGCGTTTTTGGTGGGCACGAGGTTCGCCTTGTTCTGACCTGCAATGTCGAAGGCCGTCCCGTGTGCGGGCGTGGTGAGGGGCAATGGCAAGCCCGCCAGGACCGAGACGCCCTTGTCGAAACCCAGCAGCTTGATCGCGATCTGACCTTGATCGTGGTACATCGTGACCACCGCGTCATAGTCGCCGTCGCGCACCTTCAGCCACAGCGTATCGGCTGGGAGCGGCCCGACGGCCGAGATCTGCTTGAGCTTGGCGCGTTCCACCGCCGGGCGGATGACGCGGATTTCCTCGTCCCCCATCAGGCCACCATCGCCCGCATGCGGGTTATAGGCGGCCACAACGATGCGGGGGCGCTCATAGCCTGCCATGCGCAGCGTCCGGTCGGTCAGGATGATGCTTTCCTCGATCAACTCCTGGGTCAGCAGATCGGGCACGTCGCGCATCGCCACATGGCTGGTGACACGCCCGTTCCACATTCCGTTGGCGACATTGAATTCGCTGCACCGGGTCTTGAGTTGAAAGAATTCGCGGGCAAAACCCAACTCGTCCGCGAACGCATTGCCGCCAAGATGCATGGATTCCTTGTTGAAGGGCAGAAAGATCGCGCCGTCGATATGCCCGTCACGCGACAGCTCGAACGCTTTCTGCAATCCCGTCAGCGCGCTTTGCCCCCCGGCGGCAGAGACCTGCGCAACCGGAACATCGCCCAGGCCGTCGATCTGCATGTCGAGGTGCAGAACCTCACCCTCGCGGACGTCGATGTCAGCGTCGAAATCAACGTGGCGAACGTTTTCGATGCTTTCCCCATGCTGTTCCTCACCACGCGCGAAAATCTCGGGCGCGCCGATCACCACCAGATTTGCAGCCGCGCGCACGTCCGCGTCGCTCAGCAATCTTGCCATCAACTCGGGCCCGATCCCGGCTGGATCGCCTTGGATCAATGCGATGGTCTTTCTGGTCATGTGTCTTTCTCCCCCGAGGTAGCGTCTCGTTTCAGGATGCTTTTCGCATAGGCGATGTATTCAACTGCGGTTTCGAGGCGCTGGCGCAGGTGGCGAATCCGCCGCTTGCTCTGCCAGGCTTCGACGCGGGCGGATGGCCACGAGTTCCCGAAGTTCCGATGCCCTGTCAGACTGGTCCACGTTACTTCCCCCACCGCAGTGCGACTGGATTCAGCGGCCGCAACAACTCCATCAAGGCTGCGCGCGCTTCAGAAGCCAATGGCGGGATCGGATGGCGACAAAAAGCTGACCTGATGACGCCGCCCTCCTTCATGGTTTCTTTTGCCGCACGGAAACCGCATTGGCGATTCTCATGATTGATCGCAGGCAGCACCCGCGCATAGGCAGCCATTGCTGCGTCGCGATCGCCGGATAAGTGACGCGTGACAACCGGTTTGATCTGATCGGTCATCGTGGCCGAGGTCATGGTTCCGGTGGCCCCGGCGTCCAGATCGGCCATCAGTGTGATGCCTTCTTCGCCGTCAAACGGGCCATCAATATGATCGCCCGCTTCGGCCAGTAGCGCACGCAGCTTTGCCGCCGTGCCGGCGCTTTCGATCTTGAGCAATTTCAGCATCTCGATCTCGCGCGCCATCCTGGCCAGCAGCGGCACATCCAGTTCGACCCCGGACAGCGGCGCGTCCTGTAGCATGATGGGAATCCCGACCTCGCCCACGCGCTGAAACTGTTCGAACGTCTGCGCGGGCGTGCCCTTCATCAAAGCCCCGTGGTAGGGTGCCATCATCATGACCACATCCGCGCCCATCTCCTTGGCCTGTCGCGCGCGCGTCACGGCGATGTCGGTCGCAAAATGGCTGATGGTCACGATCACCGGCACACGGCCCGCGACGTGCTCCAGACTCAACCGCGTCAGGGCTTCGCGTTCCGCGTCCGACAGCAGGAACTGTTCCGAGTAATTGGCAAGAATGCAGACACCGTCGCTGCCCTGATCGATCATACAATCCATGATGCGGCGATTGCCGCCCTCGTCCAACGTGCCATCAGGATTGAAAGCCGTCGGCGCAACGGGCCAGATACCGGTATAGGGTTTCATTCAATGACCTCGAAATTTGCGATGTGTTCGTCGGTGATCTCGATCCCAAGGCCCGGCTTGTCATCATCCAGTTGCAGGAACCCGTTGACGGCCTCGGCATCTCCCTTGAAGATGTAATAGAACAGTTCATTGCCGACTTCGACATCGAAGACCGGGAAGTATTCGCTGATCGGGCAGTTGGCGTTGGCCATGGTCATGTGGTAATTGTGCATCTGTCCGGCGTGGGGAATGACAGGCACCTGGAAGGCCTCGGCAACCGCATTGATTTTCTGCGCCGCCGTGATCCCGCCCACGCGGTTGGTGTCGTATTGCAGCACGCTGACCGCGCCCTTGCGCAGCAGGTCCGTGCAGCCGATCAGCCCGAATTCATGCTCCCCGCCCGAGATCGGCACGATCCCCATCGCGTTGAGTTCCGCATACCCGTTCACGTCTTCGGCGATCACCGGCTCTTCCAGCCAGCGCGGCTCGAACTTTTCGAGCTTGGGCAACATGCGTTTGGTATAATCGACGTTCCAGCCCATGTAGCATTCGAGCATGAGATCCACGTCATAGCCCAGCACTTCGCGCAGGGCTTCAACCCGCTTGAGGTTCTCGCGCATGCCAGACATGCCGTCTTTCGGCCCATAGCCAAACCGCGACTTGTAGGCCTGATACCCGTGCTTTTGCGCCTGTTCGGCTTCCTTTTGCATCGCAGGAATACTGTCTGCGTAAAGCTTTGAATAATATACCGGAATCTTCTCCTTTGTGCGCCCGCCCAGCAGCTTGAACACCGGTTTGTTCACCAATTTGCCCATCAGATCCCAGATCGCGATATCGATGGCGGAAATCGCGGTCATACCAATGCCCTTGCGGCCCCATGCATGGGTGCGACGGTACATCTTCTCCCAGATATAAGCGTAATCAAACGGGTCTTCGCCGATCACCAAGGGCGCGTACCAATCATCGATGGCCTTCTTCACGACTGTCGGAGCCAGTGCCGCGTTGCCAATGCCGATGGTTCCGTCTTCGGCCTCCACTTCGCAGGTCAGCCACTGATGGAACCGGAATGACGCCATTGCGTCGCCCTTGTCCCACAGCGCATCTGACGCATTGGTGCAGAAATTGCCCTGCGGCGGGACGGTCGGGCCTTTCCAGTTCCAGACACGGGTTCGAATGGATTTAATCTTGGTCATCTGGTTTTCCTTGTCAGGCTACCGCGCGGCTTGCGCGATGATTTCGGGTCATGCGGACGAGCAGGTTGAACGCCTGAAGCGTTGCGCCGACATTCGCCTTGTTCTGCCCGGCGATGTCGAAAGCGGTGCCGTGGGCCGGTGTGGCCACCGGGATCGGCAGCCCCCCGGCCACGGTCACGCCACGATCAAACCCCATCAGCTTGATCGCGATCTGCCCCTGGTCGTGGTACATCGTGACGACGGCGTCGACTTCACCCCGTTGCGCCTTGAGAAACACGGTATCCGATGGCCAGGGGCCGGTGACGTTCTTCTGTTGCGCCTGAGCGGCCTTGATGACCGGCTTCAGCACGTCGATTTCCTCGCGGCCGAATTTGCCATTGTCGCCCGCGTGCGGGTTCAGTGCAGCGACGGCGATATGCGGCCGGTCCTTGCCTGCGCGGCGAAGCGTTTCTTCGGCCAGACCAATCGCCTTTGCCACCGCGTCGGGCGTGATCCTTTCGGCGACGTCCTTCAGGCCGATATGGCTGGTGACCCGCGTCGTCATCAGGTCGCCAAGCACGTTGATCTCGCTGTGATAGCCCTGAAAGCCGATGTAGCGGGCCATGTAGCGGTGCTCGTCCTCGGCGTTCAGGCCGGCGCTGGTGAGCGCCGACTTGTTGAACGGCCCGAACAGGATTCCGTCAACCTTGCCGGCCATTGCCAGGTCGAGCGCCTTGTCAAGGCAGCGCAGGCTGGAGGTGCCGCCGGCAACGGTAACCTCCGCGATCTGCACGTCCCCCGGCGCGATCGTCTGAAGCGGCAGCCAGGCCAGCCCCTGTTGCGTGGCGATAGCCTCTTCGTCGATCCGCGACAGATCAACGCTCAAGCCCGCTTGCTCTGCTCCCTGCCGCCAGACATGCTCGTCCCCGATCAACAGGATGTTGGCAGCGTTTCGCACGCCTTCCTCGTTCAGCAGTTTGGCGATCAGTTCCGGCCCGATCCCGGAAGGATCCCCCGGGATGATGGCGATACGCGGCTTCGGATCGGTCATTGGATGATCTCCGTGAGTGCCAGAGACACCTGTGGCACGTAGGTCACCAGCAAGAGGATGAAGGCGAGCACGCCGATGAACGGCAGGTTGGTGCGGGACGTTTCCCATATTCCCGCCTTGGCAATGGAACATGACGTGATCAGGACCGACGCGACAGGCGGCGTCTGCTGGCCGATGGCCAGATTCAGCGTGACGATGATCCCGAAGTGGACGGGATCGATCCCGACGGCGTTGACCAGCGGCATCACCACCGGCACCACCAGAATGATCGCAGCGGCACCGTGCAGAAACATACCCAGCACCAGCAAAAGAAGGTTGAGAAGTGCCAGCACGATCAGAGGATTGGTCGTCAGTTCAGTGATCTGCTGCGCCAGTTGCTGCGGGACTTGCGCCTGCGTCAGGAACAATCCCAGTGCAGCCGACGTTGCCACCAGCAGCATCACCACGCCGGTCTGGCTGACCCCTTCGAGCATCACCTTGCGCAGGCGCCACACGTCCATATCCCGGTAGATGAAAAGACCGATGATCAGCGCCGCAAGAACCGCAAGGCCCGCGCCTTCGGTCGCGGTCACGATGCCCGAAAAGATGCCGCCAAGGATGATGACCGGCATCAGCAGGGCCCAGATCGCTTCCTTGAACGAGCGCCAGACATGGCACAGATCGAAGCTTTCCGCGCGGGGCAGGTCGTAGCGGACCGCCAGTGCGTAGGTGACCACCATCAGCAAGAACCCACCAAGGACGCCCGGCACGATACCGGCCACGAACAGTTTCAGCACCGAAACTTCGGCAATGGCGCCATAGAGGATCATCGGGATCGAGGGCGGAATGATGATGGCCAATGAGGCCGATGACGAGGTAATCGCGGCGGCAAGCGTGCGGGAATAGCCGCGCCGCTTCATCTCGGGGATCAGCACCGTGCCGGTGGCCGCGACATCCGCAACGGCCGATCCAGATATCTCGGCGAAGACCATCGACACGCCGATGTTGACCATGCCAAGGCCACCACGCACAAACCCGATCAGCGACGCAACGAAGTTGATCAGCCGCACGGAGATGCCCGAGGTGTTCATCAGGTTGCCCGCCAGAATGAACAGCGGAATGGCGATCAACGGAAACGACGTGGCGCCCGAGTAGAGCGCGATCGCCATGTCGTAGAGCGTCGCGCCGCCCGGCGTCAGGACAAGACCGCCCAGGGCGACGATACCAATAGCGACGGCAATCGGCACGTTGATCAGTATCAGCCCGATCAAGGCAACCGTGGTGAGAAGGAGGATCATTTGGACGCATCCTTTCGGGAGATATCCGCGCTCTCACGTTCTGCCTCGGCGATGGCCTGTTCGATATCGGCGTGCTCCATGTCGATCCCTGCTGCCGCATTCGCCAGGGCGCGCGGCATGGTCAGCAATGTGCCGATGATCATCAGCACGGCAGATATCGGGATGACCGACTGGACGATATCGAGTGTCATCCAACGGATGCTGAGAAGTGAGTCCCACTTGGCGACGGCCAGCACGGCGTTCCCGTACCACGCGACGATGGCGAAGAAGCCAATCACCAGGAGTTCGGACAAAAGGGCAAGCGCCACCGCGGCGCGTTTCGGCAACGCCGTGACGATGCCGCCAAAGCTCATGTGCTGGCGCAAGAACAGGGCGTAGGTGGCACCGAAGTAGGTCAGCCAGGCCAGCAACACACTTGCGATTTCATCGTACCAGGACGGCGATGAGCCCAGGTAGCGCATCGTGGTCGAATAGATGACTGACAGCGCCAAGGCGACCAGAAGCGCCAGGCAAACGGTCTCTATGACCCACAAAAGGGTTTTCTCGAACTTCTCGACCATTTGGGAGGTTCCTTGCGATGCGATTGCGACCGGCCGGACAACCCGGCCGGCGCGATATCGGCAACTTACTTGGCCAGAGCCTGTGCGCGGCTGACCAGCGCGTCACCGCCTTCGACCTGGTCGGCAAATGCCTTGTAGATCGGCGCGGATGCGTCGATGAAGGCCTGCTTGTCGGCCACGTTCACTTCCATGCCGGCGGCCTTGACCTTGGCGACCAGCTCGGCATCCGCGGTCTCGCCTTCCGCCAGCGCCCAGTCCTGGACGGATGCAGCAACCGCGCTGACGGCGGATTGCACCTCCTCGGGCAGGTTGTTCCAGGTCTCCAGACCCGTGGTCAGATAGGACGGCGAATAGACGTGCCCGGTGAGGCTCAGGTATTTCTGAACTTCCTGAAAATTGGCGCCGGTGATGTTGGTCAGCGGGTTTTCCTGCCCGTCCATCGTTCCGGTCTGCAGGGCCACAAAGACTTCGGAGAAGGACATCGGCGTCGGGTTGGCACCCCATTCCTTGAACATCGCGACCCGCCATTCAGAAGAAGGCGTGCGGATCTTGAGGCCCTGAAGGTCTGCTGGCGTATTGATCGGGCGCGTGTTGTTGGTGATCTGACGGAACCCGTTCTCCCAGGTCGACAGCACTTTCAGGCCGGATTTTTCGGCCTTCGGCGCCAGTTCGCTCTGGACGATCTCGGCATCGATCGCCTTGAGATGGGCGCGATCCTTGACAAGGAAAGGCATGTCGAAAAGTGCGAATTCAGGCGCCACGTTGGTCATGATCGACGAAATCAGCGTGAACTGCACTGTGCCAAGCCGAAGCTTCTGCATCAATTCTTTTTCGTCGCCAAGCTGGGCATCGGCATAGAATTGCACCGTATCGGCATCCCCGAGCTCGGCTTGTAGGTCTTTGGCGAATTTCGCCGCGCTGCGCCCCTGAAGGCTGTTCGATGGGGCACCGACCGCGACGATGTAGGTTTCGGCGGCAACCGGCGCAGCGGATAGTGACACGGCAAAAACCATCAAGCTGGCGGATACGCCATTGCGAAGCGATTTCATTGGGTGGTCTCCTCTCCTTGCGGCATGCGAACTTGCATTTCCGCTACATGTATTTTGTATACATGCTTGAAGTATGGACCGGCAAGCTGAATATGGATACAGTATTCAAGCGCACTCATGTCTGAAATAAACCATAATATGTAGAGAGTTAACCATGGTTTCATCCATTGCCATCACGAACCGGTCTCTCCACGATCAGGTTGCGAATCGTGTTCGCGACCTGATCATCGATGGTACGCTGGAGCCGGGAAGCCGAATCGATGAGGCTCACCTCATCGAGAATTTGGGCGTGTCTCGCACGCCGTTTCGCGAGGCGCTCCGCACTCTCGCGGCCGAAGGGCTTGTGATTGTACGCCCATCAAAAGGCAGCATCGTTCGGAAACTTACCCCAGAGGATGTGTTTTCCATGCTTGAGGTGTTGGGCCAACTTGAGAGGCTTGCCGGGGAGTTGGCCTGCGTGAGAGCGCGCGACGAAGAGATCGAGGTTCTCGTTGAGTTGCACGAGCGCATGATGAACTTCTACGGTAAACGCGACAGGATGCCTTACTACAAGTTGAACCAAGAGTTTCATTCGCGTCTGGCGGAGCTTTCAAAGAATGAAACGCTGAAAGAAATGCAGTCGAACATTCAAGCACGGCTGAAACGTATCCGATATATCGGGAGTCAGAATCTTGACTCGTGGGAGGGTGCGGTGGCGGATCACGAGGAAATGGTACTTGCGCTGAAAGGCCGGGATGGAGAGCGCCTTGGTGAAGCCATGGCAAGTCATCTCCTGAAAACTTGGGACCGCGTGAAGGACAGCATTTAACAGGGTGCTGAAATAGTCCCTTCCGGACAATGATTTGAGAACATGATTCCTCCTTCGCAGGAGAGCGGTGGGGGTCAAGATGCGCGGGACAGATGAAACGAGCGGGTCGCTGTTCAGCTACCCCCGGCGTCTTTCGAAGGGTAAAGCCTGCAAAACAGAGGTATTCGCCTCAGGACTATTTGCCAGCGAACTATCTGGACCCGGCTAAGACGAAGTTGGGCTTAAGAAAAGGAAGCTGAAGTTTGCGACCCCCTCGCAATTGTCGAAATAGCCTGTCGCTCGATGTCGCCAAGACCTCACACAAATAAGTGCCGCCAGTCACGAAAATGGCTTTGCCAGGCCCTCGACCAATGGTTGCACCGCGCGGTCTGGGTGCCGCAGCCCACCCGAACTGAAAAGGCAGCCTCAATCAGGGAGTCGCGGAGCCGGTCATCTCGTAGCTGCCTTCAAGTTGAAACTCACCCACATTAAGGAGCGAGGTCAGACAAGCAGTTCCGGCCAGCCTGAACACATCGGTGGGAAAATCGGTGGGAAAGATCGCCAACCCACACGGTTTCATAAGGTATATCAATACATTATGAAATTGTAGTGGTAGGCCCGGAGGGACTCGAACCCCCAACCAAGGCGTTATGAGCGCCCTGCTCTGACCAATTGAGCTACAGGCCCGAAGCTGCCGCACCTGGCGACGGTGCATCTGGTGTGTGTTGCCTATGCGGATCGGCGCAGGCGGTCAAGCACGGGATTTGTCGATCACGGCACTTTCCCGCATTGTTTCCGGCAAAATCTCCGCTGCGCTTAATGAAATGAAAAGGAAACTCTGCCAAATTCGGAATCCAGCGGTATCGGGGGTGGTTTTGGAAACGGGCGGGATCAGAAAAAAGCTGGGCGCGGCGCGCCGAACCGACGAAATCAGCGCAAGGCAGGGTGCGGCGGCGGCATGGAAGCTGGCCCTGGCCCGGGCCGCCCGCGATGCGATCGGGCTGGAGTTGACAGTGTCCAGCCAACGCGCCAGCCGAAATTCGCTGGGCGAGTTGTTGGAAATGCTGCCCGAACGCGCCATGATCACCATTCTCGAAGGCCCCTCCGAAGGGCTTGGCTTGCTGATCTTTTCGCCCGAAGTACTGTCGGCCCTGATCGAGATGCAGACCGTCGGACATGTTGTCAAGGCAGCGCCGGTTCCGCGTCGCCCCACCAAGACGGACGCCGCCATGGTCGCGGGCCTGATCGATGTGGCACTGTCCGGGTTCGAAGCGATGCTGGCCGGTGACGACGATCTGGATTGGGCCGGGCAATTCCGCTATGGCACCTTTCTCGAGGATGCCCGCCCTCTCGGTCTTCTGCTGGAAGATATATCCTATCGCGTGATGCAATCGGGGGTTTCGCTGGCGGCGGGCGTCAAGACGGGCTCGGTTCTGCTGGCGCTGCCAGCCAGCGGCAAAGTGGCAAAACCCCGGGCCGAAGCCCCGAACAACGCGGCCGCGACGATGGTTTTCAAGGCCGCGTTGTCCGAACAGGTTCTGGCGTCCGACGCCTCGCTCAATGGCGTGCTGGCACGCGTCACATTGCCGTTGCAGGCCATATTGGACTTCCGGCCCGGCGATCCGATCGCGCTTGGCCAGTCGGCGCTGGACCGGATTGATCTCGAAGGTGTCGATGGTTGCCGCGTGGCAGGTGGCAAACTTGGGCAGAACCGGGGCATGCGGGCGATCCGCCTTGTGGCCGAGGCGGCCCCGGCGGCCCGGATCAAGGGAACGAACCGGACACCGGGGGACACAACCGCCCCTGCCGCCAAAGCGGTGGCAACGCGGGCCGCCGGGTAGATGCGGGCCGGATCGGAAAGGCATGCCCCGTGCGGCGCACACCCCTTGGTCTTCAACCCATCGTGGGCGGTTTCAGGCGTTGACGTCGACGACGACGCGGCCCTGCACCTTGCCTTTCAGAATGTCGGCCCCCAACCGCGGCAGATCCGCGAGGGTCGCCGGTTGCACCATCGCTTCCAGCTTCGCCATCGGCAGATCCCGGGCGATCCTGGCCCAGGCGCGGGTGCGGTCATCATAGGGCCGCATGACCGAATCGATCCCCAGCAGATTGACGCCGCGCAGCAGGAAGGGAATCACCGTGGCCGGAAGCGCCGCCCCGCCGGCAAGGCCGACCGCCGCGACCGACGCGCCGTATTTCATCTGCCCCAGCACGCGCGCCAGCATTGCCCCGCCCACGGCATCGACACAGCCCGCCCAGGTTTCTCCCTCCAGCGGGCGCTTCACGGTTTCCGCCAGGTCTTCGCGCGCGACAATCTGCGTCGCGCCCAGACCCTTCAGATAGTCTGCGGTTTCGGGGCGCCCCGTAACCCCCGCAACTTCATGGCCCAGCGCCGACAGGATCGCCGTCGCGACCGAACCGACCCCCCCGGCAGCCCCGGTCACCAGCACCGGCCCATGCCCCGGCGTCATCCCGTGATCCTCCAGCGCCATCACGGCAAGCATGGCGGTAAAGCCGGCGGTGCCCACCGCCATTGCCTGACGGGTCGAAAGCCCGGCGGGCAGCGGCACCAGCCAGTCCGCCCTGACCCGCGCTTTCTGGGTGTAGCCGCCCCAATGCGCCTCGCCAACGCGCCAGCCGGTCAGCACCACCTTGTCGCCCGGTTGATAGCGCGCGTCGGACGATTCCTCGACCGTCCCGGCAAAATCAATCCCCGGAACATGCGGATATTTCCGCACCAAGCCGCCCCCCGGCCCGATGCACAGCCCGTCCTTGTAGTTCACGGTCGAATATTCGACCGCAACCGTCACCTCGCCGGCCGGCAGATCATCGAGGCCGATCTGCGTGACGGCGGCATTGGTTTTGCCTTCAGCGTCCTTCGAGACAACCAGAGCGTTGAACATTTTGCTTTCCTTCACTTTTTTTCGTTTGCGCGGGCCATCCCGCCCTCATTTTCACAGCCCGGGAGCGGCCGCCAGCCTACGCCCAGAACCTTGCCTGCACCTCTGCCGGGCGCATCCCCAGCGGCGTCTCCACCTCAAGCTTCGTGCCGGCATCCCAATGGGTCATGCGTATCATGCCGATGGCGACGGTGGTCCGAAAATCCGGCGACCACGCGGCAGAGCTGACGCGCCCCACTGTTTTTCCCCCCGCCAGAACCGGCCAGAACCGGTCGCATCCCGGCAGCCTGTCGCCCGGAATACTGATCGGCCGTATCTGCTGGATCGGGCCTTCCTTGGCCACCCGCAGCAGCGCGTCGCGGCCGATGCAGCCAATCGCGGTCTGCGTGTCGCAGAACCTCCCCAGCCCACATTCATGCGGCGTGTTGTCGTCGGTCATGTCATTGCCGTATGACAGCAAACCACTCTCGACCCGCTCGATGCCGTTGGGGCAACCGGCGCGGACATCCAGGTCTTCACCGGCTTTCATCAGCGCATCCCACAGCGGCATGCCGATATCACCGCCTTCGACATAAATCTCGAACCCGCCCTGTTTTGAGTAGCCAGAGCGTGCGATTACCATATCGCGGCCTTCAAAGTCGAAATGGCCAAAGCGGAAAAAGCGGATCTTGCGCACGTCCTCGCCGAAAACCCGCGCCATCAGTTCGTCCGCCTTCGGGCCCTGAATGGCGAGGGGCGAGACGTCGGGCTCATCCACCAGCACATCAAGGCGGTAGCCATAGGCAATGCCCTTGACCCAATAGAGCAGGTCGCTGTCGGCGATCGAGATCCAGTAGCGGTCTTCCGACAGCTTCACCGCCACCGGATCGTTCAGCATGCCGCCGGTTTCATCGACAATCGGCATGTAGTAGCATTGCCCCGGCAACATGGCGCGCAGATCGCGCGGTGTCAGCATCTGCATCAGGCGCCCGGCATCGGGGCCGCGCAACTCCACCTGGCGCTCGCAGGCGACATCCCAGACCTGAACATGTTTTTTCAGGTGGTGGTAATCGGCCTCGACGCTTTCAAAGACCGTGGGCAGCAGCATGTGGTTGTAGACCGTGTAGCCGCTGACGCCTGCCGCCTCGTTCCCTGGCGAAAAGGGGGTACGGCGAAGGCGGCGGGAAGGTGACAGAAAAGCCATGGGTCCCCTCGTTCAGGTGGGTTGCGTCATTCAGGTGGCTGGCGGCGCAGGCGCCGGACAGGTTGCGGCCCCGGAGGTTCCCGGGCCGGTTCGCGGTTGGTCAGCGCGGGCCGTGCCAGTCGATCTGGCAGATCTCGGCCGAGCGGCCATCGAAATCCCACACCCGGCCAAAGGCACGCACCCGGCCCTTGTCAGCCTGGGCTATGGTGATGTCGGGGCCCATCCAGTATTCGGTGTTTTTCACCATCACTTCCTGCCCCGGCTCCTTGCCACCGATCGGGGTGACCGCGCCGTTGATCTTCTTGCCGACGACCAGGCGGCGGGTGCTGCCTTCGGTTTCATACGACACCGGCGAACGTTCCGCCCCTAGGAATTCCGACACCATCACCGCAAACAGCCCGGTGGTGCCGCGCGCCTTGCCCGAAAAGATGCTGATCAAGCCGTCATAGGCGGCGTCGGTGGCGCGCTCGTCGATATAGGCGGCGGCCTTCCAGTTGCCGCGCCCCATGTTGCCGGGAATATCCATGATCAGGCCGACATTCAGCCCGCCGATGTCTTCACCGTCATAATGCCCCTCGTCGATGCGCACACCCACCCAGGCCTGGCAGTACCCTTCGGTCGGCGGG
>TARA_R110002110_G_scaffold1768_9_pt1 | contig 13210 bp, 13 predicted proteins | sample TARA_R110002110 | Tara Oceans TARA_R110002110 (sample SAMEA4397330) | marine metagenome | biome: Polar Biome; feature: [SRF] surface water layer (ENVO:00010504); material: water (ENVO:00002006), including particulate matter (ENVO:01000060) such as... | depth 5 m
GAAGGGAAGGAAGTCAGCACTTAAACTCTTTAATAACACTGCTGACGCAGAAGAATTTGCCAGCCAAAGTTCAGATAGGAAGGTGGTCGAGCGCCCTGCCACCTACACCCGATGCGCTGGAAATTACTGTAGGGTAGCACAAACGTGTGACCAATGGAGAGGTAACTAAACCATGTCACTAACTTTTAACGTTGAGACTATTACTCCACGGCAAGCAACCAAGTTGCTGGAATCTAACGTGGAGAGCAACCGCCCGATTTCTGATCGGCATGTTCAGAGTCTTGCCAGAGATATGAAGGAAGGTAACTGGGCAGAGAACGGAGAGACAATCAAGGTGTGTCCTCAAGGCAGTGTACTTGATGGGCAACATAGACTATGGGCGTGTGTAGTTTCTAATCGCCCCTTCACTACCGCTGTCGTGCGTGGCGTGGAGAACTTGGACAACGTAGATCGTAACCGCCCACGCTCACTAGCAAACGCATTACACATGCGTGGCTACGAGAGAGCGCCTAAGTTAGCGATAGCCTTGAACACCTGTTGGCGTTGGGAAAATACTAATTGGCGTTCATATATCGCCAAGCCCACCATCTCAGAAGCCATCCGATTTCTTAATGACAATTTTAATCTAGTGAACGCCGCGATGAGGTACGGCCTGAAGCTCAGAAACATTGACGGTTCTTTAGAGCAAACAGCGTTGGTCTTCTGGCGGTTGTCGAAGGTAATCGGAGTGCCGAACACGATGAAACTGTTCGATGATTTAGCATCTAACGAATGGATCGACGTTAACGATCCCTTGTTTCGCTACTATGAAATTGCAATGAAAGCGAAGGGGATGCCAAGAAAACCACATAAATTGTTGAGGTTGAACTGGTTGATCCGTGCATTTGATGCAAGGCTCAATGGTCAGAGCCATTCAAGTGGAAGGTTTCTGCGCTGGGATGTGTCCAAAAAAATGCGGCTGTTTACTGGTGAAGAGTTAACCAACAACGATAATGCCCAAAGAGATTAAATCCTGTAGACCCAGTGGTGTAGTGCCGCTGGGTTTTCTTTAACATTGACGGAGCAATAGATGATTGCCAAAGAAATAGCAGAGGCTTTTTTTGCAACAGCCTTAGAGATATCGAAGAACCCATTGGTGAAAGATGTCGAAAACAAGTTTGCAAATTTCAAGTACGTTCCTATCGATGCGTACTACAATGCTATCCCTAAGATAGCTCTTAAACATGGACTCTTTTGGCGATGCAGGGAGCAAGAGGTTATTGCAGAGGGGAAGACTCTCTTCTTCAAATTCTCTTTTGATCTTCTGCACAAGAGCGGCAGTGGTGTTGAAGACTTTGATACGGTAACAATCAATCACCCTGCCCAAGGTCCACAAACTGCTGGGTCTGCACGGAGCTATGCTGAAAAACTTTTTATGAGAACCGCGTTCAAGGTGGTGACAGGAGAGAAAGACAGCGAGTTCTTTCACGAGACAGAGCCAGAGGATTTATCTATTCCTGATGGCGAAGGTGCTAACAACGATGACGATAGCTTGAACCTTCAGCAAGCCAAGGACTTGGAAAAGAAACAAAAGAAATCCAAGGACGTAGATGGAGCAAAGGTTAAGAACCTATCTGAGTTCCGAGATAAATTCCGCGATGATGAAGACAAGTTGTTCAGTCAAACAGATGATGGCATGGTTCTCAAGGAGCCAAATGGTATTGGCGGTTGGGATAACGTCGAAGATATAGTCCATACATTTATGCCAAGGCTTGATGACATTCAAGGCGATGGTAAAAAATTCAAGGACAAGCAGGAATGTGTGAAAGGTATCAATACATTCTTTAAGATTAATCGCGTAATGATTGAGGGAGCTATGACTGAAAAAAGCCCTGAGACTTTCGGGAGAGTCATGGCCATGTTCAAGGCGGCAAAGATTGCTGCCAATGCTGGTAAAGTTTACGATTCAAAATAGGAGAGAGCTAATGCCTAGTCAAAAATTTGGAGCAGGTAATCTGTTCCGCAATCAGAGGGCTGTTGCCTCTCTGCAAATCAACACACAAGATGAGAACAACCGTCATCAGTATGCGCCAGATTTAACTGGTGATATGGAGATGACTAAGGGGCAACTCCAAGCACTGGTTGAACTGTTCAAGCGTGGTGACACAGAAATATCTCAGCGTAGTGCCACGAAAGGTGAAGCAATCGTTAAGGTCTCAATCTGCGGTAAGAAATATCAAGGCAACAAAGCTGGAGACTATCTTGCTGTCTGGCTAGAAGAGAAATGGAAGCCGGAGAAAAAGAAGGAAGAGGCTAAGAGCGAACCTGATGACGACATCCCGTTTTAGATCACAGTCTCATCTTAATAAAGTGAGGGGGAAGCCATGTCTCATATGTGCTTCCCCCGAAACTGTTGCTCACCATCTAATGTTTACTGAACACCCTGCTCTATCCCTTAAAGTTTCTGACCTCAACACCGCGCCTCTATGCTCTCAGCATCATAGAGAGCTACACTTACATGGAAACGAGGAACAATGGTGGGCCTTACAGGGAGTAGACCCTATGGAATTTGTGAAAGAAGTTACTAAAAATGGCTGATATAAAAGAAGTCTCTTATGCCTTTGAAGCAGTGAAGTCTGCACTGAGGCAAACAAAGGATGGCATTAGTATAAGCCTAGTGATCCATCCTAATGATGTACCTAACCCGTTGCTCAGTGATCCTGTCGGCTCAAGATACATGGTAGGTATGGCTAGGCTGGGTGATGATAACCAACCTATTGAATCCGAAGAACAAAGAGAAGCAAGGCGTGATGTTATTTCTGCTGGCGCACTGTGCCGTGACACGGACTTCCAAAAATGGCTGATGAATAATGGCTACTGTGATGATCTATCAGAAGATGAAGCATCCAAAGCAGTTAGAATGTTGCTTGGGGTAGAGAGCAGGTCTGAGATTAAGATCAACCAAGAAGCCCAACGTAAGTGGCGCATCATGCGTAATCTATTTATTAAACGGTCAATGCTTATGGAGACTGACCTTGGATAAAGACATTAAAGCTGACCTATTACAGGAGGCAAGTGATCTTGTTACTGGCTCAAGAGCCAAAGACTATGGGGATGCAACAATCAACCATATGAGAATAGCAGACCTGTGGAACGTATGGCTCAACAACAGATCGTGGGCGCATCATGGAGTGGTAACTCCATACGATGTGTCGATGATGATGAGCCTAGTGAAATTTGCCAGATGCCAACAGCAACCCAACCATGATAGCCATGTAGATATAGCTGGGTACTCAGCAGTTTCTGAAGATATATACGAAAAAATTATGGAGGTTGAAAATGATAGGGAAAGTGGGCCGTCCACGCAGGATACTGGGGCCAAGTAAGCCTTGGAACATAATGTTTCCAATCTCCCTGATAGCCAAGATCAGCCAACGTGCTGAGAAAGATGGCATAAGCCCAGCTTCTCTGGTTCGTAAGGCTGCCGAAGAGTATGTAGATCAACCTAATATCATGGGTGACCACGGTAGTGGCTATGAGGCTGGTGTGAGGAGTGCCTTATTCTTCCTGAAAGAGGAAGCCATAATGCCAAGGTTCCCATCAGGCAAGACACTGGGAGACAGGCTTGCTGATAAGGTATTGGAAAGACTTGGAATGAAATATATTGCAAGAGCTTGGGATGAAAAGGGGGAAGGTGACTAGCCCTCCCCCCAGAAACATGAGGTAACTAATGGCCGTAACCATTGATACTAAGATAACAACTGTTGCTGATGTGGTAAACAGATATCTTAACGAACACATAAATTTTTTAGCAATAGATCATAAGCGCCCAGCATCAGCATGGCGGCAGATGAAGCCACATCTAGGATCTGTTTCCATAAATAAACTAACTGGCGCTACCATTAGCTCTTACATGAGAAAAAGAAATGTTAGTCCCGGCACAATTAACCGGGAACTAGGAGTTCTAAACTCTGCGCTGCGGTGGGCCAATGCCCAAGGATATATTGACCGGCTAATATTTGTTCCCCGTATGCCAGCCACTCCGCCTAGACAGAGATGGTTAACTGAGGAAGAGTGTTCCAGCCTTCTATCTGCGGCAAGAGAGTATCCTCATGTGTATGCGTTTGTTGCTATTGCCCTGTTGACTGGGCAAAGAAAGGAAGCAATCCTGTCACTACTCTGGGAACAGGTCAGATGGAACGAAGGACATATTGACTTCAATCAGGACGACGGCCTGTCCAACAGAAGAAAGGGAAGGGCTATTGTTCCCATAAGCACGGAGATGGAGCAGCTTCTGCGGAGCATTCAATCGGATAGTTTATATGTTGTTAACAACAATGGGCGAAGGGTTCGGGATTTCCGAAAGACATGGGAAAAGATAGTAAGGAAAGCAGGGCTGGAAGGAGTTACCCCTCATACCATTCGTCACACAGTGGCTACGCAACTCGTGCGAAAGGGAGTCCCAATAATAGAGGTGGCAAAACTTCTAGGCCACAAGGACAGCAGGGTAACAGAGAAAGTCTACGCGAAGTTTGCTCCAGATTATTTGAAGAATGTAGTAGACAATTTATCTATAGCGGCCTGATTGATGCGATCCCATTACTATTTATCGCTGGGATCATGGTGATGGGAGCTTGTCTCTCCGCTACAGCAATCCCAGACTGATCTGTGGCATCGAGTACATTCATAGTGTCCATGAATCTGTTGAACCCGTGTAGTAGAGCCGCACCACGGGCAGACATGCCATCCATCGGGATCAAAAGAATGTTTTTTCCCATCTTTTATGCCGGAGGTAGGGGATGAAGACATAGGGAAAGAACCTGCTCATTGTAATAATGAATCTATTAAGAAACATTAGTGGTTTTGACATGGGCTTGGCTACGTCTAGGAAGAGGACAGCCCTCAATTCATCAGTGTTGTTGGTGACTGCATGTTCATAGGTATCATCGAACAGGATGCACTTGCCTTCCTTCCAGTACCCTCTCTCACCACCTACATCTATATAACACTTCCTTGGATCTGGAATATCCAGACCCAGATGAAGCCTGAGAACCCCTGAGTAAGGGCCAACGTGAGGGTTCAATCTCTTGCGCGGGCCTAACACAGAGACATATGCAGAAACAATGTAAGCATGCTTACTAATTATTCTCGTAGTGACAGGCATCTCCCTGCAATTCCTACGGAACCACAGTCCTGCGCCCTTTAAAAAGTATAGCTTCCACCTGTCATCGTTAGAGATGTATGTCTGGTGTGGGGATATGCTTTGGAATAGAACCAGATCATCATACCTCTTTATGATTTGATCGTACTCATCCCGTATCAAGTGGAAGTTTTCTTCCAGATCAGCAGTGATAGGAATAGATCCGGGGTCATAAAACTTTTTGACCCCTAGCTTATTACCATTACGAAACCAAAGATGCGGAATACCTATTCGCAAAGCTCTTCATACACGGCGTTGTAATGATCTGCCCATTCCAAAGTACGGACAGGGAAGTGAACATCAATAAAATAAAAGAAGGGGCCGGGAAGGCTGGAACAAGGAATATATTTAACTGTCGGAGGGGGTGCGCTTATACTTGTCACGCAACCGCTTGCTATCAACATTATCAACAGCACGCTTGGCACGATCAATAGCTTTGTAAGCATCGACTAATCCTTTGTTAACTGCTTTAGCTTCCCCAGCATCCATTAACTGACGGTTCTTAGCCCACTCCGACAGAGTGCCAGCTAGTTTTAGTAAGTTCTTTACAATGCCGAATATATTAAACATTGATCATTAAACTTTTGATGCTATGAGTCTGCGTTCTTGTTCTTGAGAACATTACCAGACACTGTGTTGAGGACTTTAAGGATAACATTGAGAACCTTATCGTCACTTTTAGAGGGGGTCAAAGCAGTGATAGCTGTAGAGGCCACGACCACAGAGGTCACGGCATGAAGCCATGCTGGAAGCCCATCAAAAAAACCTAATACTATATCCATTAGTTATCACCAATGTAATTATTGCCAAGCCTCATCATGTCAGCAATTCGCCCTGCTCTCTGGCCGACTTGTGTGGCCCACCTAGAGTTCAATAACTCATCACTGACCTGAGACCATATAACCCTACCTTCGATTGCTTCTTCTATCAACCCAATGGTTTTCTTAAATGTTTTCAATCGGTTAAGCCCAAGATTAAAATGTAGATCAACGATAGCCATCTGTCTTGTATCGTCCAGTAGGTGGAACCAATTAAATGCACGCTGTAATTCATTGATAGATATTTCTATATCACTAGACAAAAGAAAGCGTGCCTCCTCTTCAGTGATCCCCCTGTCTTCTAAATTTCTTCCTACTCCAATTGTCCATTTATTTGCTGGGCATTTATATAACTCTAGCTTCATACCTTCGTGACGTATCAATTGATCAGTCAACTTTTGTATGTCCATTATTCCCTCCTGAGAATTTCAGCCCTTCTGTCTGTAATGCTAGAAACAATTTCATTAGATAGCTTATCGATATCCATTAACATTTCTTTCTTGCGCTCACCGCTCATGCCACGGTCACTCTGTACTTGACGGCGGAATTTACGCAGGCCATCAAGCTGTTCCTTGATATCAGAGATAGCGTCCTTATAGATAGCAAGGTTCTTTCTTGACCTAAGATACCCAGTAGCTTTGCTTGGGTCAGTTTCAGACAGAGTTTTAAGAGTGTTGTTGAATATATCCAGTTCATTATAAAGCTCATGGAACTCCTGTACTGGGCCACGACCTTGCTGTTCCTGAAGGAACCGTGCCATAGGCGGCTGTTGATCAAGCCTTCTGTCTGCCCTGTCTGGAATATTAGCAGCGTTCCTCATCACAGAGTCAGCGGCCATCAAAGCATAGCTCCCAAGAGTGCCAGTATAACCACGGATCATATGGTCTATCTTCTCGGCATCCCACCTTACCCTCATCTTTTCATTCAATGCTTCGGATAAAGCCAGAGACAAGGGAGATACATACTCTGGGTCAGCTAACCATGACTCATTCCTACCGCCCCAGTATGTAACAATAGGTCTACTGGCATACCAGTTATGGTTAGTCATGCCCTCAAGGATTGGCTGAAACCATTGAGGGAACGACACATTAAATGTAGTGGTAAGGTGACGAAGGGCAGACTCTTTTGTTTGAGTCATCTCAGTCTCCCCGTCTATCAACCGCATAATTCTTTCAGGAATAACCTTAAACAGGACACCTACCTCAAATGGTATAGGTATCCTGTAAGCTGGAGTCTCTGGCCCAACATCCATACCAAACCATGTAGGTGGGATGATCCAGTAATTATCCTTAATATATTCTGGAGCATTGTGATACCACGGGTTCTCATCTTCATCCCCTGTAGCCATTTTGTAAGCTATGGTTAGAGCTACGATCTGAGCAGCCCTGAAGTAGAACCTTCTTCTTCTGGTAGCAGCGTCCATGCGAGGAGTCATCTTGCCTGTAGAGCCACGATACAGAACATCCAATCCTTGGATGCGTGCGTTTAAGAATGGAACCACTGCGGTAAGATACCTGATAGCAGAACTAGCGCCCTTCCTACTAAAGTTAATTACTTCAAGGGCTTCTATAATAGCTGCTGTTTCATCGCCCGTTTCTTTTAACACACGTTCATACACAGCAATACGAGTAGCCGTATCTGACGCGCCACTAAGTTTGTTAGCGTACTCCCACATAGACCTAACTGGATATCTATGTGGAGACTTCATCCTCATATGTTTTCTAAATGCCTTCATGGCATTCTTTGGGTCACCCTTAAATTCATAGCCACCTACTGCACCACTAGCTTCCAATGCTGCGGAACTAGATGAGTTAAGAAGAGCCTGACCATACCCCTTTAATGTGCCAACGACAGGGATCATCTTGACCCCCGATGTTGTCCACGCACTAAAGGTATCACGAAGCATATTCGCTGCCATAAACGCTGGGTCTTTTGTTACTAACTCTCTCAGCAGAGTAGCTGGAGCGGCCTGTAATCCAAGGGCTGGCATATTCACATCATCAGTAACCATAAGTGAGTCCAGCATTAAACTGTCCTGCACCTCATACCACCAAGTCTCTCCGTTTACCCTGACCCCAACTAAAGATGGATGCGGGTTGCCGCCCGGAGGCTCATCACTTTTGGTAGGTTCAGATGCCAGACCAAGCTCTCTTAAATCCCTGATGCCACGACTGACCAGCATATTCTGGAGGGATGATGTGATTGCGGCATCCAGATTACGGAGCATATTATTAAGTGGATCAGCTATACGTTGATTATCAGCAGCAATCCTTATCTGTGCGTCAGGGTTTCGAGCGCGAAGCTGCTCAACCCTACTGAATAACTCTTTATCCTTGGAAGTAAATCTTCTATGGTCAGATACATTGTTAACCATAATCCAGTATACAGGTTTGCCACCTTTCAACTCTCTTGGAGTTTTCGTATTATAGAAACTATGAAGAACCCTATTGTTAGGATCTTTCATACTCCTATACATGACATCTCTTGTCGCCACACCTTCTGGGCTTACCTGTTCATAGATGACACCAGCGTCATCGAATAACTCACGATAGAAGGGAAGGTAATCTGCATTGGCCTTCCATAGTGTAGCCGCCTCATCACTGATAACACTACTGTCACGCATGATGTTGACCACTGCGTTGTTCCATAGCTGGTACTTACGGTACGCCTTGTCAATCTCAGGGTTTGTATCACCAGCACGGAGACCTATCTCTATATCCTCATCTGTAAATGTTTTCTCACGGCCCTCTGCCATAAGTCTTTGCGCTCTTTTAGCAGCAGCATACAGGAAGAACTCTCCCCACAACTGCTGCTTATCTATCTCAGCCAGAATATCTACAAGACCAGTAAGTTCAGATGGGTCTTGGATACGCACCTCTTCTCCTGTTACTGGATCTGTATAGGCTGTGTCCTCAACCATCCTGTCATAAGCAGCCCTGTACTCTGCTGCTACTTGTGGATCGCTATGGTTAATAAGGTCGTTATGCAAGGCATATATCCTGCCACGATCTCTAATAAGAAATCCTTTTGTAATGCCAGCGGCAGTTATCCCTGCTTTCCTTGAGAGAAGGTTGGCAGCAGATGACGTAGCTGAATCAAGTGCTATGTCAGCATCAATGCCAAGTTCCTTGCGGCGCTTTATCTTCTGTATTTCTCTGGCAATGAAGCCTGCAAACCTATCAACTATTCGCTGTCTAAACTTTGTTCCGAATGTATGATCAGCAGGATCAGTGGCCCGGAACATGGAAAAGATTTTCTCAAAGAAGGTTTGATTACCACCCGTATTCATAACCCTCTCTGCGGCTTCCCGCATATCAGGTTCCATACGGTCAAGACCCCTATTAATAGAGTATCTTTTTTTAATAGCTGGGCTTAATGACAGTTTCTCTAATGATTGATTGACCGATGGGGGTTTACCAGCGGCAGATTTAACAGCGTCTTGAATGCCACGCTGCTTGGCCAGTCGTGTCTTCTTCTGCATGTAGTCAGACATCGGCCTGTCTGTACCTATATTAGTAGCAGGCATAGGAACAGGATCAATCGACTTCCCATTCGATGGGCCATTCCATCCAGTGATTAAATGGAAGCCGTGCATTCCCACAAGGTCTGGCCTCCTTACTTCCATGCGAGGATAGGCACTGAATGGGATACGGTTGAATACAAATACAGAAGGATACCCAAGTTCAGGGTTATCCCACTCCATTCTAACCGCATCAAATCCATAAGAAGTTCCGCTTGGTTCTATAACAAACCCTGCCGCTTCAGGATTATTACGGTTAGGCCAGTACGATTCCATTGCAGCTTCCAGCAATTCCGCTACTGATTGGTATTTCCCGTCAGTGTGTTTGACTACTTCCGTATCATGGTGTCTGGCTGTAATGTGCGCCTGCCCGAACCCTGTCTCTTTTTCAATGTTCTCATTCCATTCATGGTGTCCCTTGGGGATAAAGACTTGGCTCGCCTCACCATCGTACACCAGACTCTTGTTAGTCTGGTATGATGGGTTAACACTGTCTGAGGAAACAGGTGAAGAAAAGTTCTTGAATATCCGCTCAATAGTAACTGTCGGCTTACGGTCTATAGAGAACCTTATCCCTGTTCTTCCTTCACCAATTCTGATATCGCTTTCGACATCTCCTCGTTGTCTGTCTCTAGTAGGGGTTGCTCTTCTTCTACCCCCTCGCTCCACGGTGCGTAATCTCTCTCTGTCATTTCTAAGTCTCCTGAATGCTTCCGCATAATCCATATTCAATTCTTTATTAGTCTTAACCCCCATCTTTTTGTAGAGATTTTTCTCTGGATACCATAGCAGCGCCTGAAGATCAGCATTGGTAAGGTCATGGCCGTTTGCTCTGAGTTTATCTTGAGCCTTTCCTATTATTCTGCGAACCGCTTTTCTGTATGCACCACTAGGAGGGGCATCTATTGGTTTAGTTTGTTCTTTAATAAGAGCTTGTGCTGTTAATGCCCACTTTGGTTTGACATACTTTTTCTTTTTATCTCTTTGCTTAAACAACCTATCGTGGTCTCTAACCAAGCGACCAGCTAATTCAATAATAGAATCTTGATCTCCTTGCTCTGTGTAATCATACATATCAGAGATAAGTTGATTGTTTCTCGTATCCTTTATTGCATCAAATAGCCTACCAATTTGTGCTGGTAGCAAGTCTGGCTTACCAATAAGATTACCAGTTAGCCTGCCCATTGTTCTCATCAACCACATATCAATAGTGATTGGATCGTAGTTGCCATTCAAATTCTGATAGAAGCCATTACCTATCTTCGGCCCAAGAATGTAAGACCCATACACTAAGGTATCAGCCAACTCCCCTTCGCCAACCTTTGCTCCAGCTTTTCTCAAAGCGGAAACTTTGTACTGTGTATTGAAGAACTCCCTAAGATTATCAATCCCATTATTTTCTATTAAGTGATTGAGCTTTACAAAATTCTCTCGCATAGATGGAGCATTCTTACCCTTGCCGAAATTCTCTGGGAATTTACCTGTGCGCTTAAATACTCCATATACCTGATCACCATACTTAGCGTTATTAATAACGGCAGTATTCTGACTGGTAACAGCCAGTGATACCAAGAAAGAAAATTTTTCATTTAGATCAATGGCTAACTCTGGATGTAACTTACTGGCTTCTGTGATTGCCTCCTCTATACTCTTTGTGTACCAATCAATCGCTGATCCACTTTGCCTAAGAGCGAGCGTTGCTTCTGCAAAAATTGCATCAGATATTAAATTGTCTTTACTTGTATCGCTTATAATATTAACAGGAGACTTGAGTGTTCTTAATGCCAGAGAATTTAATAGAGCGGCAACACCACCAACATTAGTCTTCTCTCTTTCCTCTAAATTAGGATTGTACAGCAAATCTATATTAGATAATTTCCTAGCGCGTTTAGATAATTCCTTACCACTTATCTCAATGCCGTCATTGCTTGGGTTGCTTGCCCTGAATACTCCATCTCTTGGGTCTACCCTGTCTATGGAAAATCTAATCCTTGGGTCTACCTCAGAGAAATCTCCGACATTAGATATTGATGACTTTGCCTGCACAGGTTTGAACACTACAAAGTGAGCAGTTTCCTCAGTCATTTGAGGCATCACGAATCTATCTGACACCCCATTATCTATAACGCCATCGAACCCAGCCTCCTCAAAAGATTCACGGATCAATTCATTAGATACTAAATTCCCTTCCTCATCTGTGGCATCAAGCATCTCATCATGTTTTTTAAGAATACTGACTAACTGTGTAGCAGTGAGTTGACCGCCCTCATCCATAGCTTCTTGATAAATATCAGACATTACCTTGTCTTGTTCTATACCATATTCCCAAGCGACACCCTCAAATGCTTCTACATAATCAACCAATGTACCAGACGCTTCCCCATATTCCTCTGTCTCTGGGTTATACCCATCATCAAATGTGAATATAGTTTCCGGGGCGGTAGGCTGATTAGGAGCATCAATAGGATTGCCAACAATCAACGGGTTCTGCATCGAAAGGTAAACAGGAATAACATTATACTGACCACCAGATAATTCTTTTTCTGCCTGTGCGCGAGCCGCAAGCTGTGCCTGCTTACGGTCTGAAATGTCTGGCTCACGACCACTCCTTCGTATGGCCTCTACATCTAAGAAATCATCTTCAAGTTGTTCTGCTCTTTTATTTATAGTGTTCCGTAAATCAGGGCCAAGAGATACAGCAGTTCCTCCTGCAATAAAGCTCCCTGCATAGTTAGTGCTGGCATCATCAGAGTTATTGGTGAAATAAAATGCTTTACCCCAGTCTCCTTCAACCGAAGCCTTGTCAGGCATAAACTCTTCAATGTCATGGGTGCTTCCATGATAAAGTCTTAACGGAACACCATCCTCATCAACTGCTTTACTATTGCGGAACCACATCTTGAAGCGAGGCTTGTTAATATCCTTAGACCATTTAGAAAACTTCTTAGACTCAGTAGCTAGGAACTCATTGTACTCCCCTTGGGGTATTAAATATCCTTGACTAGCTAGTTCTCTTAGGTCGTCACTCTCCCTATCTATAGAGAACCTTACTCTTGCTGCGTCTGGAAGGTCAGCCTCTGCTTGACGTATCCTCTCTACATGCTTCTCTTGAAATCTCTCTGCTCGTTGCCTGTCTTCAGGGGTGACCTGTTCATCTGCCCCAACAGGAGTGGTAACTCTCCTAGTAGGTGTTGCTGGCTCACCATACAATCGAATGAATACCTGATTGCTGTTCCTGATATTTGCATTGGTGAGGCCATCCTTCAGGGCAATAAAGAAATCTGCGATACGACTGAACAATGACGCTGGCTTACCAGACACTCCCTTGCCAGCGGCCCAGTCACTGAAGGCATTAGCTATTGCTTCTTCAACAAATAACTCTTCCTGTTTCTGCTCAGTCTCATTGGAATACTTGCCAGCCTTAGTGTATATTTCTTTGGCTTCCTCATACCAAGTTTGTTTCCCTCCGGTACGGGGAGAGACCTGCTTCTTCACAAACTTAGTGAGTAAGCTCCACTCTTTATCAGAGATAACCCCTACATCCTTCATCACATGGATCATCTCATGGTTGAATGTCTCACCTAATGCTTTAGCGGCCTGCTTGATCGTTGAGTTGGGCTTGATCTTATCCAAGGCCAAGGAGATTATCATTCTCCTGCCTTCCCACCCCTTAACACCCTTGTTGCCAGCCAA
>TARA_R110002110_G_scaffold238513_1_pt1 | contig 13200 bp, 16 predicted proteins | sample TARA_R110002110 | Tara Oceans TARA_R110002110 (sample SAMEA4397330) | marine metagenome | biome: Polar Biome; feature: [SRF] surface water layer (ENVO:00010504); material: water (ENVO:00002006), including particulate matter (ENVO:01000060) such as... | depth 5 m
TTGATCTCGCACATCTCAAACGGGGTCGAATGCCAGTGGCGCATCAGATAGCGGATCAGCCCTTCGTCGTTCTGCACCGATTTGGTACCTTTGCCATAGGACACGCGCGCCGCCTGACAGATCGCGGCATCGTCCCCCATATAGTCGATGACGCGCACAAAGCCGTGGTCAAGCACCGGCAGCGCTTTGTACAGGTGCTGTTCCATCCCGTCGCTGACCGCGCGCAGGGTTTGACGCGGGGTGGCGCGCTGTGCGTCGATTTCGGCTTGTTGGTCTGGGGAAAGGGGCATGATGCGTCGTCCTTGAGTGCGTTTTATGGGGTCGGGATTCGCTTTGCACTATATCTGCGCAAATGGACCCAAGGAACCGCCATATGCGGTATTGCGTTTGGGATGCACTTTTTAGGTTATTTTCCGACCCCCGCCTTGGATCGTTGACAACCTGAGGCTGGGTTTGTGACTGTGGACAAAATAGAACAAACGACAATTGAGGGCAGATTATCATGACACGTCTTTGGATGGGCCTTGTGCTTGGGATCAGCCTTGCTGGTTGTGGTGGCGAGCCGCCATTTGGTGGCACGACAACACAAACCGATGGCAGCGGAGGCGGTACGGCGACGGGCGTTGTTCCAGCTGCCTTGGCCGGAAATCTGGATAGTTTTACCTATAATCCAGCCAGCCAGACCATTTCCATTCGAGGGGTTGCAGGGGATACCAACGCAGTAAGTGGCACCTATCGCAGACGCCCCGGCCTCGATCGAGGTGGCTATGAAGCTTATACTGCGCAAGATGCGGCAAACGGTCGTCATAGTACGGTCTATGTGCGCGATATCGGTGGCACCCGCGCAGCTGTGGCTGCAACCGGCGTTCAGTACGAAAACCTCTATGCCGGTGGTGCCTATTCGAACACATCCTATAGCCCTCGCGTGGCCGCAGGCAGCACCGACCCGGACAGCGGGTTGGTCTATTACACAGGCAGGTACATTGGATTGCTCAATGGTCCGGGCTCAAATGAAGACGTGACACCGCCCAATCCCGGCGAAGACCCATCTGTCTTGACTGCGCAGGCGGCAGAAGTGACGGGTGACGTTCAGATCACAGCGGATTTTGCCACTCTGAATGTGGACGGCATTATTTATAACCGCGTGGTCAGGGATTATAATACGGGCGGCGCATTCGACCCAAATTCAGCCACCCCCCTTCAAGCGGCAGACGTCGCATTGGAAGGCACCACAATCGCGGCTGATGGCACATTCTTGGGTGTTGCAGAGCAAGACAACCAGTCACGCGGTGAATATGGCGGCATCTTTGGCGGAACCGGTGCAACGTCTGTTGCTGGCGTCGTGCATCTCGAAGATCATATTGCGCAAGTCAATAACGAAGAAGAATTCGGCATCTTCGTGTTAGGTGAATGTACACCACCCCTGTCCGGTCCTGACTGTAATTTGACTCCATAAGGTCGGGAGCTGTGCTGTCCGCCGGGACAAAGCTCTCTAAAACAGCGCGCACCGCTGCTTGTGTGGTGCTGTGTTTGGCCCCTGTCATCGCGGGGGGCCAGCAAACGGCGCAGTTAAACGCAGCGCCTGTTTCCACGAAGCTCACTTTGCCGCAGGCGCGCGAAATTGCGTCAAATGCGCTGGAAGCCGGACAGCCGAAACTCGCCTATCAACTGGCCAAGGGCTTGTTACAGGCCGACCCCAAATCGTCATTTGCGCATTTTGTGCTGGCCCGCGCTCAAGGCCAGTTGGGCCAAACCGGTGAAGCGCGCAAATCGGCGGCCCGGACGTACCGTTTTTCTGACATCAAGCTGCACCGGTTTGAAGCTGCTGAATTGGCGGCGCGGATGGCCTATGCGGACAAGCGCCCGACCCTGACGCAACTGTGGCTGCGTCGCGCAGTTCAAAACGCACCTGACAAAAAGATTGAGGCACAATTGGCCCGTGATTTTGGACGGGTGCGCGCGGAAAATCCGTTTGCATTCTCGCTGCGCGGCGGGGTAAGGCCCTCCACAAACGTGAACAACGGCGCAGATACCGCCGTGCAAACCATCGACGGGTCGCCGATCGTCGGTACATTGAGCGGGAATGCGCAGGCGCTCAGCGGGCTGATCGGGCATGTCGATGCAAGCGTGAAATACCGCCTGCGCGGTACCAAACGCAGCAGAACCGCGATCAACGCGCGCATTTACGTTCAACGCGTCGCTCTCTCTGATGGTGCGCGCCGTTTGGCCCCCACCACTTCAAACGGCGATTTTGGCAACACCTTTGCCGAAGTTGGCGCAACCCACAGCTTTGCAATTGGTGACACAGGCGGCAGTGGCAATGTGGCCGTGGCGCTGGGCCAATATTGGTCTGGCCGGAACCCCTATTACAGCTTTGCGCGCGTCGAGGCCGGTCGCAAATGGCGGCTTGGTGATCAGACGCGGTTTTCGTTGCGCGGCACGTATGAGGTTCGGCAATCGGCTCGATCGTCGGTTTTTGATAGCGATGTGATGGGTCTGCTTGCCGGGGTGCAACATCGTCTGGATAGCGGGGGTCGGATCAACCTGTCGCTGAACCTGCGCAAAACGGACGGCGATTTTTCAAATACCCGAAACCTGTCTACAACCGTCGTTGCAAGGTATTCGTTTGGAGATCAAATCGGCCCTGCCAAGGTGTCGGCGGGCGTGGTCATGGGCTATGCGGACTACCCCGATTTTCGCGCACTTTTCCAGCCCAGCGTGGGGCGCGAGGACAAATCGGTCTATGCGGATGTGAATTTCTTTTTCCCAGACATTGATTACGCCGGTTTCGCCCCCACTGTGCGGGTGCGTGCGGGGCGCAAATTCTCGAACATAAGTCGGTATGACACCCGCGAATTATCGGTATCCCTGGGGATCCAATCAAAATTCTGAGAGGCGCTGGCAACGCGGCTGCTTCATGCTAGTTTGCTGCCAAAGCAATTTAGAAAGGATACCCCGATGCCAACAAAATATCTGCACACGATGGTGCGTGTCAAAGACCTTGAAAAATCTATCAAATTTTACGAAATGCTGGGTCTGAGAGAACGCCGCCGCATGGAGAACGAAGGCGGTCGGTTCACGCTGGTGTTCTTGTGCCCCCCTGGTCAGGATGACGGGCACGCGGATGTTGAGCTGACGTATAATTGGGACGGCGATGATGGGCTGCCCAGCGATGGTCGCCACTTTGGCCACCTCGCCTATACGGTCGAAAATATCTATGAGATGTGCCAGATGTTGATGGACAACGGCGTGACCATCAACCGCCCGCCGCGCGACGGGCATATGGCGTTTGTCCGATCACCCGATAATATCTCTATTGAATTGTTGCAGGAAGGTGACCGGCTGGCCCCGTCTGAACCATGGGCGAGCATGGAAAACACAGGACATTGGTAAAATACGCTTTCACCGCTGCGGCGCTGGCCCTTGGGCTGGCGGGTCCAGCGGGGGCGGCAGACTGTCGGCTCGCATTGGTTTTGGCGCTGGATGTGTCCAGCTCTGTTGATGCGGTCGAAGATCAATTGCAACGGGGCGGCATGGTCGCCGCCCTGATTGCGCCCGAAGTTGAAGCGGCGTTTTTTGCCGCTGATCAACCCGTGGCGCTGGCCGTCTATGAATGGTCTGGGCGCTATAATCAGGAAATTCTGCTGGACTGGACGCTGATCGACAGCCGCCGTGCATTGGTCGAAGCGTCCGAGTCCATCGCCGCCAGCACCCGCAGCCACAACGATTTCCCCACCGCAATGGGCTATGCGCTTGGCTTTGGCGCGAACTTGCTGGAACGCGCGCCCGATTGTTTAAAGAAAACAATCGACATGGCAGGGGACGGACAAAACAACGAAGGATTTGAACCCGCAGTTGCCTACCGCGAATTTCCCTTTGCGGAAGTGACGGTCAATGGGTTGGTCGTCAACGCCGCCGATTTCGAAGGCGAGGCCGGGCTGATTGCCTATTATCAAGCACAGGTCTTGCGCGGGCCGGGTGCCTTTATGGTCATCGCTGATGGATTCGAGGATTATGAGCGCGCCATGCGCCTCAAGCTCGAACGCGAACTGTCGCCTGCAACGATTGGCACCTTGCCACTGACGTCGGAAAATACCGGGGAGAATGCCGGATGATCCGGGCGGCGGTCTTGATGTGGGCCTTGGCCCTGCCCGGCACCCCTTATGCCCAAGACTGCAGACAGGCGTTGGCCTTGGGGCTGGATGTGTCCGGATCAGTGGATGCACGTGAGTATCGTTTGCAGATGGGCGGTGTGGCCACAGCACTGGATGCGCCCGAAGTCCGTGAGAAATTGCTGTCGATGCAGGAGGCCCCTGTGGCGTTGATGATCTATGAATGGAGCGGGCCAAACGATCAGGTTGTTGTTGTGCCGTGGACGCGTGTTGAAACAGACGCCAGCATCGACAAGGTCATTGAAACCCTGCGCCAAACACAGCGCCGCGATGCCACACCCGGTACCGCATTGGGTGTGGCAATGCGGGTCGGTCGGGTTTTCCTCGACCAGCAGCCCGACTGCTGGAAACACACCTTGGACATATCGGGGGATGGTAAATCAAACCTTGGTCCCCGGCCCCGTGATGTGCGCGACCAGATCGAGGCCAGTGGCATAACGATCAATGGATTGGTCATTGGCGTCGATGACCCCAACATCGGCGATATCAGGCAGGCCGAGATTGGCGAATTGTCATCCTACTTCCGGGCCGAAGTCATGATCGGCCCAGACGCTTTTGTGCATACCGCCATCGGGTTCAACGATTATGCGCGCGCAATGACACAAAAGCTGCTTAAAGAGTTGGAAAGCCTGGTCTTTTCAGAATTGGTAGATCAATAGATATAGCGGATTTGGTCGGTCCAATACCGCTCCATCCGTTTGAGCGATGTCGTGATATCCGCAACCCCTTCGTGACCCAGCACACCCTTTTTTTCCAGCCCCTCAGCATGGCGGGCGAACAATTCTGAAACCACATCGCGCACATGGCGCCCCTTTTCGGTCAGACGCACGCGCACGGAGCGGCGGTCAATCTCGCAACGTTGGTGGTGCATATACCCCATCTCAACCAGTTTTTTCAGGTTATAGCTGACGTTGCTGCCCTGATAATATCCCCGGCTTTTCAATTCGCCGGCGGTCACTTCGTTGTCGCCAATATTGAACAACAACAATGCTTGAACCGCGTTGATCTCCAACACGTTCACACGTTCAAATTCGTCTTTGATCACGTCCAGTAACAACCGATGTAGGCGTTCGACCAGCGACAGCGCCTCCAGATAACCGATCATGAAACCCTTGTCTTTCAGGGTTGGGACAAGGGATTCTTGAATGCTCATTCTAATGCTCTCCGACTCGCTTTGATTGAGCCAGAAAATGACGAATAAAACAGAATATTTCGTTAAACCGGAATGATCAGTCCGCCGCTTGCGCGATGTGTCCCTGAATATCGGCAACCAACGCACCATAAGGTGGCGGTGCCGCGACCTGCCCCGTGACCCAATGATACAGGTCGTGATCGTTTTCGTTGAGCATCGCGTCATACGTCGTCAGGGCCGCATCATCCATCTGATTCAACCGATCAGACGCAAAGGCTGACAATATCAAATCCATCTCTTTTATGCCGCGCCGAATGGACCGCATATAAAGCCGCTTAACCCGGTGTTCTGCCGTTTCAGCCATCCGCAGGTTCCGACATCAGTCGGCGCATTTTCTTTTCCAACCGGCCCAGGTTCTCCGCTTTTTCAAGCATACTCGCGCGCAGGCCCCGCATCTCTGCCAGAATTTTAGTCAGATCGCCTTTGGTCGAGACAGTGTCGGATGGCGCATCCACGCCTTCGCCCTCACCGTTGATCAACCACATCATCGAGACATTCAGCAAACCTGCCAATATCGACAAACGGTTCGCGCGTGGTTCTGAAAGGTCGTCCTCCCAGGCGCGCAATGTGGCGGGGCGCACGCCCAGACGTTTGGCCAATTCGTTTTGGCTCATGCCCGCCTGTTCGCGCGCTGCTGCGACCCGATCACCGAATGTCGCAGCATCCGGTCCATACCAATCTACTTGGTCATTCATATTCTTCGTCTCCTGCCTGACACCGAAACTTCCTTGATCGGCGCGGGGGTGACCCCTATGAGTGTGCCCAAACACATAGCCAATCTGAGGTCACAATGGAACTGCTGTCTGCAACACTCGCCCGCGTCAAACCGTCCCCCACCATCGCGGTGACCACCAAAGCGGCCGAATTGAAAGCCGCAGGGCACGATATCATTGGGCTGGGTGCCGGGGAACCGGATTTTGATACACCGCAGAATATCAAAGATGCCGCTGTGGCCGCCATTGCGGCGGGCAAGACGAAATACACCGCCGTTGATGGCATTGCAGAACTAAAGCAGGCGATCTGTGCCAAGTTCAAGCGTGACAACGGGCTGGACTATAGACCGTCACAGGTCAGCGTTGGCACCGGCGGCAAACAGATCCTGTATAACGCGCTGATGGCGACCATGAACCCCGGCGAAGAAGTCGTGATCCCGGCACCCTATTGGGTCAGCTATCCCGACATGGTGCTGCTGGCTGGTGGCACGCCGGTGATTGCCCCCGCCACGCTGGAGGACGATTTCAAATTGACGCCAGAAGCCTTGGAAGCTGCAATCACGCCCAAGACCAAATGGTTTATCTTCAATTCGCCGTCAAACCCGACCGGTGCGGGGTATTCACGCGATGAACTCAAAGCGCTTACCGATGTATTGATGCGCCACCCCCATGTCTGGGTGATGTCGGATGATATGTATGAACACCTTTCCTATGACGGGTTTCAGTTCTGCACCCCGGCGGAGGTCGAACCCGCCCTGTATGACCGCACATTGACGACCAACGGCGTGTCCAAGGCCTATGCCATGACAGGTTGGCGCATTGGCTATGCGGCCGGGCCGGAAAAGCTGATCTCAGCGATGCGCAAGATACAGTCGCAATCCACATCAAACCCCTGCACCATCTCGCAATGGGCCGCAGTCGAGGCATTGAACGGAACGCAAGATTTCCTCTCTGAAAACAACGAGATCTTCGTGCGCCGCCGCAATCTGGTGGTGCAGATGCTGAGCGAAATTGACGGCGTCACCTGCCCCACGCCTGAGGGCGCGTTTTATGTCTATCCCTCCATCGCGGGTCTGATTGGCAAAACCACAGCGGCAGGCACCAGGATCACGGATGATGAGGTATTCGCCACGGCGCTCCTGGAAGAAACAGGTGTGGCGGTGGTTTTTGGCGCAGCATTCGGGCTATCGCCAAACTTCCGGGTCAGCTACGCTACGTCAGACGCCGCATTGAAAGAGGCATGCACGCGCATTCAGACGTTCTGTGCGGCCCTGACGTAATAAGGTTCGATGTAACAAGGATTGGTGTATGGCAGGCCAGCTACCGGAATATTATTTCAGGGTCCGTGAAAACGGGGCCGCGGTGTTCCGTGTGGATACAGAAAACCGACAGCGTCGGATCGAGATGGACCAGATCGCCATGGTCAACATCCGCAACGGCGAGATCAAGCCACAAGGCGACCGCACCCTGTCAGAAGAAGACCGCGCTTCCATCCATACGTGGATGCAAGATCGTCTTCAGGTCCTCGCCCACCGCGACATTGACGACATCTACCGCGCCGTTGATTATATGAACCTGACCACCCAATGGGTGCAATCAAAGGCCTCCGATGAACAGCTGGAGGCCGTCACCGACAGCCTGCTGTTGGCGATGCATGATCTGCGCAGTACGTTGGTGCGCAAAAAGGCCGACCGGCTGCTCAAAGGGTGACTGCGTGGCACCCACCTGTTGAAAGTGCGGGGCAATTATGCTGCTGAAACGGCGCAACCTTCCCTTTACCATTCTTATCGCTGCGGCGATTTATGTGATTGTGGCCCCCAAGGAACAGCAGATGGATGTGTTCCTGACCGGCTATAGCTATTGGGACAATACGCCGCGCGCCTCTGCCGCCATCGCGCGCCCTGTCGTTCACACGCAAGCCGCTGGCATCGGCACGTATGATGATCCCATCACACTGGCCGTGGGCCATTCGATCCATTTCGACAGATCTTTTATGGATTTCCCAACCGGAACCCGGTTTTACGTGCCCAGATTGCGCAAATATGCCATTGTCGAAGACCTGTGTGGCGACGGCAACAAGCCACAGCACGGCCCCTGTCACAGCGGCTACGAAGGCTATGTATGGCTCGATATCTATGTCGACGGAAGCCAGGCAGGCAACCAGTCCGCAAACGAGTGTATGGCAAAGATCACGGGGCTTCAGGCAGTCATCGTGCGCCCCAAGCCAAAGTACCGGGTGCAAGCCGGACCGATCACCGAAGGCGGATGTGTCACTTTTTAAGGATGCTTACTCTTTAAGGATGCTTACTCTCTAAAGATTCCCGGCACCTGCGCTTTCCAAACCCAACGTCTTGATTGTCATGCCCCAGAACCGCGCGTTCAGCAAAACCGCCGCCACACCCAACCCGATCACCAGCCCGGCCCAAACGCCGATCCCGCCAAACCCATAGGTAAAGCCCAGCACATAAGAACACGGCACGCCAATGACCCAATAGCTGATCGCGGCCAGCACCATCGGCACTTGGGTATCTTGCACCCCACGCAACAGGCCCAGCGCAATCGCCTGCGCCCCATCGACCAGTTGAAACAGCGCCGCCATGGCCAGCAACCCAACCCCAATGGCCAGAATATCCACCCGCGCCGGTTCACCGCGCTGCATGAACATGGAAATCAGCGGTTCGGGCCAGCCAACAAAAACGATGATGGTCAGGGCCGCAAAGCCAAGCGACATCGCCAAGGCAATGATCGCCCCCCGCGCCATATGAGGCTTGTCCCGGCGACCGTAAGCATTGCCCGCCCGGATCGTTGCCACATTGCTGATCCCCAGATGCACCATAAAGGTGATCGAGGCGAGCTGCACCGCGATGCCGTGGGCCGCCAGTGGAATGGTGCCAAGCCAGCCCATCATCATGGCGGATGCCGCAAAAAGGCCCACTTCGCTGAGTGCTGTCATGCCGATGGGCCAGCCTAGCATGAACACCTTTTTCAGCATTTGGCTGTCAGCGCGCCACATGCGCACAAAAAGGCTGTGCTGCGGCATGACCCACAGCAGATAAATCGCGACGCCGACAAGGGATACGATCTGTGTCGATACTGAGGCCAGCGCCGCCCCGACCACACCCAATTCAGGCGCGCCCCAGTTGCCAAAGATGAATGCATAATTGGCCAGTGCATTGACCACCGCCGCCGCCAGCGTGATCCACAAAACCACCTGCGTGCGCTCCAATGCGGCCAGATAGGATTTCAGCACCATGACCAAAAGAGCCGGCACAATGCCCCAGCCCGCCACAGCCAGATACCGGCCCGCAGTTGCCGCCAGTGCATCGCTCTGCCCCAGCAGGATAAAGATGGGTTCGGCCCAGATCATCGCGGGCAGCGCAACAAGCCCAAAGGCCAGCGACAGCCAAAGGCCCATGCGCGTCGCGCGCCTGATGCCTGTCTCGTCGCCTTCGGCGGCATAAGAGGCAACCATCGGCATAACCGCCCAGGCAAAGCCGGACCCAAAGATGAACAGCACAAAGAAATAGGTGCTTGCGAGGGTGACAGCGGCCAATGCCTCGACTGCATACCAGCCCAGCATGACCGTGTCCGTGATGCCAATGGCCATCTGCCCCAGATGCCCGCCGACCAGCGGCAAACCCAACGTGAGGATCGCGCTGACATGGCCGCCATATGTCATTTGCTGCTGCATCTGTCAGCCTTACGCCGGGCCGCGCGCAAGGGAAAGAGCGATGGCTGCAAAAGTGTGGCCTTGTTAAAAGTCCTGTTCAGACCCGACCCAGATGGGTGTCTTTGAACCCAATTGGATATTTCAGGCCATAGCCAAGGGCGCGGTCCATCCCAATATGCGCGCCCCAAATGAGCGCAATCAGCAGCGGCGTCTGGGTGCCCGTCCACGCCCCGATCCCAGCCAGCGCCAATGGACCTATGTAGGTATGTCCAAGATTATAAAGCGCGGCACCGACACGCGGCCCTGCCAGATATCCCAGCATCATGAGGTCTGGCACCAGCAAGAGGGCCGCAAACAGCATCCAAGACCCACCGCTCTGGCCATAGAGGATACCGCAAGCCAAGGCGACCCCGGCCCCCTCCAAATGCAAGGCGATCCGCACTGGATTGAAGGGGGAAACAAAACGGTGTGAATGGGTTTGATCACTGGTCATTGGTTTGTCCTTTGTTCATTGGCAAGATGGGTGTGCCATGTCCGCCGCCTGAAACAAATTGTCAAAATATGGGCAGTCAGCTAACATATTTTGATGAGCCCTCTTCTGCGATCCCTGGACCACATCCCGGCCTTTCATGCGGTGATGACCCACGGCAGCCTGAGCGCCGCGGCGCGGGCGCTGCGCATGGCCCAACCCACCGTGCGCCGCCATGTCGAAGCATTGGAGGCGGATCTGAACACACGGCTTTTTAGCCGTGCCGCCAATGGGTTGACCCCGACCGCGATGGCGCTGACGCTGTTGCCACTGGCGCAAACGGTGCTCGAAGAAGCCGCCGCTTTGCACCGGACAGCATCGGCCGAACGCGACGCCTTGGATGGGGTTGTCAGACTGACCACCAGCCGGGTCGTCGCGGCGCATGTCTTGCCCACCGCGCTCAGCCAGATTGCGGCGCGCGCGCCCGGTATCAAGTTCGAAGTGGCCGCAACAGATATGGCGGAAAACCTTGCACGGCGTGCCGCGGATATTGCGATCCGGTTTACAGAACCTGTCCAACAGGCGTTGATTGCGGTTGCCTTGCCCGCTGTTGAGGTCGGATTGTTTGCGGCACCCAATGTCGCACCCATTGCGGATTTGAGCGCATTGGCCGACGCACCGTTTATTGCGGATGATCGTGAAAACCTGATCTTGCCGGGTCTGTCGGCGGCTGGCCTGCCCGCCTTGCAGAACATTGTGTTGCGCTGTGATGATCCGTTGGCGCAAATTGCGCACCTTCAGGCCGGATTGGGGGTCGGGCTCGCCCAAGCAAAACTGGCCAAACGGTTGGGGTTGCTGCGGGTATTGCCTGAGGTGCGGCACGACATGGCCGCGTGGTTGGTGGTCCATGAGGATCAGGCACAGATCGCCCGCATCCGGTTTGTGTTTGATCACTTCAAAGCCATCTTGCCAGCGCTGATGTAACCCCCTTGCCGGGAGCGGTGCGTGCAGGCACAGTTTGATAGACTGACTGAGAAACTCATGTAACTGGAGCTCTTGTGACCGATGAGAACCGCATCGACCTGATCCGGCCTGACGCCCCGGCGTTGGCGCAGCGTGGCCCTTACCGCGTTGGCGTCCAAACCCATGTGTGCGACCTGCCGCCGGCCGACGGGCTCGGCCTCCGAACGCTCGCGGTTGAGATATGGTATCCGGCGGCAAAGGGCACAGAACCCGGCACCGTTTATCAAACCATATTGCGCGATGGTGTAACCCCGGTTCAATATGCGGGCTCCGCATGCCGCGACGCGCGCCCGGCAACGGACCTCGCCGCGCCCCTTGTCGTCCTGTCGCACGGATATCCGGGCAATCGGTTCTTGATGTCCCATCTCGCCGAAAGCCTTGCCGCCAAGGGCTATGTCGTGGCGGCCCCTGATCATGCGGGCAGCACCTATGACGATCAGCAGGAATTTGGCCTGACCTTGCTGCACCGCCCGTTGGATCAACGCGGGGTGATCGACGCGGTGGCGGGTGTGGGTGGCGCGTTGGGTGCTCTTGCAGACACATCAACCGTGGCCGTCATCGGCTATTCCATGGGCGGATATGGCGCGTTGGTGCTGGGGGGCGCGGGTTTGAGCGCAGCCGCGATGACCCACGCACGCGCCCCTCAAGACGGCACATTGGAACGGCACCGTGCAGGCAACCCGGCACATCACGCATTGTCTGACCCGCGTATCAAAGCGATCGTGCCCATTGGACCTTGGGGGGGCGGTGCCGACATGTGGGATCAAACCGGTATGGCGGGTCTGCGCGTGCCGATGTTCGTGATCGCAGGAACCGCCGATGAGGTGTCAGACTACGGCGCCATGCAGCGCATTTTCACGGGCAGTTCAGGGGTCGACCGCCACATGCTCAGCTTTATCAACGCAGGCCACAATGCCGCAGCCCCCGTGCCTGCCCCGCCCGAGAGCTGGGCATTTTCGGAGACCCTGGGCTGGGCACCCTTTGCACATTACGCTGATCCGGTTTGGGATACCTGCCGGATGAACAACATCGCCCAGCATTTTGTCGCGGCGTTTCTGGGCCTTCATCTGCGAGGGGACAAAGAGATGGTCGGGTTTTTGAACGGGGCGGACTGGCCCGGATTTGCAGCAGATTCTGCGCGTGGATTGGTGTTGGAACATTTACCGGCAGGGATCTGAAACAGCGTCTTTTAATGGTGGCCCCAATCCTCCGGGTCATCGGAATTGCCGGGGCTCAAGCCGATGACATCACCCTTGGTAGAACATCCCAGCCCCAGCACGGTGCGGTTGGCATAGGCAAAATAGCCCACCACCTGATTAATCTCAAGAATTTCACCATCCGACCAGCCTGCATTGTGCAGGTCGGTAACATCGGCCTCTTTCATATTGGCCGGTGCCACAGTCAGTTTGCGCGCATAGACCATTGCGGCCTGTTGTGCTGCATCCAAAGGCGTCTCGGCCACCTGTCCCGCTTCAATCGCCGTCCGAATGGCATCGGCGCGCGCATCATCGCGCAGCAGGCGTTTCATCCCGGCAAAGTGGTGCTCGACGCAATACGTGCAGGAATTAAGCGCAGAAACCCAGACCCCCAACACCTCAAGAAACCATTTTGGAATGGTATTATCACGATGGTGCAACACGTATTTATAGATCGCCATATGCCCCTCCATCGTGTGAGGGCGCAACGAATGCATCATCATGATATTGTCGACATTATCGCCGGGGCCGGTAACGCGCGCATACAGTTCTCTGAGCTTGCCGGTCGCGACCTCAAAGGGAATGGTTTTGATCCAGGGCATCGGCGGTCTCCTATGGTTTTGCGGAGTGTGAGGAGATTGCGCAGCGACCACAAGATGGGTTCGGCAACGATGCTGTGGCGAAAACCTTTGGATTAAGCGATCATGGCGATTGCCCCCGGCATCCGGCCCTGTCAAAATACGGCCAACAATAAGAAAGAGCAGC
>TARA_R110002110_G_scaffold310240_1_pt1 | contig 13195 bp, 8 predicted proteins | sample TARA_R110002110 | Tara Oceans TARA_R110002110 (sample SAMEA4397330) | marine metagenome | biome: Polar Biome; feature: [SRF] surface water layer (ENVO:00010504); material: water (ENVO:00002006), including particulate matter (ENVO:01000060) such as... | depth 5 m
ATACTACCTAGAGAGATTGATTTAAAAGATCCGTATTGGTATGTAGTCAGTGATAAAAACTTAGAAGAGTTTTTAACTAGAGTTGAAAAAGACCAAGGACAAATGGTGTTTTTAGCTATGTCTGTACCAGATTACGAGTTAATGGCATATAATATGCAAGAATTAAAGAGGTACATAAATGAACTTAAAGAAGTTGTTGTCTACTATAGGACAGTTACTACAAATACAGAGGACTAAGAGTATGAATATTTCACAAGAAGGGTTAGGGTTAATTAAAAAATTTGAAGGCTGTGAGCTGGAAGCATACGTATGTGCTGCTGGAGTATGGACTATTGGTTATGGTTCGACTAAAGGTGTAAAAGAAAGCGACAGTATATCCCAAGAAGAAGCAGATAACTTACTGCTTCATGAGATGGATGAGTATGAAGGATATATCAAAGACTATGTGACTGTTGACCTTAATCAAAATCAATTTGATTCTTTAGTAAGTTGGGTTTTCAATCTTGGACCAGCTAATCTAAAAGCTTCTACTATGTTAAAAGTATTAAACAACAAAGAATATGAAGAAGTCCCAAGTCAAATGAAACGTTGGAATAAAGCAAAAGGTAAAGTTTTAGAGGGTCTGATTAGACGTAGAGAAGCAGAAGCTTTATTTTTTGAAGGTAAAGACTGGAGTCAAGTATAACATGCCATTATCTAAATTTCAATTAAGACCAGGAATCGACAGAGAAGGAACTTCTTACGACACTGAAGGTGGTTGGTTTGATGTTAATTTAGTTAGGTTTAATAAAGGAAGACCACAGAAAGTAGGTGGATGGCGTAAAGCTAATGATACAACGTTTTCTGGTACGTGTAGAGCTCTACATGCATGGGTCTCACTAGCAGGAACACGTTACTTAGGGTTAGGAACTACTTGTAAATACTACATAGAGGAAGGTGGTACGACATTTACAGATATAACACCTATACGTTTAACCACAGGTAATAATGAAATATCTTTTGCTGCTGCTAATGGCAGTTCTGTACTTACTGTCACCGACACTGCTCATGGTGCTGTAGTTGGTGATTTTGTCACGTATAGTGGTTGTGCTTCCTTAGGTGGATTAATTGTTGCTTCTGTTTTAAATCAAGAATATGAAATTAATGGTGTAACTAGTGTCAATGTTTACACAATTACAGCTAAAAACACTAGTGGTGTGACTGTAACAGCAAACTCTAGTGATTCTGGCAACGGTCAAGGAACTGTGGTTGGAGCATATCAAATCAATTGTGGCTTAGATGTATATGTTAATTCTACTGGTTGGGGTGTTAGTACTTGGGGGGACTCTACATGGGGTTCATCTAGTTCTATTACTGAAGCTGGACAGCTGAGACTTTGGACCCACGATCATTTTGGACAAGATTTAATTATTAATCCACGTGCAGGTGGTGTGTTTTATTGGAGTGAATCAGAGTTTACATCAAACTCACAAATAAGAGCTGTTAATTTATCAACGAAAACTGGAGCAAACTTAGTTCCGACTGTTGGTCTACAAACTTTAGTTTCAAATACAGATAGACATGTTATTGTTCTGGGTGCTGACCCTATAGTCGGTGGTGTAAGAACAGGTGTTATAGACCCTATGTTAATTGCGTTTAGTGACCAAGAGAATGCTTTAGACTTTGAACCATTAACAACAAACACAGCTGGTGATTTAAGATTAGATGAGGGAAGTTTAATTGTTGGTGCAGTTAAGAGCAGACAAGAAGTTTTAATTTGGACTGATACTGCTTTATATAGTATGCAGTTTATTGGACCACCATATACTTTTGGAATCAATCTATTAAACAATGATTCAGGTTTAGCTAGTCCCAATGCTGCAGTTAATACACCTCCTGGAGTCTTTTGGATGGGTCAGGAAAACTTCTATACATATAATGGTTCAGTACAAAAAGTTCCTTGTAATGTACTTAGTTATGTTTTCGATGATTTTAATGATGGTCAGATTTTTAAAGTAGTTGGATTTAGTAATTCTAAGTTTGACGAAGTAGGTTGGTTCTATTGTTCTTCTAATTCTCTTGAAATAGATAGATACGTTATGTATGACTATGTCTACAAAATCTGGACATATGGACAATTAAGCAGAACTGCGTGGCTCGATGAAGGAATAGTTAATTACCCAAGAGCAACATCTAGTAATTATCTTTATCAGCATGAGTTTGGGTACAACGATGATGGTAGTCCTATGACTAATGTGTTTATAGAAAGTAGTGATTTCGACATAGGTGAAGGTGAACAGTTTGCTTTCCTTTCTAAGATTATACCAGATGTCAAGTTTTTAAATAATGGTGAATCTGGTTTAGTCAATCTAGTTTTAAAAACTAGAAATTTCCCTGGAGATTCTCTTACGACTAATAGTACTAACGCTATAGCTAGTACAACTCAACAAGCACATATAAGGGGTCGAGCAAGACAAGCTGTGATACGTTTAGAATCTGATGACACTAATACAAATTCAAGTAATAACGATACTGGTTGGAGATTAGGTGCTACAAGGATTGATGTTAAAAGCGATGGCAGACGATGAGCAGGTTGCTGACAACTAGGTTACCTATAGCCAATACAGAAGTTACACCTGAAATATACAACAGGTTGGTGAGAGTAATAGAATTAAACATAGGTTCGTTTAATCCAGATAACACAAGACAAATAGATACTGCTTTACGCGACACGCTTTACTTTGACCCAGGAACTATTGTTTGGAATACGTCTATAGAAGTTTTACAGGTTTATACTGGTAACACTTGGTTGGATATTGGAACACCTAAAACCCCGAAAGGATTCCAAGCAGATGCAAAACTAGGTGGTGTTACAGTAACTACTAATGGTGATGTTACAATTATAATAACAGCACCAACCACAGGATACGACATAGAGAAAACCTACACCTAAGTAATTAACTTTATGCCTCGTTTATGTTTATCTATGTACTTGAGATCTGCAATAGTAACTTTAGGCATAGAACGTAACGCCACTCTAATCTCTTTGTTTATGTCATCAACAAAACTTGGATACTTTGTTCTGCCTTCCCAAGCAGGAATAAAGCCAAGTTTAAATACTTTTAATACTTTTTCTAAAGGAAGTGTGGTAGCAAACTCTGATTTTTTCAATGCTAGTATAACAAAACATATTTTGTCTATTCTGGTTTTTCTAGTAAAGTAACGTTTTGCGCCATTTGATGTAACCGCAACTCTGGTAGTGGTTAACTCATCATAGAATTTATCCTCTTTAAAATTACTTAAAGAAACAGTGCGACGTTTAGCTTTTTTCTCAAAGGGTGTATCAAAACTTAGGAACTCAATATTTTTTTCGTTTAGGCTTTGGGCTAGTTTTTTATATGTAGGTTTAGTTGGGTGAAAGTTTTTTAGTAATGTACAATACGTTGTCACGAATTCTTTACCGTGTACTTCTACATCATCACGCCAACCATATTTACCAAAACATAATACATGAGCATATTCGTGGAGTAATACTTTCCAGCACATTGCCCATCCAGTAGGTATTGTAATTAAACCATTACTCTGAGCATCAGCATTTTGGTTTCTGTTAACAAAATTTAATCTACCTAAACAACCATAAACTTTATTTAACTCGTTTATTATGTGAATACATTCTTGTTTAGAAAGTTCGTTAGTGGTTGGTATAAGACTATCTTCCCAGTTATACACTTTACCTTTCTGTCTATCTGTCATATCTATTCTCCTTTCTTGTTAATATAAAACAATGATACTATACACCTTTACTAAAGTAAAGGGGTTTTTTTAAATTAAATATACTATTTATTATTCGGGAATAATTAAGTATGATTATGATATCAGTGCATAACTGCAGCTTTTCAGGTAAAGTAAGACAACCTGCTTATATAAATGTAGACATATATCGGAGTATATTATGCCTGGAGTTTCGAGTACATCGAGTCCAAGACAAGGAATACTAGGTGCTGCTGAGTATCTAGCTGCCAAAGGACGTAAGGGGGACACCCATCTTACACACACAACAACAGGTGAAACAATTGTTCCTGAGGAACTGTTAGCCAAAAATCCAAATTTAAGAAAAGACTTACGTTTAGCTTATGAGAACGAAGATATACCTATGGAGCAATACGTTGTAGGCTCTGGTATTATGTCAGTTAATCCAGAAACAGGTTTATATGAAGCAGGTTGGGCAAGTAAAACATGGAAAAGTGTAAGAAAAACAGTTAAAAAAGCTGGTCCAGTTATAGGTGCTATAATTGGTGGTGTTATTGCTGGTCCAGCTGGTGCTGCGATAGGTGCAGGGGTAGGAACTAAAACTTCTGCCCAGCCTGATGAAAATATATTAAGAAACATGGCTATAGCTTTTGGTGCATCTGCAGGATTGCAGGGTGCAGGAATTGGGGGTGCTAGTACATCTGCTAATACTGCAGCTCAAGCAGGTGGTGGTTGGTTTGGTGGTGGAATGGGTGAAGGTGTAGGTGCATTCTTTAGTGGTGCTAACTGGACTCCTATGGCTGCTGGTCAAACAGGTATAACAGGATTTTTCCAAAATGTAGGCTCAGGTGCTGGTCGAAGTTTAGGTTTAGGTGGAACAGCTAGTTTTCAAAGTGCTGGTCTAACTGCAGAACAAGCTAAATTAGTTCAAGCAGAGATGGCATCAAGTGGGCTACCAGCAGTGGATGCTGCTTTAAAAATAGGAATCACAGACCCAACTATAATAAGTAACTTAGGAAGTGTGTCTTCGTCGTTTGGTCCAGGATTAGTGTCAAGTGGGACATCTTCGTATGCTTCTTTAAACCCTTTAGAAAAATGGGCAGTCCAAACAGGTTTTGAAGCTGCTGTTGGTATAAACCAAGAAGACGGAAGTTATAGTGGAGGAGCAACTAGCCCTTATCTAACTTCTAATCTGAGATCTGGTCCAAATATTAATGCTCAAGGAGTACAAGGAACAGGTGTTGGTAGTCTACCAGGATCAGCTGGTCCAACTTCATTAACCTCAAGCGCACAACAACAACAACAAAATGCTAGTACAGGTGGTCAAAACACAGTTAGTCAAAATACTGGTATACAAGGTAGCAATGCGAATGCACCTCAAAACACTTTAGCATCATCTTCTGGTCCAGGTTACGAAACAGCTATGGAGCGTATCACTAAAGGAAGTGAGTTACTAGACATGATAGGAGGTAACGCTAAGAGAGCATCTGGTATTTCTGCTCCTCAACTGGCTAGTTTAAATTCTCCTTTCCCTACATTCCAGCAACCTGTGTATGCTCAAGATGGTGGTTTAGGTAGTGATTTAGTAGAAAAACAAGTTGAGTCTTACCCAGAGATGATGCAAAGACAAATATCTGAACGTAAGCAAAAACCTACATACACTGGGATAGAAGACTTTATGAGACAATTTATGGGTCAAAACCCAGTAAACCCCAGAACAGGGGAAAGAGACACAAATGCATTTAGGTTAATTGAAAATGAAGCAGAGCAGTTTACACGTAATTTATCCAAAGAAGACAGAATGATTCGTGAACTGTATAAAAAATTAAAACGTATTCAAAACCCTGAGTTTGGTGTTAAGGATCCTCTAGAGGAAGATGAAGTATTAAGACAAATAGAAATGCTTGAGAACATTAAGAAAACAGAAGGATTTCAAGCAGGTGGGATAGTTGGTGAAAATAGACCAATGTTTAGACATGGTGGTGTACACCAAGGTGGTGGGAAAGTGAGTGGTCCAGGAGGAGAAAGAGAAGACCTAGTAAACGCTAAACTCTCTAATAATGAATTCGTAATGACTGCTGATGCTGTTCGTGGAGCAGGTAATGGCAGCATACAAAATGGTGCAGATAAAATGTATAAGATGATGAATAACTTCGAAAGGATGGCATAATGGCTGAAACTTCAACAACAACTAATCAACAACTGCCTCCACAGTATATACAAGATTTTTTAGGAGGCGGAGGTGCAGGAGTTCCTGGATTATTCCCACTTTTAAACCAATCTATGGTGAATCAGTTCCAAAATATAGGACAACCTGGAGCAACTCCCTATACTTATCAAGGCGAACGTATAGCAGGGTTTGACCCAAGAGAAACAGCTAGTTTTGAATTAGCAGACCAAGCCATTGGTAGTTACATGCCATATGTTAACAGACAACAAGATCTTTACCAAGGTGGTTTAGAAAGAGGTTTAGGTGGTTTAGACCAAGCTCAACAACTACAAAGACAAGGTGTAGATAGGTCTTTAGCAGGTTACGACACTGGTGCTGGTTTAGCAAGACAAGGTACAGATAGAGCTTTACAAGGGTATGGTCAAGCAGAACAACTACAAAGACAAGGTGCAGATAGAGCATTAGGTGGTTTCGATGAAGCAGGTCAAAGATACAGAGGTTTAGAAGGATTACAGAACCAAGGTTTTAGTCAAGCTCAAGATTTATACAACAGAGGTGCTGGTGAAATAATGTCTGGTGCAGATAGAGCCTCAAATTTATATGGCGCTGGTACAGATATGTCACTAGCAGGGTTGGGTAATGCAACTTCTGCTGCTCGTGGAGCATACGGTTTACTAGGTAGTCAATTAGGTGGCACTGACTTAACAGCTAGAGGTACTCTTCAAGATGCAGCTAGAACATCATTAGGTGCGACTCAACAGTTTGATCCTAGTTCCGCTTCTGCTTATATGAATCCATTCGAAGATCAAGTTGTACAACAAACCTTACGTGATGTAAGAGAGCAAGGTTCTGTCGCAGATCAAGCAAGAAGAGCGAGAGAGATAGGCAGTGGTGCTTTTGGTGGATCTAGATCTAGACTACAAGCTGGAGAGTTAGCTGAAGCACAAAGAGGTGCCGAAATAGATGCTGTTTCTGGCATACGTAGAGGTGGTTTTGATTCAGCACAACAACAAGCTGCAACTAATTTTGAAAATCAACAAAGAAGACAATCTGGAGCTGCTGGTCAATTAGGTAATATAGCTGGTGGATTAGGAAGTTTAGCAGGACAACAAGCTACAGCTGGTCAAAACTATGCTAATCAATTATCTAATTTTGGTCAAGCAGGGGGTAACGCTTTATCTAACTTAGGTGCAACACAAGCTGGTTTAGGTCAAATGCGTGGTGCAGCTCAAACTGGTTTAGGTAATCAGATGTCTAATATGACGAACCAACAGGTTAATCTAGGTCAAAATCTTGCTAGTGGTATAGCAGGTCTAGGTTCAATGGGTGGTCAGACTCTTGGTAATCTAGGTTCAACGTTAGGTAACATAGGTGCTTCCGCAGGAGGTGCTATGAGTGGTTTAGGTTCTACATTGGCTAATTATGGACAAGCTGGAGGCTCTGCTTTATCTAACTTAGGTAGTAGCATAGGTAATATGGGTATGCAAGGAGCAGGTTTAATGCAAGGAACTGGTCAACAGTTTGGTGCTTTAGGTAATAACTTAGGTCAACTACAGAGAGGAGACATCAGTCTACTTGGCTCTGTTGGTGGAGCTAATCGTAATATGAACCAAGCTGGTAATGATTTAGCATATCAAAACTTTGTTGGTCAATATAATTTACCTGCTAATCTTTTAGGACAATATTCTGGCATAGCTCAGGGAATTGCACCGTTAGCAGGAGGAAGTGCTACACAAACAACAGGATCTCCAGGAATTAGTGGAACTGGTTCCGCATTAGGTGGGTTAACAAATGCTTTAGGGCAAACATACATGGGAGCTTAGATTATGGCAATAGATCCAAACATGATGCAACAAGCATTAGATGAATACGATAGAATGAATAACAGTCTTCCTCAAGGAAGACCTCCTGTCCCAGGAACACCACCAGCTGGAACATCCATCAACCAAATGATGACTCCTACTTACGAAGATGTCCAGTTTGCAGAAGCTGGTTCTTTACCAAATTTAGATTTAGATATCAGAAGTCTTGTGGACCCACAACTATTTATGGAAGAAACCAATAACCTAACTCCTGAGGTTAAACTAGCTGCAGAAGAAGAAGTAATGTCTGTTTTAACTAATGCTGGAGCTGGGGAAGAAGAAGACGGAATACGAGCTGTGGCTGCATTAGGTTTAGACAACGCTTCTGGGACTACAGAAGAAAAACAAGATGCTTATCGTTCTATATCTGACATGATTGATGAAGGTGGTATACCAGCTGTTGAGGAATTTGTACGTTCTATGTACACAGAAAGTAATAACAGTGAAAGTATTCCTGAGTGGGCATTACCTGCTTCTGTCTTTGGAACATTTATGATGAATGAACCTGGGGATTGGAAACAAGCCTATCTACAAGCCAAAGGTAAAACTGCTACATACATGTTTAATAAAGGTGAGAAAGCTAAAGCAGACAAAGCTAAATTAGATCAGGATATTAGGAAAAAAGCACTCGATCTATACGCCTCTCGTGAAATAAAAACAAATGACTTGTTAGCTTTAGTGGGTAAAGTAACCACTGATTCGTTAAAAACATTCCAAGAATCTGGTAAAGTAGGTGACTTAAAATTAGTGGATGAAGAAACTAATAAAGAAGATCTATTGGATAAATTTACTGTTGCTTCTGTTGGTAAATATGCAGAGTCAGGACAATATAGTGACCTCATACGTTTAAAAGAAAAAGGTGATAAAGATACTAAAGTGATTGAGTATTTAAAACTCTTTACTCCTGCTAGTGTAGCTGACTACGAAAAAGGTGGTAGACAAGACTCTAGTCTTTTAGTAAGAAAACCTGGAAAAGGAGAAAATGATTTATCAGAATTAACAGGATTATTAGAAGACCATACTGCTGCTAGTGTAGAAGAATTTAAAAATTCTGGTTACGATTTTTCTTTATTAGTTAAAAAAACAGACAATGGTCTTATCGGTGGTGATAGTGTGTTCGGAAGCGACAGCTCAGGTACAATGATGAACAATATCACTAATATGATTAAAAGTGATTATATAGAGAAATTAAAAACTGCGGACTTAGACACTAAAATTGATCAATTAAACACCTATGCTGGTTTATACAAAGCTACATCAGACACCCAGATTACTAAAACAGGTGCATTAGATACACTAAAGGAAAGACAGCCTTTTGTTAATGTTACTCCTAAACAGTTTGCTACTCAAATAGGTTTAGATCTTAATGATCCAAAGATAGCTGAACTTGCTCGAATACCTGTTAATCTACTTCCCACAGCACCAGCTGAACTGGCTACACGTTACTTAGCAAATAAATCTTTACGAAACAAGATGGAACTTGTTGGGGGTATTTTAACTAATGCTCCTGCGAATGTAGTTGGTATCAAGGGAGAACTTTTAGATACAAATGCAGCGAGAATACTTTCTGATATTACTGGGTTTAAGATCCCAGAAGACTTTACGTTAACCAAAGTTTTGTTAAATGTAGCTGAAATAGATTTAATAGAAGGAATTATAAAAGAAGACAGATTCACAGAAGCAGATAGAAAAATGGTGAGAGAATTTATAAAAGGCGACAGTTATAAAACTCAAGCAGAAGCTCTGATACGTTATAAAGAAGTAATGGAAGTAATTGATAGAACAGAAACTGTCATCATGAATCAATTAGAAGGTAACTATAGACCGATCACAACTATGTCTCAAGAAGATCAATCTTTACAAAACAAAGAAAGAATATCTAGATTAATGGAATTATCAAAAGGTTCATAAATGTCAAACATAACTGACGAAATCTACGCTAACTATCTTCAAATGAATGCGTTAGGTCAGCAAACTTTTTTACAAGAGTTAGATAACGATGAGTTGATCGATATGGAAGCTAGACTAACTGGTCAAGATAGGGCTTCCGTAGCAACTGGTTATCAGAGTCGTACACAATATCCTCCTGCAACAACAGGAACAGGTGGCATGAGTATGTATGATTTTCCTATGGAGGGTTCTGCTGCTGCGGCAACTGTGAAAGAAATAATGTCTGGAATGAGAGACGATCGTTTTGAGTACGCAGGACTAAAGAATAAATCCTTTAGAAGAAAATTAGGGTTCATGGATACTGGTGAAGAAAAAGAAAACTTCATGACTAAAACTCTTGGTGCAGGCAAAGGCGAAGGGTGGGTGATGGATAAGTATGGTAGATACGCTATTATGCCAGAGTATAGAGAAGCATTAGGTGCTACTCCAGGTGACAAACCTTTAATAATAGACAACCCTGATGGATTTGAGAGAGAAGATATTTCAGATTTAGCTGGTTCTGCTCCTGAGATAGTTTCTGCAATCGCAGCCAGTATAGCTACAAGAAACTATGGTACAGGTGCTGCTATGATGGCTAGTGGAGCTGCTACAGGTAGTGCTAAGGCATTAGAAGAAGGGTTTGAAACTGGTTTAGATCTATTAGGTTTCCCTGCATCACAAGAGCAATCGTTAGGTGAAGTAGGTAAAGACGTTGCTTTTGAAGCAGCAATAGGTGCTGGTGGGGAAGCTGGAGGCAGACTTCTATTAGGAACTGGTAAATATTTATTTTCTCCTGGTGAAGTTCGTGTACCTACAGGTAACACAGGTGTTTTTAATTTTAAAACATACACTTACCAACCTAAAGTAGATGCAGCTTCTGGTCCAGGACAAAGACAAACATATGATTTGGTTAGAGAATTACTAGATGAAGGTGCAATTCCTGATGTTTACAAAGCAACTAATAGAAAGGTATTAGGTCGAACTGCTGGTCTTATAGAAGAAGTTTTCGGTTACAACACTCTTAAGAATACTAAAAATGTTAAGTACATGTCAGACAGAATTAATGGATTCTTATCTGACGAAGGGTTAGAAACTTTCGAACCTTTCATGAATAATGTTTTCCCTAAACTAAACGAAGAACAATTAGGTGCATTAATACAAGCCAAAAGAAATGCTGCTGCTACTGTTACAGAAGAAAGTGCTAATTCTGCACTACAAATACTTAAAAATGCAATTAAAGAGGAGAGTACTAAAACTGCTGATGTTTCTGGTAAAGCTCCCTCGGAAGTAGGTGAAGTTGTTGTAAAAAATGTTACTGATGCTTTTGATAATTTTAGAGCAACAACTAACACACTTTACGATGAAGCCGATCAACTGTTGAAAGGTCGGGCGATAATACCTACACAACCAATAAAAAAAGTAGCTGCTGATCTGTTAGAAGGTTTACCTAAAACTGCTGACGGTAAAGTATCTGCTGGATTCAACGACGATACAGTTAAAATGCTTCAAGACATACTCAACACTACTGACTATATATCTGCTGGACAAATGGCTAGATATAGAACTTTATTCTCACAAAGTGCTTTTGACCCAGATATGCTTAAAGGTTTTGATATTGTAAAATTCAATTTGTTAAAAGAAGGTGCAAACGAAGCGTTTGATGTAGCTCTTAACAATGGTGTAAAAGGTTTTAGGTATGTTGATGCCAGTGGTAACACAGTTCTTGGCACTAAAAAAATAACTGACCCCAAAGAATTAGAAAATATAAACACTGGGCTAGAATTATTAAAAAATGCTAAAAAAACTTATGCAGAGGGTATAGATTTATTTGACAATAGACTGGTGAAAAGTTTAACTAAAAAAGACGGTGTTGACCCAGGTTTAATTATACAAACAATTGTAACAAGAAACTCCCCTAAAAGAATAAAAGACGTAATAAATGCTACAGATGACCCTGAAGCCACACGTAAGATGCTACAAGCAGGGCATTATGATTCTATGCTAGTAAATGCTACAGACGTAGATGGTAATTTCTCTGTCAGTCGAGTTTTATCGCAGATAAAACAAATGGGTACATCGTATCCTGCATTGTATGGTGATTCAGCACCTATCATTAAATCTTCTCTAGAGCAACTTAGTTCTGCTATAAAGTATGTACCTAAAGAAGACATGATTAGGATAACTAAATCATTAACGAGTGCATTAGACGAAGGTAAACCTGGAATGTTTACGAAAGAGGTTAAGGCATACGTTGATGCAACTAATAAACGTTTTGATTTTTTAGACAATAATTTCAACAAAGCCATAGAAAAATATTCTCCTGAGGAAGTCGTTCCTTGGCTTATAAACAGAGCTAAGACCACAGATATCGTTGACTTCATGAATTATTATGGTAAAGAGTCTGATGAGTTCATAGGATTTAAACAAACTTATATGCAAAATGTTCTTGATTCTATGTTCGTTACACAAAAAGAAAGCCCAGTTGCAGCATTTTTAAATGGTGAAAATTTAGTTAAATTCTTAAAAAAAGAAGGGCAGGTGTCAAAATTAAATGCTGTTTTTGGTGCTGAAACTACACAAGCTATAGAAAAATTTGCTCAGAAAGCCTCTTTCTTAACTTCAAAAGCAGGACAAGAAGGTGGTGGTTTTGCTGCAGCTAACATAGGTTTACATCCATTAGACAATCTTGGTAAATTAGCACAGTTAAAAATTCTTGGGGGAGTATTATCTAACCCAAAAACTCTTAAATACTTAACAACAATAATTGAGAATCCTAGTAAACGAGCTGTCGGTTTTGCTGTAACTAATTTAGGTACAGATGTGATAACACTTATGGAGAACGAGGTAGCCATACGACCAGAACATAAAAAAGAAATGCTTCTGAAACTATCTAATGGCGTATATAATTATATGAACACTGAAGAGGAAAATGAATAATGAGTTTTTTACGAAAAGCATTAAAGAATGGTAGAGTAAATTATGGCACCAACATAACTGAAGATCAATTCACTGGTGGTGGAGCAGGAGATAATTATACTATCATCTCGGATGATGGGTATAGACATCCTCCATTTAATCCAAAAGTACCAGGAGTAATTCCTCCTAAACAACCTGCAGGAATAGAGTCTTTAGTTAATACTTATGAACCTCCTACAAATTTACAAGAACAAGCACGTCAACAAAATTACAGAAACTCACAAACTGCACTTAGTGCCCAGGATTTAGCAAATCAACAAGCAAATTCTTTTGCAAGTTTACTAGGTATGACACCACCTGATGATGATCCACCTGATGATCCGCCACCTGATGATAGACCACCTCCACCTCCACCTCCACCACCTGATGATCCGCCACCAGATTATCCGCCATATGTACCACCAGATTATCCGCCATATGTACCACCAGATTATCCACCGTTTGATCCACCGTTTAAACCACCGTACACACCACCGTACACACCACCGTTTGATCCACCGTTTGATCCACCGTTTGATCCACCGTTTGA
>TARA_R110002110_G_scaffold294990_1_pt1 | contig 13176 bp, 24 predicted proteins | sample TARA_R110002110 | Tara Oceans TARA_R110002110 (sample SAMEA4397330) | marine metagenome | biome: Polar Biome; feature: [SRF] surface water layer (ENVO:00010504); material: water (ENVO:00002006), including particulate matter (ENVO:01000060) such as... | depth 5 m
GTATTTGATGAGTTGAACTAATTGTCTGCATTCAATAATGACCCTGCCCATATCCTGAAGGAGGAGGTTAAGGTGGTGTTGATTATACCCTTTAGGAGCCTCTTCTATGAAGAGTTCGTCGCAGCATAGGCGGAGGGTGGCGATAGTTGCTTCAAGGGCTAGTCTCATACTGTCACTCCCTTCTTTTTCCTGATGATTACTAGAAGGCCTGCCGATTCCATCCCATAGAGGAATGAGGTTGCATCCCAGTAGAGAATAAGGTGACCCATAACTAGGGTACGTTCAACAACATTATGCTTGAAGTCCTCGATTGAACTAGGGAGTGCCCAGTCTAAAACCTTGAGTTGTGCTATAATATCAAAGGCAGTAGCCCCTTCAAATTGGCTACCGTCATTCAGTACAATAGACATCATGCGGTCACGTCCTTCTTCCATTCTTTTGACTCTTCATCCCATACCCAGCAGGTTTCAAAGTCGCTAGGGTCTAATTGATTCGTCGGCTGCCTCGCAATTGCCAACAATCGAACCGGAATAACTGCAACCGAATTACAGTCATTACAGCATCTACCGTCATTGATAGGTTGAGCATTATGCCCCATACCAAAAAACGGCATATGGCATATACTACATACACTAATATTCATTTTATTTTCGTTTCCTTTTTCGTTTCCTTTTTCCATATTATCAATCCTAGACTTTTCGTCTTAACATCAGGGTGGTGAATATTCCTTAAGAAGTATGCCCTACTGTACAAAATCGCACTATATAGTCAAAATCTCGATTTTGTACAATTACACTAAGTTGAATAACCATAAGTTCAACCCATCGGTTGAAGGAGATAATATGTCCGAAAATATAGACTGGCAAAACGCCACAGAATATGAGAACGAACCGTCGCAGAGTATGAACCTCGGCGACACTGAATTGAACACCCCCCATGAGGTCAAGTTCTTGACCGTTAAAGGAGTCAGTGACGGGATGATTGTCGCCACTGTAAAGAGTGAAACCCTAGAAGGTGACACCCTATGGCTAAAAGGAAAGTTCGGTCCTCAAAACGGCCTACTTTCACTTCTTAAGGCTGCTACTGAGGGAGACTTAATCGAAGGTAATTCATTCACCTACGAGCGAGTCCCTAGCGAAAAGAGTCCCGCCGGCTATGCCCATAAGTGGACCTCTTGAGTAGTTCAAAAGTTCTATGAGTTCGATACAGGCCCCCACACCTGAACAGTCCCGCCCTCATCCCTTCGTCGGGATGGGGGCTTTTTTCATTTAATTTTGAGATTGATTTTATCCTGTAAAAGCCATTGAAGGTAACGGTTCAAAATATTAGACTTCCAAATAATAACCCCTGCAATTATGGCAACAATTAAACTTTTTATAACGGCCATATCCTCAGCCTGTTCTTCTTTTGTTTTAGGCACTAGAACCCCTCGTTATACCTTTCAAAGTCCACCACCCTGCGAAGCCTAGAAGGATGACAGTCAAGCCGGTTATGAAGAGAACTTCTCGACCTCGTAGAGATTCTCTAGTCGCTGTCACTGAATCTGAAATGCCATCAACTAGGGCCGGTCCTAGAGCCTCAAGAACTGGGGGTATTGCTTTGATTGTAGTTGCGACAGTAGTCCCGATTATCTCGCCGACAGCCTCGCCCGCATCATCTAGTTCAATCACGCCCATTTGGTCGGCAGCCCACATACTACCTCCGAGGGTTGCGACTCCTAAGAGAAGAGGCAGCATTTAGACGCCTCCTATGGCTTCTATGGGCTTCCGAAGGAGTAGAATGCCTAGACCTACCGCTACGCCCACAAATAGCAAGGGGACGGCCATAAGAATGAATCCACTTAAGACGCCCTCGGCAACCATCATTGAAGAGTTGGCTGCCCTTTTTGCGTTGTCTTCTAAATCAGACATTTAATTCACCTCTCAAATATTCGTCGGTAACCGATGATTGAACGCATTTTACCATATTTAGAATTGAACGGCTTTCCTAGTCTAGGAACCTTCCGAATAAAACGCCTCTTCTTAGACATTAGAGGGCCCCCGTCGAGATAATAAAAATATAGCGAAAATCCCGACGCCGACTAGAAGGGCAACACCCCAACCACTGAAAGAACCTTCTTCTTCTTCTTTTTCAAAGACTATACAGGATTGTGACGCTTCATCCCATGTATAACCGGCAGCACATTCTTCATACACCGGAGGGGCTTTTTCCTTGACGTGCATTTTATCGGCTTTCACAAAATCGAGGCGAATATTAACCTCCATATCAGTGAAACCGAACCCGACTTCAGGTACAACGAATTGTTGTACTCCATCAAGAATTAAAGAGGCGTCGAAAGTATTCTCTCCCGTTGTAAATGAAAGGGAATCTCCTCCCTCCATAATAATTTTGAATGACTCGTTTTCAACGTCTAGTCTTGAACCTCTTTCGCCTAAATCGGAGGCTCCGTTATTGACTGTCACGGTTGCATCCCATTCAACCCTAAACCCGTTATTTATTTGACAGGAAAAGGATTCTAATTGCCACCCACCTAGTAGATTCGATTTTGCCCGTACCTTTACTATATTCGCAGAGACATAGGCGTCACGGTCATTGAAGGTCGAGAAGGGGTTCTCTACGTCTTCTTTGAGTATCTCTTGAAGGCTAGTAGTCAAGACTTGATAATTAGTGAAAGGAGGTAATAGGTCGAGGTCATCACCTTCTACTAAATCCCGATTTTGTACAATAGTTCCTTGTAGCGGTTTATCAGGAAGTGGGGTATCAGTAGGCAGCCCTTCATCAATTTTGACTTCTAAAAGTTCAACCCATGTATCGTCGTCGGGAGCCATTGACGAATCTTTGAACTTAGTTCCGCCTACTGAAAAGAAGCATAACGAGTTGGCAATACCTGACACATTCCCGTTCAAATCTATTGAGAAATAATCGTCTCCTCTCATCCAAAATACCGCCTCCGAATCCGTAAAAGTTCCAGTAGATGAGACAAAATCGAAAGCCCTCCCCGCCTCATACAACATTCGATAGGCTGCCCCTTTTCCGGTTAAGCCGTCATCAGTGTTGAAGTACCCTGCGTTTTCAGTCTTAAGCCTGACTTTAATCATAAATCCTTCAGCGACTCTAATATGAATTGCTGATTTATTGTTCCCCGTGAAACCTTGTTCTTCAAGGTAGGCCGTATTACCTCCATCCTGAAATTGAATGCCGGACATTTCAGCGTTTTTGAGATAAGTGACTATCCCGTTTTGAATATAATTTTCCATCGCTGACTCAAGGGAGGTAGTCAAGAATGGCGAATAACTACTCCCTGTTTTTTCCTGTTCTTGAACCGCGTCCTCTATCTCTTCAGGGGATAATTTACCGTCACCGTCTTTGTCGGCTTCTTCTATCTCGTCTTTGTACTTCTTCTTGTACTTCTCTAGTGCATCATCAATCGCAGCCATTAGACGTCACCTCCATATTGAAAGAGGTCCACACCTAGAGCAGCACCGGCGAGAATGGCAATAGCCCTACAGACCTGCATAAGTGTGTCTATACGGGCTTCAATGGCTGCGACGGTAGTCTCCACTACCTTGAGGCGTTCGGAGAGCATAGAGACGTCCCTTCGCTGCTCTTTCAAAGCGATGTTTTGCATAGTATCAACCTCACTCATTGTTTGACCTCCAGTTAATGTAATAAGTGATTCCACTACCTAGCATTACACCCCAAATTAGACCTAATATCATGTCTTCACTCATTGGGGGTAAAATCGAAACCATCAAATCACCTCTTCCGCTTAGGCATTCTTATTTTGAAGACCCCTATCCCTCGGCGTATATATTGCATGTTTGAAAGTGAACTAGTCCCTCGCAAATTAACAGTCTTTTTCCGTCGAGGCATCAAATCACCTCTTCCGCTTAGACCTTCGATAAGAGGTCATGGCTCTACGTTTAGCGGCTGCCTTAGTCGCATAAGTACGCTTGAGCAATTTACCTGATACCCACGAACGGACAGCCCAACGGCTGCCCTTCTTGACTACTTTATGAGGCATATTTATTGACTCCTATCCTTCATAACTTGATAGAGAATGAATAAGACTACTAGGCCGGTCACTGTTATTTTCATACTTTCACCTCCCGTTAAATTACCCATACCTGAACTGTTGATGCTGCCCCACCTTCACCTACGAACCATAATTGATTAGGTATGCCTGAAACGTGGTTGAGAATTAAGGGGAGTTCGGCTAGAGGGTTAAGATTGAATCTACGTTGACTTATTGCTAAATCAGCCTCTTCATATGCTAGATAAACAACAGCAGGGCCTGAGTTCATGATAAGGAGTTGATTCGCTTCATGGGGAATCGAGACAGAGATATTATTCGCCGTTGTGAAACCCTGAATAAATGTCATATTGAATCACTTCTTTGATTTTTTCCAGTAGTAGGATTTTCCACTTTTTAGACTAATCCATTTAGTGTCCTTCTTTTTACTTTTAGCAAAGCCGCTAGGACTGAAGTCTTTCCATTCAACCCATTTACCGGACATAGTATTCAACCTCCCTGAGCCTTCCGCCTCCTCAGCCGGTGGAGGCTTCATTGGAGACGAAAGGATATGGGGAAAATCAGTTCTCTGCCCTCTGTAGGATAGTGCGGGCGGTGTTGCCTGCGACTGCCTCAGTCTGAACAGTATCAGAGCCGGCACGGGCGCCGATTTGATGAGTCAGAACAGGGGTATAAGTGCGGGTGGTTGCTGCTGTCGAATCTACTTGAAGGACTACATCTCCGCCAGTTAATCCGAAGGTAGGAATAAATAATCCACCTAGAACTTGGAAAGAATATTCTTGACGTAGCGTCACGACGGTAGGGTCTGCAAACATAATACCGTTTGCCATGTCTCCGTTGAGCCATCGCCACATTGAGGCCTCCATTCCATAAGGCCCCATCGCATTGATACGGATTCCTTGAGTACCTAGTTCGTCGGCTGCGGTATCATTCTGAACTAGAATACCGGCTACAGTTCCGGCGACGTTCTGAGGGATTCTGACAACGACCTGCTCAATTGCTATTGCATGAGTGAATGAGGTAGTAGGGCATACGGTTGTTGTCTGCTGCATGGCTGTATTAGTTCTCAACCACCATGAGAGGTTACCGCTTACGATAACTCCGCCGGCTGCTGTTGCAGCCCATCCGATGACTATCTCCCAGCGATTAACACCGGCTGGGGTTTGACGTCCGATAGGAATAGCGTAGTAGCCTTCATGAGTTGTAGTACCGTCAGGGAGTTCATATGCTCGACCTCCGATACTGTTCAAGAAGTAGGGGTAAAGACTAGGCCCTTCAGTAGTTCCGTCAGAATAACCCGACCTAAAATCGTGGACTACTTCGCCGTTTAGAATGACTCGTATCGAATCAATTAAAGAACCAAAATCTGAGGCTACAGGATTCCCAGCCCATGTCATGTCGAACCGCATAATTAGGAACTCGACAGGCCCTGCCGGAGCGTTGATGCCTGTTGTATATGTGGTAGCGGCTATATCGGGGAAGTCAGTAGTTGTTGAAGTCTGTTCAATCATTTGGAATTGTACGCCTTGACTCATATCAAACACCCTGCCCGTATGACCCTGAAGTTCCTACAGTGTCTTTGTGGTCGAGATTATGAGCGAGACTAGAGATAGGAGTCCCAAAGACGGCGATACCTACAGCGAGGCCAGCAGCGAATAAGAGATATGCAGCCCATCCATCAAGAGAGGCACTGGGAATAAGTCCATCCATATTTCACAACCCCGTGTTGACTGCTATCCAGCCTTGTAAAGTTCGATGTTGACCGTTAAACGGTATGTATGAGACTGCTACATCTGCGAAGGCTTGTATAAACAAGACTCCGAATGCAAGTCCCATCCCAGCAAATAGGGGGTTCATTGACGCCATGAATCCGGCGTTTCAAAGACGGTCTATTGTCTTTATGGTTGCACAAAATCGAAGGTTTCCGTTTTCAGGTTGCACAAAATCGCCGGTTTGAAAATCGGTCTTGGATTTTGTACAGTAGGGCAGACTTGAAAGACTGTAGATTCTACGGAGCCTTTGATGAGGATAGCAAACGCAACCCCCGATATGAGAACCACCTACAAGAACGGACAGTATTTTATCAGTCGCAGCCCTGTTAAAATACGCTATACCCGCACTTGTGGCATTGAAGTTAATTCGCCGGCTGATTTTAAGGAGGAGTGTCTATGTCAAAAGTGTCGAAAAAAGTAATACGGCGAAAACGTATTCTATCTCTAAAGGACCGACAGAGAATCTGTCTCCTCTATGAAAGTGATGCTTTTACTATGACCGACCTCGCTCAATTATTTTCAGTTACGCAGCCTAGAATATCTCAAATAGTCTCAAATTATTATGGCGAAAGAGATGATTTTTGATGTCTTGGAATCCCTCGGACGGACTCTTCAGGACTCGCCTACATTATCTCATAGGCGAGCGAGGTATTGATAGGGTCGCCGGAGATTATGGCGTCCAACGCCGGACGGTCAGACGATGGGCTAGGGGCGAAAACAGTCCTTCCGCCGACACTAGACGTTCAGTCTCAAACCGAGGTCGAAGGATTACCGGCCCGATTGATAGAGGGAGAGGCGAAGGAGGTCAATTCAGTACAGCCCAAAATATAACCGACCCTAGAGTTATTCGTATGCGAGAGGTTCTCGATGAGCGTTTCAGGGAGCGACGTAGAGTAGCGATTCAAGAGGCGACTACCCCTTCTCAAATCGCTCAAGCGGAGTCAATGCCTTCCTATGTGGATAGAGCCGAACTAATCAGTATGGACGAAAGGCGGAGGCGTTTAATCGAGTCTGAGTTCTACGAGAATTATTGGGATGAGTTCGGATATGATGAAGATTCATGGGACGATTGGCGAAGCGCTTATGAGGCGATGTCGGGATGAAAGACCGTCCTCCTCAACAAACGATAGTTGACTTTTATTCTGAAGTTAAGGACTCTCTAGGGCTACCCTTGAGTCCTCTACCTTCTATCCCAATTCAAAGACGGAAAAAGTCGGCTAAGAACTCGATGCCCGAATGGAAAATATGCGGAGCCGATACCGAGACAGTAGAGGGGGCCTGTTGGCTGTTCTCTACTGAACTGGGAGTGTGGGAGATAAACACCTTCGGCGACCTCATAGCATCCCTCTATGACCCTGTACATGCTAAGAAGTGGCGGACGGGTAAAGGAGACGGACGCAGAGCCACTAGAGGGGTTTCAACTTTGGAGTTCTTCTTCTATAATCTCAAGTTCGACGCTCAAGCCTTTTTACGTCATCTCGATGATGAAGAGATTCTTCTTCTCATAGCCGGAGATAAGGTCGAAAAAACGTGCGAGGTTGAAGGTTATGGACGGGTTAAGGTCCGGCTCAAATACCTAGAAGGAAAACACTTTTCCATAGTCCCTATTGATTGGTATATCGGTCAATATAAGGTCGGTCCTTGCTATATGTGGGACATCATGCAGTTCTACCCTTTCGGAGGCTTAAACGCAGCATCTAAGGCAGTTCTAGGAGAGACGAAAATTGAAGAATGTTTCGACGGTTCTATCCTTGACGTATCTCGATTAGATGATAAAACATATCGAGACTTCTACAGAGAAGACCTTGAAAAGTATGCGATTCAAGACGCTGTTTTAGCGGGTAAATTAGCGAGGAAAAAACGGGAGGAGTTCAACTCTCAAGGAGTTCGATTCATCAAGCCTTATTCGCTGGCGAATGTCGCTCAACGTAGCCTTCTCGATATGTGCGAGGTTCCTACTATCAATTCATTTACACAAAATCGAAAATTACTTGAGATTCTTCAGCAATCAAATGAAGCATATACCGGAGGATGGTTTGAGACAACTGGGGCAGGTCTAGCCAATGGAGGCGAGGACTGTACAGCCCTCGATTTAGCCTCGGCTTATCCGTATGTTATGTACCACCTCGCAGACTTAACAGAGGGTTCATGGGTACGAGGTGACGAGGCTCTAGCGTGGTGGAATTGGTGCGAAAAACGCCGGCCATTCTCTTTAGGATTCGCTGAGGCTTTCGTTATATTTGAAGAAGGGTGCGCATGGAATCCCCTCATCAAAAAGGCCCCTACTGGGACTCTGACAGGCCCACAAATAACTCAAGGATGGTTTTCCGCAGAGGAGTTAATCGAGGCCCGTAAATGGCCTCATTCTCAATTCATTATAGGTGAATGGTTTTACCACGTCGAAGGCGAAAAGCGACCTTTCAAGCCTTTCATCTCAACTTTTTATGATATCAAATGCAGTATGCCAAAAGGGACAGTCGGATATGATGTAGCAAAGGTTCTCATCAATTCGGCTTATGGGTAAATTGAGACAAGCGGTAGACGGAAAAGCCGGTAAATTATGGAATCCATTCTATGCCTCGACGATATGCGGAGCGACTAGGGCGAGGCTTTCAGAGTTAATACGTCTCAACAATTATTCGGCTGTCTCCGTCGCTACTGACGGGGTTATATTTCCGTCTGATGAGTTGACTATTATTCCTGATAGACCGAGCCCAGCCCCTCATAATCTAGGCGAATGGGAACTCGATGGTGTGGGTCAATTAGTTGTAGTCATGTCCGGTGTTTATTCTTTCAAGGATAATGAAACGGGAATAGTAAAAACGATTTTCAGAGGGTCGGCGGCTTCGCTGACTTTACGTCCTTATCGAGTCGGAGGCTTGTTTCGATTTTGTGAAGAGAACAAAAACGAAAAGGGAATTATTTCAACTGCGAATCGTCCCTATTCAGCGAAAGAGGCTAGAATACGAAAAGACCTTTCATTGATGAATCGCTTTGAAGTTCGTACCTATACCTTCAGAGCATTAGGAGATTCAACTAAGAGACGGTGGCTTGATGTAATGCCTAGAGTCTTCGGGGATTTACTCAAAAGATGGTATGTCTCAACCCCACATCGGCAGGTTGATAATACGCCGGTTGACAGCACGTCTCATGACCTTATGGCATGAGAACCCGACGATATGGGAGGCCCTCGACCATCTAATTGATACCGCATGGCTACCCTTGAAAGAATTACTAGACCGAATACATGAGTACGATGAAGAATTAGCCCCTCAGACAAAGGCTATGTTATTCGGAGGATTGGGGGTCTTTTCGATGACTTATGCACAACTAAGACAGGACGGGAACTCGGCCATTGATTCTTATTCTCAGGCGATGAATAACGTCCAACATGATAGACGCATTCAAGAGATGATGTCAACTACAGCACAAAACCTTGTAGATAGAAGAGTTGATGAAATGGGTGGTGCTTGAAATGGGTCTAGTCGAAAAGCATCCAACTGATGAAGGAAAATATCAGGCAACTTTCAATGAATACGGGCATGGAGTAGGTAACGGAAAAAGTCGAAACGGTGTGTATAAACATCACAAGACCTTCTTAAAAAGTCTCGATTTTGTGCAAAGTGATTCTCCCTCCGAACCTGAAACCTCCGATTTTGTACAAAGTGAATCTACCTCTGAGCCTGAAACCTCCGATTTTGTACAGGATAAGTCCGAGGAGTGGTCTTCTATCTCATGGGCTGATGATGAAAATACATCGAATCCAATTCCTAGAACTATTCCTAAACCCCTCGCCGATGTGGCGAAAGGTAAAGCAAAAAAGGTCAGCGTTGAAGCGACTGGGCAGGTTGTACGGTTCGGCTTTGTAGGTCTTGATAGGATGGTGACCCACTGGGGCCGAGGAGTCATGTCCTCGCCTAAGTGGTCCCTGACTCGTAGCCCTGAAGATTATGATGCCCTAGAAGCCTCTACAGTGGCCCTCCTCGCTCATTATGGGGTCGAGATACCACTTAGTCCCGTTATGGTATGGGGGGCGACTGTAGGCGCTGCTTATGGACCTCCTATTCTCTACATCAAAAAGAATGCCGACCCCAACCGAATTAAGAAGAAGTTCCTAAGTAAATTATTCGGAAAATTGAATATTTTCAAGCGTCGAAGGAAGGCCAAAATCAACACAAAGGTGACCGACGATGACGGACAGTGAATTGACTCTTGAGCGTCTCTATCATCCTGACGGGCATCATCTAGGTTCGATAGTAGCGGGCCTTTCAGGGTCAGGAAAAACAACGGCTATAATCTCGACACTTCAGCAAGCCATCAAGTCTTCATCATTCGGCGAGCATCATAGGTTCGTTATTATTGACCCTAAGTCGCAGCCTAATGATTATGATATTTTAGCCGAACCGCATAGCGATATTGAGAAGGCTATGGAGTCAATTCGTAAAGAACGGGTGACGCTCTTTTGGCCCGATATTGAATATCTTGAAGAAGACGTTTCAAACATCGTGAACTATGTTTTCGCTTTGAGTGATACCGAACCTAAATCCTCATTCTCAGTCATAATTGATGAGGCTTCGATTATGATAACACCGACTAAAATCCCCCCAGCATTGAAGAGACTTTCAGTTCAAGGACGGGCTAAACATATCAAGCCGACCTTCATATCTCAACGTCCAATTATTAACCGATGGACCGATGCGAACTTGAGCAATATGCTTCTTTTTAGGACTCTCCCCGTTGATGCTGATACCTTGTCTCGACGCTGGGGTATTGACTTTGAAAAGGCCGATGAGAACCTCCGACAACAGCCTTATTCATTTCTTTGGTTTAACCTTGAAACGGGAATAATTAAACCCATAAATCCGGTCCCATTACCTAAAGTTCCTAAGAAGGTTAAACGTCGTACATGGTACGATTTGAAGGGTCTTATCTAATAATGTTCATATAGGCCTACACTACCCCCAACCTGAAGGAGTAGCATAGTATGGCGCAGAGATATGGGTTTGAGATTGAATGCTTTGGATTGACAAGGGACCAACTACGAGAGGCTTTAGCCGACGTAGACGGTAGCACCTATCAATCAAAGTCAGGGAATGACATTTACGGTTATTATGAGAGTAAACAATTACCAGTCAGAGGATTAGCCGCCGACTGTCCGAATGGTAAAGTATGGATAGCAGCGAGGGACGGAACTATTCACAATTCATCAGGTCGAGGTATCGCTCATGAGATAATCTCCCCCGTATTACATGGAGTTGCAGGTTTAGCACATCTCAAAAAAATTATGAAGGCACTTAAGAGGGCTGGAGCGACAATCAATGCAACTTGTGGATTACATGTCACCTTCGACTTGAATCATAACAGTCGGATGATTAGGAAAAGTATCGCAGGGAAGCATCAGGTCCTTCTACGTCTAGTAGAAGCGTACGATTACTTTTGGGCTGAAGGTTTTTGTGCCTTAGTTCCATCCTCAAGACGTCAAGGAATGCCTAATTACAACGGGTATGCACCTCGGCCTAATATCACTAATTCCTTTGTAGGGGAAAATACTAATTTTAGAGCCTATAATCTCGGTCGAGGTTGCGTTAATCTAGGCAACTATGGAACCAATGGGACCGTCGAGTTCCGTCAGCATGGCGGGACTATGAACGGACATAAAATCGAGACTTTCGCCCTTCTAGTTCATCGTCTGTCCTCATGGGCTATGAATGAGAATCACCCCAACTTTGGAAAAGACCTTCGCACCTTCAGTCCTGATATTGACGGACTCCTAGAGATGCTCAATGAGACTGGTACCGTACTAGGCGGCAGGGTCCGTACTCGCCGAGATGAAGTCTTAGCAGCCAACTCAACAAGTAGGGTCACTATGCCCTGCCCAGTTCGTCGAGGCTACCGCAACCAATTTGAAGAATATCAGGGACGCTTAACCTCCTTAATATGCGGCGACGCTGCATGCTGCGGAGGTGCATACTGATGTGCGGTATAGGAGGTATCTACAACCCTTCAGGGCGGGAGTTCCCGACCTCGGAGGCTTCTACCCTATGGGAGGCTCTATCGGATAGAGGGACTCATGCTTCAGGCGTTTCATGGTTATGGGATTCATCAGACGAGCCTTGTATTTGGAAAGGTGGAGTCAGTTCAAAAGTAGCAGTTCAAAACGGGGTCATGGATAAGGTAGGAACTTTCACTCGCTACGCTTTCATGCACACTCGATTTACTACTCAAGGTAGCATCAAGCGAAACGGGAATAATCACCCTGTAGTCAGGGATGATATTATCCTCACTCATAACGGGGTTATCAGAGACGCCGAGGTGTTTTCACACTTTGGAGTCAACCGAAAATACGAGGTAGATACTGAGGCTATAATCATCGGACTCCGCCTCGGTGGTATTGAATGGGTTGCAGATAATATACAAGGTTCAATGTCTCTAGCATGGGTTGATTGTACAATAGACAGGACTCAAATCAACCTATTCACCAACGGACGGAACCCTCTAGTTATCGGGCGTACAAAATCGGGACTTATTGTATGGGCATCGAACTTGTACCACCTAGACGGCTTCGACCTTGAGAGTCATTTCAATGCCACACCTTTCAAGCATTATGTCATTCATGCAACTGGGATGATAACTTCTCGCTTTGTCTCTGATGAAAGAGTCGCTCCTACAGTTATTACACCTTATTCTTCAGTCAACGCATGGGGCTCGTACAGCCTCGGAGATGATGAGGAGGTAGAATCACCTACCCTAGCATCAAAGAAGGCCGAGAAGGTCCCTTCTCGTGGCCGTAAATTGATAGAAGGCGGATATGTCTACGATGAAGAATCAAAATCATGGCGAAGGGCGACTCTAGCCGACTATTCAAAGGGGGCGTTTTGAATGGCACTTGTAAAGTGTATTCGATGCGGTTTTAAGTTCATAAGTGGAACCCGTCAGAATTGCATAACGGGAATAGATTACTCACAGAATCCAACGGGCTATTGTATGTCATGGAATGACGGTTGGAATTACTGTCAAAAGTCTGCCCAGCCCTGCCCTACTGCTGATGACCATGACTTTGGAGGTTGTTTGAATGGAGGGGGTCTCTGAATGAGTCAGCGTATTAAGGTTCTAATCATAGACAAGGGATTGAACCCTCGCATCAATGCTATTCGTCCTTGTTCTATGTCCCTTCATGGCCGACAAGTCCTCATCTCTACCCTAGACCCTGCCGACAGGATTTATGAGGCTGTAGAAGACCTTCTAGGAGACGGGACGGTACTTCAGCGAATGTACTACTCAATTACAGAGACTTCAGGTGTCTGTAGAGTATGGTTATGGGACGGATGGTCGGACTGTTGAAGGAAAATCGGGCGGTGCTAGGGTCGAGGG
>TARA_R110002110_G_scaffold61225_7_pt1 | contig 13169 bp, 12 predicted proteins | sample TARA_R110002110 | Tara Oceans TARA_R110002110 (sample SAMEA4397330) | marine metagenome | biome: Polar Biome; feature: [SRF] surface water layer (ENVO:00010504); material: water (ENVO:00002006), including particulate matter (ENVO:01000060) such as... | depth 5 m
GCGCTGTGATAGCCATAGATCACCGTTTCAGGTGAGCCCGGTGTGGTTTTTTTGTAGTTTCTAGTGGAGGGCTAAAGTAATGCGCGTACTAGTTATAGGCGCTTCTGGAATGTTGGGCAGCGCAATGATGAGGGTGCTCGGCAGCGATTCTTCCTGCGAGCTTTGGGGAGCTGTTCGAGACCCTCGGGTCTTGGAGAATTTCCCGGCCCAACAGCGGCCACGCCTGCTGCCAGGGGTCGACGTATTGGATATCGATAGATTGACGCAAGCCCTTGATGCAAGCCGTCCCCAAGTTATAATAAACTGCGTAGGGGTGGTTAAGCAGCTAACCGATGCTGAGGATCCTCTTGTAACGGTGCCGATTAATGCACTTTTTCCACATCGTCTCGCCAGACTTGGCGCGGTGATGGGCGCTCGCATAGTCCATGTCAGTACGGATTGCGTGTTCTCCGGGCGAAGAGGTATGTATGTCGAATCAGACATTTCAGATGCAGAGGATCTATACGGAAAATCGAAGTTCATCGGAGAAGTAAACAACCTGGATCAAGTGGTTACACTTAGAACTTCCATTATCGGGCATGAGTTAGGCTCCGTTCACGGATTGGTGGATTGGTTTCTCTCGCAGACAAAGGAAGTCAGAGGGTACGCCAATGCAGTTTTCTCTGGTTTGCCGACTGTCGAGTTCGCCTCGGTGATCAAGGATTTTGTGCTGCCCCGTTCTGATCTTCATGGGCTTTACCACGTTTCGGCTGCACCAATTTCGAAGTTAAACTTGTTACGACTGATTGCCTCTCAATACGATAAGACTATTCAAATAGTTCCAGATGAGAATCCGATAATTGATCGCTCTCTCCGTGGTGATAGATTTCGTGAAATTACTGGTTACGTCGCTCCGAGTTGGCCTACGCTGGTCAAGCGCATGTTTGACGATTTTCACAGTAGAACGTAAAAAATATTTGAATAGGGCTCTAATGACTCGAGAGTCTCTCGCAGTAATTGCAAAAAGGTTTGCGGAGACTTCCCTTGTTAAATATCGCGTAAAGTGCTTTTCACGGCGGGAATTGAATGTATGTTTGATGATAAGGTTTTGATGATAACTGGTGGTACTGGTTCCTTCGGAAATGCGGTGCTGGAGCGCTTCCTGGAGACTGGAGTGAGGGAAATACGTATTTTCAGTCGTGATGAGAAGAAACAGGAAGACATGCGCAACAAGCTGGCTACCAATAAAGTAACTTTTCACATCGGTGATGTTCGTGACTATTGCAGCGTTTCACAGGCAATGGTCGGTGTGAACTACGTATTTCATGCCGCTGCGCTAAAACAAGTGCCGTCTTGCGAGTTTTATCCCATGGAGGCAGTTAGAACCAATATTATTGGCACGGAACATGTTATAAATGCCGCAATCGCAACAGGAGTAGAGCGTGTCGTCGTGCTTAGTACTGATAAGGCCGTCTACCCTATAAATGCCATGGGAGTATCGAAAGCCATGGCGGAGAAATTAGTTGTTGCGAAATCCAGGATGATTCCCGATGGCGGTCCCATTGTCTGTGCTACTAGATATGGCAACGTAATGGCCTCTCGAGGTTCAGTCATTCCACTTTTTATTGATCAGCTCAAGGGTGGCGGTCCACTCACCGTCACAGACCCCAAAATGACACGTTTTCTTATGTCGCTTGATGAGTCTGTTGATCTGGTGCTCCATGCGCTGAAAGCTGCACATCAAGGGGATATTTTCGTTCAGAAGGCACCGGCATCTACCGTGGCCGACTTGGCCCGGGCTTTGAAGGAGGTCTTTGGTTCAAATGCTTTAGTCAAGGTGATCGGCACGCGACATGGAGAGAAGCTTTACGAATCGTTGGTGTCTCGCGAGGAGATGGCGAAAGCTGAAGATGTGGGCCGTTATTTTCGTATTCCGGCGGATAATCGAGATCTTAACTACAAAAAGTTCTTTGTAGAGGGAGAGCAGGTGATTTCCGATCTTGAAGATTACACCTCTCACAACACAGAGCGTCTCGATGTGCAAGGTGTCAAGCGCGTCCTTTTGAATTTGAGCTATATTCGGAATCTTGTTGATGCTTAAGATAATGACGCTTGTCGGTACCCGTCCAGAGCTGATCAAGATGAGCCGGGTGATTGCGGAGCTAGATAAGCAGGTGAATCACTTGCTCGTTCATTCGGGTCAAAATTATGACTATGAACTCAACCAGATATTCTTTGAAGATCTGGATATTCGCAAGCCGGATTTCTTTTTGGAAGCTGCGGGCGAAACGGCGGCGGAGACCATCGCGGAGGTTATTCGAAAGTCTGATCTTATCTTTGATCAAGAAAGGCCCGACGCTGTGCTTTTATACGGAGATACAAATACATGCCTCGCTGTAATTGCTGCCAAACGCAGAAAAATTCCGGTTTTTCATATGGAAGCAGGGAATCGTTGTTTCGATGAGCGTGTCCCCGAGGAACTCAATCGGAAGGTTGTAGATCATCTAAGTGATATTAATATGGTGTTGACAGAGCATGCTCGTCGATACCTTCTTGCCGAAGGAATACGGCCAGAGACCATAATCAAGACTGGATCCCATATGGGAGAAGTGTTGGACTATTATCTACCGAAAATCAATGAGTCAGACATCCTTTCTCGCATGTCACTGGAGGAGAGTAAGTACATTCTTGTCAGCGCCCATCGCGAGGAAAATGTCGATAGTTTTGAGAATATCCAGGACTTGGTTGCGACGTTAAACGCCCTGGCCGATCAATACAAGTTCCCCGTGATCGTGTCGACACATCCACGGACTAGAATTCGTCTAGATGCTCTCGGCGTATGTTTCGATAACCCACTGATCCGCTTTATGAAACCATTCGGTTTCTTCGACTTTGTTCGGTTGCAGATGTCGGCATTCTGCGTTTTGTCCGATAGTGGCACTATTACAGAAGAGGCTTCAATCTTGAATCTTTCCGCTGTTACGATTCGCAACTCCCACGAGAGGCCTGAAGGCATGGACGAGGGCACGCTCATAATGTGCGGCCTAAAGCCCGATCGTGTTTTGGAGGCGATGAAAGTGGTTGCGAGTCAGCAAGCTCAGGGTCGTCGAGTAATTCCTGTGGTTGAGGATTACAGGCGTGGGCCTGTTTCGATTCAAGTGGTGCGAGTCGTTCTGAGTTATGTAGATTACATAAATCGCACGGTGTGGGGAAAATTGTAGTTTGATATCCATTATCTGGTGGAATCCGAGGAAGCTGAACCCATTGGACTAAAGCGTGAGTGGGTGAGGTATAGGCTTCGTCCGTGGTGAGCATTCCAGTCGAGAGATAGGCAGGAAAAAATGGAAACTAAATGTACCTTTGGATAATTGCGTTACTGATGGTTTTAGGATCTGTGGATGTGGTTGCGGCTGTGCCTGCGCCTCTCACCGTCACAAAGGTAGGTGGGTACCTTTATATAAGGGGAGCTTTCGACTCAACGTACGACATCATTCAGCGCATGACACCGGGTAGAGCGGATGAGTTCTCCAACGACGCTGTAAATTTCTCCGGCGCCAAAGTGGTACTGAAGACCAAGGTTGGTGATGATGTGTCCGCGTTTGCAAGCGGATTACTAGTCGCGTCTCAAACTGATGACATTGCCCCTTTGAAGTATAATGGAACCTACATAGGCGCGAATGACGGGGCACTTATTGTTGTTGAGGCTACAGCTGTAGGCCACGGAAAGATCGTTGCCGATGTTGGGTCGGACTGGACGGATACTGATGGGACGCGGTTTACGCTAATGCGTGTAGTCGATGCTGACAAGCTCTGGTTCGTTTCCGAGAACCAATCGACCGGTTCCTCGTGGTCGTTCAAGCCCGCTGTCACAGAGATGATGCTGGTTTCGTCAGGCTACTCGAACGCCGCTCCGATAGTTATCACCGGAATGTCCTTGACACAGCTTTGGCCTGCACTACAGAGGCAGACTAAAATTATCTGGTTAGATGGTGAAACGGTTCTGGCGGCTGACGGGGTTTACTCTGGTGAGTCTTTGGATATTGTCAACACCTACAGCATCGCGAATCCAGTGGCAGTGGTGGACTATGTTCTGTCGAAGGTTGGGAGCGCTACCCAGCCGTCCTTTGTGGATGCCTCTATTCGATCCGATATCACACGAACGATCATCTATCGATTTGCATCTAACGTGTCATGTACTATCTACGATAGCTTTGTGACTGGGGATAATCTTGCCATGGACTATGTCGGCTCGGTGCAAGCCGGACCTCTTGCCTATGCAGGTAAGCAGCTATGGCAATACGTTCCACGAACACAGCCGATAGTGGGTAGCCTGAAGGCTTGGGACTTTGCGGCCGGTGAGGATATCAGCGGCCCCATGGAGATGCTGCACATCACTCGGGCAGGCTGGACCGATTCCGTTAACCCCCCGAGCCGCATGATGCAGTTGGTCAAGCAGCGCGGACCCAGAGTTCGGTTTGATGCTCGGATATAGCCACAGGGGCGCCTGATTGAGAAAAATCCGCACAATACTTTTGATCGGCGGATACGCCCAGTCATTAATAAACTTTCGCGGTCCTATCATCAAGGCCCTGAGAGATGCAGGTTTCGAAGTCCATGCAGCGGCCCCCGAACTCAAATCCAGTCAACTGGTGGTAGAGCAGCTTCGCTGTTTGGGTGTGAGAAGCCATGATGCACACATTGAGCGAGCCGGTCTCAGCCCATTGCAGGACCTCGGTGGGTTATGGTCTCTCTTCCGCTTGATGCGCCGTATTAAGCCTGATCTAGTACTCTGCTACACGATCAAGCCAGTCATCTACGGAACGCTCGCTGCTTGGTTGGCTCGCGTACCACATCGCTTCGCGCTGATCACCGGATTGGGCTATGCTTTCACAGGTGAGGCTAGCGGAAAACGGGGGCTCGTGCAGAAATTGGTGCGAAGACTCTACCATGTGGCGCTTGCCCGTGCCGAGGTTGTTTTCTTTCAGAACCCGGATGATCAGGCCTTATTCTACCATTTTGGGCTACTATCGCAGCACGTTCCATCTGCCGTGGTCAATGGTTCCGGTATTGATCTCTCTCTCTTTGAGATGGCACCTCTGCCAAAGGGGCCGGTGACTTTTCTATTGATAGCGCGACTCCTAGGTGACAAGGGAGTCCGTGAGTATGTTGCAGCAGCGACAAAAGTGCACAAACGCTATCCCGATGTAATGTTTCGTCTGGTCGGATTCGTTGACGATAACCCCGACTCTATCCGTGCGGATGAGGTCGATCAATGGCAGAGAGATGGTGTAATCGACTATCTGGGGCGCTTGGAGGATGTACGACCCGCCATTGAGAATTGTTCGGTTTATGTGCTGCCCTCCTATCGTGAAGGAACTCCGCGTACTGTACTGGAGGCGATGGCTATGGGGCGCCCGATTATCACAACGAATGTTCCTGGTTGTCGTGAAACTGTCGTCGAAGGAGACAATGGGTTTATGGTGCCAGTCAAGGCAGTGGATGAACTCGCAAAGGCTATGGAGCGTTTTATTCTCCAGCCCGAGTTGATTAGTCGGATGGGCGCCCGATCCCGAGAGATCGCAGTGGAAAAATACGATGTTGGAAAAGTTAATGCACAGATGCTCAAATGCATGGGCATACGCGCTGTGGTAGCCAGCGAAGCTCCATTCGAGCATCGGGGGTGACCACTGGATTATGGGGTTCCAAATTGACTTCACTGTTTGATCGACTTATCGGCGAAGTACGATCGATTTTTGGCGACGGCTTTGTGCCTCTCCATCGCCCAGTTTTCGAAGGCAACGAACGCCAGTATCTGGTCGATTGTATAGACTCCAACTTCGTCTCTTCGGTGGGTACCAAGGTCACTGAGTTCGAGCAGCGCATTGCTGACCTTACGGGCACCAAATTTGCCATTGCCACGGTAAACGGCACTGCTGCTCTGCACATTGCGCTCAATCTGGCTGGGGTTAAGGCAGGTGAGGAGGTGATCACGCAGGCTCTCACCTTTATCGCCACCTGTAACGCCACTCGATATTGCGATGCATGGCCGGTGTTCGTTGATGTGGATGAGGACACGTTGGGCATGAGTCCCATGGCATTGCGCAGATTCCTGAATGAGTTCGCAGAGCCGCGCCCAGACGGCGTTTTTAATAGGAAGAGCGGTCGACGCCTGGCCGCCTGTGTGCCCATGCACACCTTTGGCTTGCCCTGTCGCATTGCCGAGATTGTGGCCATCTGCGAGGAATTTGGTATTCCCGTGGTAGAGGATGCAGCGGAATCTCTGGGCAGTTACGCCGGTGATCAGCATACTGGCAGCTTTGGTACTCTGGGCACCTTCAGCTTTAACGGCAACAAGGTGATCACCACCGGCGGTGGCGGCATGATTGTCACCAATGATGAGGCACTGGCCCTGCGTGCGAAGCACGTTACCACCACTGCCAAGGTTCCCCATGCTTGGGAGTTCGTCCACGACGAGGTGGGCTACAACTACCGTCTGCCCAACCTCAACGCAGCGCTGGGCTGTGCGCAGATGGAACGTCTTCCGGAAATGCTCGCTATCAAGGTGGAAATCGCCTCCCGCTATGCTGCCTTGCTGGAAGAAAGCCCCCTGCAATTGGTGAAGCCCTTACCGGGCAGTACCGCCAACCACTGGCTGAATGCAGTCCTGTTGGAGAACCGGGAGGCCAGGGACGCCTTTCTGGAATACACCAACAGCCGCGATGTGATGACCCGCCCGGTGTGGCGGCTCATGCATCACCTGGACATGTTTGCGCATTGCCAGCACGACGGGCTGGTCAATTCACTCTGGCTGGAAGACCGCCTGGTCAACCTGCCCTCCAGTGTGCCGGAAGGTGCCCTCGGGAAGCTGTAATACATGGATATCCTGCAATTGATTGGCCGTCGTGATCGGCCGCTGTTCGAGCAAGACGTCAAACGGCACGAAGCAGAGCTGTCGGAGCGGGTGGCCAGCAGCCGCTTTTTGGTGATCGGCGGCGCGGGCTCCATCGGTCAGGCCGTTGCGCGCGAGATCTTCAAGCGCAACCCCAAAATGCTGCACGTGGTGGACATCAGCGAGAACAACATGGTCGAGCTCGTGCGCGATATCCGCAGCACCCTGGGCTATATAAACGGTGACTTCCGCACCTTCGCCCTCGACTGCGGCTCCCGGGAATACCAGGCGCTGATCAACGCCAGTGGCGGCTACGACTACATTTTTAACCTGTCCGCCCTCAAGCATGTGCGTAGCGAGAAGGATCCCTTCACCTTGATGCGCCTTATTGAGGTCAATATTCTCAACACCCTGTCGACCATCACCCAGGCGCGCAATACCGGCACCCGCAAGTACTTTTGCGTCTCCACCGACAAGGCCGCCAACCCGGTGAACATGATGGGGGCCAGCAAGCGCATCATGGAAATGTTCCTGATGCGCGAGAGCCTGAGCCTGCCCATATCCACCGCCCGCTTTGCCAACGTGGCGTTTTCCGATGGCTCCCTGCTGCATGGCTTCAACCAGCGCTTCGCCAAGCGCCAGCCGATCTCCGCGCCCAACGATGTGCGCCGCTACTTCGTCACCCCCCAGGAGTCGGGCGAGCTGTGCCTGATGTCCGGCCTGCTGGGTGACAATCGCGATATCTTCTTCCCCAAACTCAGTGAACAGCTCGACCTGGTACGCTTCAGCGACATCGCCGTGCGCTACCTGCATGGCTTGGGCTTTGAGCCCCACGAATGTGCTTCCGAAGACGAAGCCCGCGACCACGCCGCTGAGCTGATCGCCCGCAAGCAATGGCCCGTGTATTTCTTTACCAGTGACACGACCGGTGAGAAGGATTTTGAGGAGTTTTATACCGACGCCGAAACTCTCGACATGCAACGCTTCGATGCCATCGGCGTGATCAAGAATGAGCCGGTTATCGATGAGGCGCGCTTGGAGCACTTCCTGCAGCGCATTACCGAGATTCGTGCAGGCAGCACCTGGGATAAACCGGAGATTGTCGAACTGTTCAACCACATGATTCCGGATTTCAGGCACAAGGAAACTGGCAAGTACCTGGATGGGAGGATGTAGGCCATGCAGCGGATTTTGGATATCGTCCTCTCCGGGCTGGCACTGCTGCTGCTGTCACCCCTGTTGATTCCGATCGTTATCGCCCTGCGCCTGACCGGCGAGGGTGAGATCTTTTTCGTCCAGCAGCGCATTGGCCGCGGCGGCAAGCCCTTCGGCCTTTACAAGTTCGCCACCATGCTCAAGAACAGCCCCAACCTGGGTACTGGCACCGTGACCGTCAAGGATGACCCCCGGGTACTGCCAATGGGCAAGCTGCTGCGCAAGACCAAGATTAACGAACTGCCCCAGCTGTTGAATATCCTCTGTGGCGATATGAGTATCGTCGGTCCCCGCCCGCAGACCCGGCGATGTTTCGACGCATTTCCTGCTACCTCTCAGGCTGAGATTATCAAGGTTCGCCCGGGCCTGTCTGGTGTCGGCTCCATCATTTTCCGCGGCGAAGAGGACATGATGCATGCCAGCAATGACCCGGACCACTTCTACGACCATGTGATCATGCCCTACAAGGGCATGCTGGAGGAGTGGTATGTGGCGAACCAGAGTCTCTGGACGTACCTGAAGTGCATATTCGTGACGGCGTGGGTGGTGGTCTTTCCGGGTTCAAGGATTGTCTGGCGCGTGTTTGCCAAGCTGCCAGAGCCGCCGGCGGAGTTGGCGGAGGATTTGGTGCGGGCGTGATCAAGTTGGTTTTTTTGATGTACCATTTGGGCCGGGAATTCGTCATGCTGTGGGTTCGAGGAGCAGAAGCAAACTCTACTTCTTCATACCTTGATGCCCGGATCTGTCGTTATCGTACTGGTAGTGCTGCGTCTGCAGCTTTGGTTTGAGTGAGATGGCGTCTTATATTAAAGCATTTTGGTTCCCAGCGCGGTTTATAACCGAAAAACGTCTCCGCGGAGTTTTTTTCGAGCCGCAGGGGGTTAGTGGTTTGTTGTCTGATTGGACGGGCCCGATAAATTGGCCGAAAAACTCCGATCTTAATAATGCATGACTCCCGCGTCTGGCAGCAGGTAGCCCGCCTGCATGTCGACAACCTGGACCAAGGCTTTCTGGCCACCCTCGGACCTCGCTTCCTCGCGCTGATGTACCGGGTCATCGACGAGTGTGACAGCTCCGTACTGCTGGTCGAGCAGCGTAATGAACACGTTATCGGCTTCGTTTGCGGCGCCCGCAGCATGGGGCCGATTTACCGTCAGATGCTGCGGCACTGGCAGCGTTTGATTCCCTCTCTGTTCCCCTCCCTACTCAATCCGCGCCGTGTGTGGCGTATCCTCGAGATCCTGTGCTATAGCGGCAAGGGCACTGCGTTAGCTGATTTACCTGCTTACGAGCTTCTCAGTATCGCTGTCGAGCCGTCAGCACGAGGGCAGGGAGTGTCCGAGCGGCTTTACAAGGGACTGATGGACCATTGCCGTGAACATGGCATCCCTTCGTTCAAGATTGTCGTGGGGGAGAGTCTGGCGCCGGCGCACAGGTTTTACCAGCGTATGGGGGCAGACGTGGCCGGGGAGACTGAGGTGCACAGGGGGGAGAGGTCTGTGGTTTATGTGCAGCGCGTTGGGCGGACCTGATGTACGTGTGCAAGCGAATTTGCTACAAACGTTCTGCTGCGGCTATCCACAAGCATCTGGAGCCAAGTGCAAGGTATAACCGAAATGGGTTTGCGCGGAGGCGCCATTTCTTCTCAGCCCCCTGCCGCCGGAATTGGCCAACTAGCAACACCGGAGTTACGTGTGCCTCCGTTGCTGGTGGTTGTCAGTAGCCACGCCACAGCCAATGGCATGATATAGAGCAAAGCTCTGGAAAGTCCCGTGTGATCCAGCGCTGTCTCGGGCGCTGCCATAACAAAATACAGTACGATCACGGTTAGTCCACCCATAACGCCAAGATTTTCCACCCGCAGGAGCAGCGGCCACTTGCCAAGTGCCAACACCACCGCTGCAGCCCCCAGCCATAGATAGGTGGCCAGGTGCCAGTTTCCGAACTGCAATAGTGCCTCGAAAAACGGGGAGGGCTGCCAGTCCGGGCTGAAAACAAAACGCACCAGGCCGGTGACGTGAAATTCCGAAGAGGAAAGCAGGAGTTTGTGGCCTCCTGGCAAGGGAAATTGAAGATTCATGTATCCCAACAGGGTCAGCCCCAGAATGCCTGCCACCGTGATGCTTGCAATGACCAGTGTTACGGTCACCCACCTCGGTGCGCGCATGCCGACTTCGACAATCACGAGTGCCAATAACACGGCTGCAAAACCCATGCCTGCACGTTTTGCCTGCAAGCAGGCAGCGGCCATCAGCAAAGCCCCAAAAAGCTGGCGATTGCGGTGGTTACGCCGGAATTCACTCAAGGCCAGCACGCCTACGGTAAAAGCCAGCGTGAGCCAGATATCCGCGTAGCCGGCGAGCGCAACATGGCTGTTTAAATAGGGCAGGCTCGTAACCAGATAGGCGCCGAGAGCGGCCACCAGGTTTGAAGAACGTTCGCGCAGATATCCGTATACGATGGCCGCCAGCGCCAGATACGCCAGAAGCCAGGGAAGATGCAGGAAGGGCTCGTGGCTTGTTTCACTGGCGAGCATCATCCACAACATTGCGAGAGTCGAGACCTCCCCATAATTGCCAATGGTTTCCATCGGTGCATCCAGGGAACGATTGGCAAAGAACTGGATGACTTTGGGTTCCCATCCTCGCCAGGCATCCCAGGGGAAGGTTGGCCGCAGTAGCAGCTCCTGTAACAGGAAAAGTAGGTGAGCGCCCATAGCGAGGCAGAGCAAGAGCATGATTCCCTGCTGCCAGCAGATTGTAGGTGTGCCCGCCAGGTCTGGGGGACCCGGGTTATTCGATATCTTTTGGCGTAGCGTGCCAACGGCCACCAGGATCGTGAGCACTAGTAATACCCCCGCCATCGGCCAGAAGTGCAGAGTCCACCCACCTGCATCCCAAGCCTTAATCAGCCATACCACAGCGAACGTGCCCAGAATGTATCCTTGCCCGAGGTAAAGGAATACGGAGCGCCCCGGGCCCGATAACCAGCGGGCCAGCAGCAGACCGAATACCCAGGGGATCGCGATGGCCAGCAGCAATGCGAGGACGGTGCTTGTCATGATTCGGTGACCGGTTGCGCTCTGTTGGTCGCATACAAGGCAACTGGACCGTGCGTCCAAACCATGCTCCAGTTTGCAGCACTCATATCTTCAAGTGCTGCTCTGAACACAGGCTGGGAGTACGGCCTACTACCTGATTCTGATACTAGAACCACATAGTCAAATTCCCGGTTCGCGCTTCGTATCCAGGTTTCGTGGGCGGTGTGAAGTTTTCTTGCCATGATTTGCGGCAGGAGATGAAACCGCATTCTTTGTGCCAGTGCACCGTGGCCTTCCTGATAGAGTATGATCACATCGTTGGTATGGTTACCTGCCAGTTCCTTGATTGACGCTACCCCGCGGTAATACTCCCCATCCCAATCCGCCAGTTTTTTCTCATGCAGTGTCTTGCCCGCGAACAGATGGCGGGTTTCAGCGTTCTGACGGAACAGCTGTTGCAGCCAGAGGCCGTCCAGGATTGCCCATGCCAGCCCGGTGGCAAGGATTGCGGGCAGCCAGAGTGGGGGCGATTGGTTGTTGCGACGGGTAAACTGGCGCAGCAGCAGGACGATGATCATGCTGGTTGCCAGCCAAATGGCTATTGCCGGCACCGGATACATCAATGCTCCACTGGGCACGCCGCGGTAGGCATTGATCGAGCGTTGGTCCCAGGGCGCAAACGCAGTCCACTCTGCCCACACCGCCCGCAATATTCCGCCGTGACTGTAGGGCTCCAGCTCCACTCCATGCAGTTTCACCGTCTCTCCCCGCAAATCCCCGAAGAATCCGACCGCCAGCTCGGTAATCGTGCCTTTCCACTCTTCATTGCGCAGCAGGTTGTGAAGGCGCGGCCCCTCCCCTGAGTAGTCCAGTTCCGCGAAGTGATTTACCCCGGGCGCGTCTGCTCTCTGCCAGAACAGCATGACTTGCAGGGCTGGATTGCGGCCTTCAATATGGTAACGAAGGAAGGGGAATTGATCGGCACGGAACAGGCGCCGGTGCACCAGTACAGCGTGGTCTTCGGGCGGCACTTCAGCCAGCTCACTGATTATGGCGGCCGAGCCATCAACGCCGCTGTCTCCGGACACCACCGGCTGGAAGCGGTTGCCGGAGATGGCAATCGGATCCGCCCTGTCGCCTTCGATGTAGGGCTTGAATTCGGGGTGGAGCACGGGTACGAGCATCAGGTACCCGGGTACCAGCAGCACTGCACTGGCCGCGAGGGCTGCCACTGCCAGCCCGAAAGCCTTCAGAAAGTCCCGGTTACTGATAGTGGAGATCATCGCAACCGCGGGTCCCGATATTCAGGCAGATAATTGGTGGTTCGCATAGCGTGGAGCCGGGCTGTTTTTCGGGCGATTGTAGCATGCGTAATCGGGGGGGCAGGTCTCGTTTTGTAGCATTTCTCCAGAAACCGCAACAAGGCGAGACCCCGCCCCCTGTCCCTGCCATCCGATGCCCCCACGTTCCCTCCGCCTTACCTGCCGGGCGGCAGAGCGAGCATTGTGCGGGCGGAATACGATTGGACGGTTTTGATGTACCACTGCGGTCGCGAATTTGCCATGCTACTGACTCGGCAAGAGGCGGGCACTTGCCAGCGCCCGCAGGAGAGCTATCATGGCGACATTGGCATTCGATTCGCTCAGGTATGGCAGGCTTAGAGAGGCGGACGGTCCGGCGCTCCGGTGCCCGAGTCACAGGCTGATGCGCAGGCGGAGCTCATGGCGGAAGCGTTTGGATTTTATGCAGACAACATCCTGACGAAGGATCACTTTGAGGCGGTGCTGGACGCCAAGCTGGATGCGCGGTTTGCGCAGCAGGATGCAAAGTTCGAGAAGCGCTTTGCGGAGATCGACAGGCACTTCCTTGAGCAGGATGCCAAGTTCGAGGGGCGTTTCAGCAAGCAGGATCGAACGCTGGACGTCCACACCTGGATGCTCGGCGTTCTCGTGCTTGGCGTTTTCGTGCCGCAGCTGAGGGCTTTGCTGGGCTGAAGTGGTGGCTTATATCGAAGTGCCTTTGTGCCAGGCGCTGGTTATAACCGAA
>TARA_R110002110_G_scaffold410339_1_pt1 | contig 13161 bp, 11 predicted proteins | sample TARA_R110002110 | Tara Oceans TARA_R110002110 (sample SAMEA4397330) | marine metagenome | biome: Polar Biome; feature: [SRF] surface water layer (ENVO:00010504); material: water (ENVO:00002006), including particulate matter (ENVO:01000060) such as... | depth 5 m
TTTTGGAAAATTAGACCTCTACCCACAAGGTTTCCCGTAGAACCAAATAATAATTACTCTGAGCTCTCTGTGGTTATTTAACCTTTGTAGCAATCGTATCATTATGTCCAACAAGAAACTCCCGTAAGTAAAGTCCAATCGTTGATCGTGATTCAAAGCCTGCTTTTTGGGCGGCATCCTCAAATTGTTTGTCGCTGAGATCCGCACCAGGGCAGCATTTTGCTTGTGCTGTTACTCATCATTTACTACGTGAAGGAAAGCATTGGTTTGGATTGTATTATTCTCAAAAGACTTGGGATAATCTGCTTACCAAAGGCAGCGAAGGCTTCCCTATGACAGAAGCTGAGTTAAATGTGCTTGGTAAACTCTATATGGCTCAGGATGAATCACCCCATAGAGAAATCATTGAAAAAAGTTCAGGTGTAACTGAAAAACTTGCTTATTTGATTGTAAATGACCTGCGATCTTTTGGGTTTATACTGGAAGATGATGGCGGTTTCTTAACCATCACTCCACGGGGAGAGAAAGCCCTTCATGGAATTGCCCGACGTATTTATGAAAAACGGTTTATGCCCGAAATGCTCAATAATTTTGAAATTCGAGAAGACCCCACTATAGAGCGGGCACAGAAGTCAGATCAAGAGCAGAGAAGTTTGTTTTAAGATCTCCAGTTTTAGAAATTGAATTTTCTGAATAGCTGGCTATATAAGTCATTCCGAGGAATAGAGGAGTATGCCAGCTGGAGGATATGAATACCGATACGAGGCATAGCGCAACTAACCAAAATCATTCACAAAGAGTAAAATCACAAAAAAGCTAACTCTCAAAATTGTAAAGCATCAGTGAAAATCACATCATCAAAGTAATCAGCGATCTAAAAACTTCCTCACGGCTTGGGCTACTCTTCCCGGTACACGATCATCAAAAGGGCTTGGAATGATCATTTCTTCGCTGAGGTCATCTACGCTGTCAGCAATTGCGTGCGCAACTTCTATAAACATGGCAGAAGTAAGATTGTTTGTTCTCGCATCCAAAGCACCGCGGAATAAACCCGGAAAAGCCAGCACATTATTAATTTGATTGGCAAAATCTGAACGGCCCGTAGCTATAATTCTAGCACCAGCTTGTCGAGCTTCATCAGGCATGATCTCAGGAGTTGGATTTGCCATTGCAAAGATAATGGGATCTTTAGTCATGGTTTTTACCATTTTCTGCGTTAAAACTCCCGGAGCAGAAACACCGATAAATACATCAGAATCTTTAATGGCATCTTCAAGGTTGCCTTTTACTCCTGACTTATTGGTAAGCTTGGACATTTTTTTCTTAGTATCATTCAGATCTTTTCTGCCTTTATGAATAATCCCACGGCTATCACACATAATCACTTCTTTAACGCCGGCTTCAAATAACAAATTAACAATCGCTATCCCTGCAGCCCCAGCGCCATTAATTACTACTTTAAGATCTTTGAGCTTTCTACCGGTTAGTTTACACGCATTTAACATTCCTGCTAAAGTAACAATAGCAGTTCCATGTTGGTCATCATGAAAAACTGGAATATCTAATTCTTTTTTTAGACGTTCTTCAATTTCAAAACAACGAGGTGCAGAAATATCTTCCAAATTAATACCTCCAAAAGTTGGTGCAATTGCTTTAACTGCAGCAATAATTTCTTCGGTTTTCTGTGTATTTAAAACAATAGGAACAGCATCTATATGTGCAAATTTTTTAAACAAAACTGCTTTTCCTTCCATAACCGGAAGGGCCGCTTCAGGGCCAATATTTCCTAAACCTAATACAGCAGAACCATCACTAACTACGGCAACCAAATTACCTTTTGATGTATAATCATAGGCCTTCTCAACATCTTCTGCAATTTCCGAACACGGTGCGGCCACTCCGGGAGTATAGGCGATACTTAGATCGTCTTTAGTCTCCAAAGGCATTTTAGATTCAATGGAGATTTTCCCTTTAGCTTTTTTATGAGCTTTTAAAGAAAGTGCTGCGTAGTCTTTATTTGACATATTTTTTTAAGCCTTTTATATATAAAAAAAAGCATCAAACCATTGGCTTGATGCTTCATCCTTAAAATACTTTTATTTATTAATCATTCCCTGAACATCAAAAGAATTGTTAGAAGAATTGATATCTGCCAATCGTTGGCTGGGATCAATGGTTACTGTTTTGATCGAAGAACCAGAAACCGGTAAGCTAAATGTATAGGTAGGATTTGTCCATGGCCAATCTTCGAGAACAGTTCTTTTCATATCATTTTCCGCAGGTTTTTCTCCGCGCATAATGCGTAGAGGAATGTAAAATAACTCCGAAGTACCATCAGTATATTCAACAACTATATCAATAGGCATCGGCATTAAACCAACTCGTTCAAGTTCAATCACGGTTTTATTTTCATCACCAACAAAAGCACGAATCCCATAATCAATAGTTTTAGTGGTATTCACAAAATATTCGTTATACCAATCTAAGATCATCCCCGATTCTTTTTCCATGATACGCAGGAAGTCATTGGAAGTGGGATGCTTCATTTTCCACGTGTTGAAATAGTTTAGCATTCCTTTGCGGAAAGTTTCATCACCAATGATGTAGCTTAACTGAGCAAGATATACAGATCCTTTTGAATATGCTGCTGCGCCATAAGCGCGGTTTGTTGTAAAGTGATCTGCATGAGTAGTTAGGGGTTCCTCTAATCCTGATTCCACAATGCTGTAATAACCTCGGTATGATCCGGCATAGGGTGTTTCTGATTCTCTGTCAAAAATATGTAGCATGGTTTCAGCAGAAGCAAAACTTGTAAAACCTTCGTCCATCCAAGCGTAAAGAGCTTCATTTGTAGCTAACACGCCTTGGAACCAGCTATGATAAAATTCATGAACAGTAACCCCAACCAAGCTGCCTAAAGAACGACCTCCTGTGATCAGAGTTCCCATTGGATATTCCATTCCACCGTCTCCACCTTGTACAATAGAAAATTGTGGATACGGATATTTCCCGAAATGTTTATTCGCATATTCAAAACCTTTGATGGTGAGCTCAGGAAGTTGCTCCCAGTTTTGTTTGAAAGCAGCATTTTCTTCGTCAGTGGCTTTTTCGCTTACTTTATCCTGATAGAAGAAATGAAGTTTTGGACCATTAGGTACTTGTGCTGTTGTGTGAATAAAATCAGGATCAGCAGCCCAGAAGAAATCGATTACATTTTCAGCTACAAAATGGTACGTGATTTTTCCGGGTTTTCTTCTGTTGAGTTTAGTTCCGGGCTTTTCATAACCATGTCCTATTTGGTTAGGATTTTGTAGAACTCCGGTTCCACCAACAACATAATTCTGATCGATAGTGATCTTAACATCAAAATCTCCCCAAATACCATGAAATTCTCGACCGATATAAGGATTTGGATTCCAACCAGTATAATCATACTCTACCATTTTTGGATACCATTGGCTCATAGAAAATTCTACGCCTTCTGCATTGTCTCTACCTGAACGACGAATTTGGAGAGGAACTTGTGCCTCCCATTCCATTTCAAAAGTTGATTTTCCGCCCGGTTTAATGGGCTTGTTTAGTTCAACAACAAGAATAGTTCCATCGTGAGTAAATTTAACGTCTTTTCCATCTTGTTTAAGAGAACCCACTTTTTGATAGCCTATTTCATCTTCGCTTAGCTTTGAAATGCGATCTCCAACTCTTCGATCCGGATCGGCAATGGTTCGGGAGCGGACATCCATCATACTTCCCGGCTGAAATGCATTAAAGTATAAGTGATAATAAACTCGGGTTAATTCGTCAGGCGAATTATTTGTATAAACAATTTTTTGAGTTCCTTTATACTGATGGGCATCCGTGTTAACATCGATATTCATTGTGTAATCAGCTTTCTGCTGCCAATAAGTTCTTTGGGCATTAGAAACCGATGTTAGAAATAACGAGATTAAAAAAATTGAGAACAGTCTTTTCATGGTTCTTTTTTTGTAACCGCAGAGTTCGCAAAGTTCCGCAGAGATTCATATTTATAATTTATTTACTACTCTTTTAAATCCCTTTTTAAGAAGATTTACATTAAAATTTATCAAGAGACCTAATTTACAGTCTGATAATTTTAAATATGTTAAAACTTGTGCTAAATGAAGGTCAGTTAGATCTTTTACAGATTTGCATTCTTAGCGGTTTATAATTTCTAAAAACTATTTCTGCTGGCAAATGCCCTGCTTAATGTAGCTTCATCTATAAATTCGAGTTCGGTTCCCATTGGGATTCCATAAGCAATTCGTGTGACTGTTACTTCATAAGGAAGCAAAAGTTTATTTATATAATAAGAAGTGGCTTCGCCTTCAGCATCAGGATTTAAAGCCAAAATAACTTCTTTTATCTCTTCATTGCCACCTACACGTTGAAGAAGTTCCTGAATACGAATGTTATCGGGTCCAATATTATCCATCGGTGAGATCACACCACCAAGCACATGGTATCTGCCTCGAAATTCATTCGTTTTCTCAATGATATAAACGTCATTGAATTCTTCTACTACGCAAATGATGCCGTTCTGTCGTTTCATATTTTCACAGATGGAGCAGGGATCAGTATCACTCACATTGCCGCAAATATTACAACGGGTAACTTTGTTCTTCAGATCGATGATGGCATTAGCCAAGCGAAGGGCGTACTCGTCATTCTGTTTTAATAAATGAATAGCAATTCGCTGCGCTGATTTCCTTCCGGTTCCGGGAAGTTTGGCAAGCTGTTCTATCGCCCGTTCTAAATACTCTGAGGTTATCTGCATGAAGAGAATTAAGGATTAAGAATGAAAAATTGAGAATTGCTTCCAGCTAATTCTTCATTCTTAATTTTTCATTTTGAATTCTGTTATAGTCCAAATTTGGAGAGATCCATACCGCCGGGTATCATGCCTTTGTATGCATCTTGCATCTGAGCTTTTGCAGTATCGTCTGCTTTTTCTAACGCTTTGTTTACTCCGGCAACAATCAAGTCTTCAAGCATTTCTTTATCGCTGGGATCAATTACATCTTCATCAATTTTAATGGAAAGAATTTGTCGCAATCCGTTGGCTTTTACTTTTACCATACCGCCACCAGCTTCAGCTTCCACGGTAACCTCAGCTAATTTAGCTTGGTTTTCCTGCATTTTAGCTTGCATTTCCTGAACTTTGCCGAACATGTCGGCCATGTTAAAATCACTCATAACTATAAATTTAATTTAAATTTCATTTAAAAAAGTCTAATGCCTTATATCTAAAATCTTAGGTCTATTTACCATCTAATATTCGAGTTCAGCACCAAACCGCTCAACCAAACTTCTAACAACGGGATCTTTTTGTTGAATTTCCTTAAACCGTTCGTATGGATTTCGAGCTGTTGTTTGCTTTGTTTTTTGTGAAACCTCAACATTAAAACGAAGCATCACGCCAATGCATTCCTGCAATTTTCCTGCCAATTCTTTGGCTTGCTCATCTAACATGGTTTTAGCCAGCTGGTTGTCACACGCTAATGACAATTCTGTGCCTTTCAATCGAACCGGTAAAGCTCTTTCGGTCTGCATTTTAAGAATGGAAGAAACAGATCCGTTTAAGGATTCGATAAATTTCGGCCAAGCTTCCTGTACATCTTCAATTTTTACAGATTTAGTTTCTGAAGCAGTAGCATTTGATACAACCTCAGCCTTAATTTCTGCTTTTACCTCAGCAGGAGTTTTCTCTGGATTGGAAAAACGAGTTTTTAAAGAAGGTTTCCCAAGATCAAACTCGTCCTCTTCTTCTATTTCAGACACAGGCACTTCATCTGAAGAATTCGTGGTCTCTTGAATTTCTTTTTGAGGCTGATCAGGATTTTCTGGAGGTATTTTTTCAGCTTCTTTTTGCTCCACAGGTTCTGAAGGTAAAGCTTCTGATTTTGAAGGAATCTCTTTTTTATTTTCTGAGGAAGAACGTTCTAAGTTATTAGAGTTTTTTTTTACTTCTTCAAGATCTGCTAAAAGCTTAGCCAGATTCTCAGATCGCTCCATGTGAATGAGTTTGAGTAAAGTAATTTCAAACTGAATTCTAGGCTGATTTGCATCTTTGATTTTGATCTGTGCTTCTGAAACAATATGAAGCATCCGCATTAAATCATCACGAGAAAAATCAGGAGCAGATTGCTTGTACTTAGATTTTGTGTCTTCTGAAGCCTCAACCATATAAAGCTTTTCACTATGGTGAGCAATGTATAGGTTTCTCAAGTGTTCAGTAAGTCCGATCAAAAATTCCTGAATATCATACCCTTCCTGAAGCAGCGTGTTGATGAGTTCCAAGCCTTTGTCCGCATCGTGTTCTTTAACACAATTCATGAACTGGAATAAACGATCGGTACCAACAACATTCAGTGCTTGAAGCAATTCATTGTGAGTGATTGTGTCGCCACAAAAAGCAATTGCTTGATCCATCAATCCTAACGCATCACGAAGTGCTCCGTCTGCTTTCTTAGCGATTACGTGTAAAGATTCCTCATCAATAGAAATATTTTCATCCACTGAAATCTTTCTGAGACGCCGAACAATCTCATCAACGGCAATACGCTTGAAATCGAACCGCTGTACACGAGATAAAATAGTAGGAAGGACTTTGTGCGGTTCTGTAGTCGCAAAAATAAAAATAGCATGCTCAGGTGGCTCTTCCAATGTTTTCAAAAGGGCATTAAAAGCCGCTTTCGAAAGCATATGAACCTCATCCACGATATACACTTTATAGCGTCCATTTTGCGGAGGAATACGAACAGTTTCCCGTAAATGATGAACGTCATCAACTTTATTGTTGGAAGCCGCATCCATCTCAACAATGTTCAGCGTTTGGTTCAGAGATTCGCCATCTACGCTGCTGTCAATTTCATTGATGGTTCTGGCAAGCACACGAGCCATAGTTGTTTTACCAACTCCACGGGGGCCGCAAAACATATAAGCATGCGATAAACGATTTTGTTTGATCGCGTTCATCAAAGTAGAGCTCACATGGTCCTGAGAAACAATATCCTCAAAATTTTGTGGGCGGTATTTTCTGGTAAGTGCGCGGTAGTTTTCTGACATCCTTTAAGCTGATTTTGCTAACAAGTGGAATGTACAAAAAGAAGAGCTTGGATAGTAATACTGAATGGAGAATTAAAAAATTAAGGATTAAAAATCTGTACAAAAACTTCTAATTCTTAATCCTTAATTCTACATTTTTAATTCCGCTGAAGGCGGTTATTAAAAACTCTGTAATCAATTCAGCATAAATCGCACTTTCCCGTTATACTTCACGTTAAGAAAAGCGATGAAAAAATTTATATACATAGTACTAATTGGTATTACAGGAAGTTCAATTTCTGTTATGGCACAAGTTCAGCCCAGAGCCAAAGTTTCAGGCACTCAAATATACGTTCAGGGTTTGGAGGCTTATGAGAATCAGGAATACGACCGATCTATTCAACTACTGTTAGAAGCCCGAAAACTGTTGGGCTCTGAGGCTGGTATTAATTTCGCAATCTCAGATTCATACTTTGCACAAACTGATTTGCCAAATGCTGCATATTACGGAAAACAAGCTGTTAAACAAGCTCCAGATAATAAATGGTACCGACTGAAGCTAGCTCGGATTTACAGAGCAGCCGGAGAAAACACTGCAACGCTGGAAGAATTAAAAACACTTCTTGAGTACCATCCAAATGATTACGATGCTCTCTTTATGTTGGCAGATACGTACAAAGACTATGGTGAATATCTGAAAAGTAATCAGGTGTTAGATCAGGCTCTGAAATTAACAGGCCCTCAACGTTCAATTTATCTATTGAAATTTAGAAATTTTGAAGCCCTGGGCGTAAGAGATTCAGCGATTACACAGCTTGAACTTCTAAGAGAAATAGATCCTGATAATTTAAATACGTTGAATATTCTAAGTGAATACTATGCGAATTCAGGAAAAGAAAGGAATGCTAAAGAAGTCCTCATAGAGGCGTTGAATAGAAATGCACGTGATCCTCAATCTTTGATAAATCTTGCAGGAATTTACATTAAAGATCAAAAATGGGATAGCGCAGGAACATTAATACGCACTTTTTTAGCTGATAAAGTGATATTGCCGGAAAATAAATTAAGAGTAGCTCAGTTTTTATATGCCAAGCAACAAGAAAGTCCGCTAAACCAACAGTTGAAAAGAGAAACAGGTTGGGCGTTGGAAACCTACACAGAAGCTTCTCCGGGATATGGACCTGCATTTACTCTTGCTGGCCAATACTACGCTCAGAATAATGAAATCGAAAAAGCAATTTCAAAGCTTGAAAGAGGAAATAAGCTTTTACCGCAAGATGATATTGCGTGGCGCTTGAGGCTGCAATTGTTGTTAAGCGAAAACAGATTAGAAGAAGCTATTGAAGTCGGACAAAAAGCAGATGAAAATGTGCCTGACGATTCTTTTATACAGTTTTTTATTGGCTCAGCGTATATGCTCACCAATAAAAACGAAGAAGCTGTTACTTGGTTGGAGAGAGCATCCCGCGCACCGGGCAGAAAGCCGTTTAAATCGGTAGTGTATTCTACTTTAGGAGATGCTCAAAGCAATCTGGGTAATTCAGAAGAAGCAGATCGAGCCTATGAACTTGCGCTTAGATATGATTCCGAGAATCACAATGCCATGAACAATTATGCGTACAATCTTTCACTGCGTGAAGAAAAGCTGGAAAGAGCTAAGGAATTAGCATTAAAAGCAATGGAACTGGAACCGGAAAACGCCGCCTATCTGGATACCATGGGTTGGATATTTTATAAACTTGGTGAATATGAGAAAGCACGTAGATTTATAAAAGCTTCCATAGATCTGGATTCTACAGTAGCAAGTGGGGAAGTGCTAGAACATTTGGGGGATGTGTATGAGAAACTGGGCAATCTTTCCGAAGCCAAAAAAATGTGGAAACAAGCACTGGAAAAAGACACCACAAGAACTCATCTAAAAGATAAAATTCAATGATCATGGGAATGAGCTCGCTCAAATATCTACTTGTTAGTTCTTTATTTTTGATTGTTTCTTGTACCTCCTCGAAAAAACTGACAACTGAGGAAAAACTTTATAAGGTGAATATTCCATTATCTGAGGTTATCGCTAAAATTCCAGATTACTCCAGAGATCTGGTATCTGCAAAAGGAAAGGGAAGAGCTATTGTAAGCGAACCGGGAAACAGTGATCGTATTACCATAGATTTTGATACAGACACTTCATTAAGCTTGCTGACATTTAAGAACAGAATTGGAATCACAGGTGGAAGTATGTTAGTAGATGCAGATTCCATCCTTATCTACAACAAAATTGATAAGTATGCGGAAAAAGTGTCTATCCAAAATGGAAGAATGACCAATCTGAATGAACTTGCGTCAGTAAACTTGCTTGACCTTATGAATTTTAAAATAGAAGCTAAAGATGTAGAACAGATTCTACAGTCTGATACAGAATATGTACTTGGGTTTTATAACAAGGGAATTGCTCGCATCAATAAAAAAGACGGAACAGTTAGATATGTAGAACAAGCGCGTTCTTCGGGTCTTCCGTATTCTTCGCTTACTTACGAAAGTTATGGAACTATTGATGGCTACACTTTGCCGAGAAAAATTACCATATTAAGCGCAGACAGAAACTCTCAGGTTGTATTTCAGATTCGATCTCTGGAAGTAAATCCGGAGAATCTCGATCTGGAACTTGTAATACCTGATGACATTAAAATTGAAAGATTATGAAGACTCGATTATTGATTTTTCTTGGCTTATTTGTGTTCTGTGGTATTACATCATTGTATGGGCAGACGTACGAAGAAAAACGAAAAGATATACTTGCGAAACAGAATAATACCAGAGCAGAAATAAATGTGCTGGATGCTCGGATAAAATCCTATCAAAAAAGAGTAGCTGAGGCGGAAGCAAAATTTAACAGATCGTTTAAACAATATGAGAATTTTAATAGTTTGATTGCTTTACAGGACGATAAAATTGAAAACCTGAGTACAGAACAGCAGCAAATCGAGGAGGAAATAAGTTTAACAGAAACAGAGATTGAAGCTCGGCAAAAAGAATTGAAAGTGCTGATCGATAGTTATAAAAAGATTCTTCTATTCGCCTATAAAAATAGCCGTACTTCAAATTTAGAAATGCTACTCACTTCAAGCTCATTCAATCAAATGTTGATTCGTGCTCAGTATTTAAAAAAGTTTGAAGAACAAAAGGCAAAGCAAGCTGAACAAATTCGCAGACGCAAAGATGAATTGGATCAAATTCAGATAGACTTGAGGCAGAGTTTGAACCGAAATCAGATCGTTTTGCAAGAAATTCAACAAGAAAAGCAGGTTCTAAATGGCCAACGGTCTCAACAAAAGCAAACTGTGGAAACCATCAGAAACCAAAAATCTGATCTCGTTGCTGAGCTCACAAAAAGCCGAGAACAGAAAGAGGCGTTGCAAAATGCATTTTCAAGTTTGATTGAAGATGCAGAGCGAATTCAGGAATTAGAAAACGAACGATTGGTGAAATTAGCCAGAGCTCGACAAATTGCAGATGAAAATCTAAGAAACAGAGAAGTAGCAAAATACTCTAAGTCTTTTGTAAAAGATGCAGCAGTTAGCAATGAAATACTTTTGGATAACGAACGAGTTTTTGTTGCATCAAAAGGAACCCTTCCTTGGCCGGTAAACAGTAAAACGGTTTCAAAGAATTTTGGGCGGACAAGAAACCCGATTTACGGAACGGTTACAGAATATTTGGGAGTAAATATTGTAGCTGATCCTGCGGCGCCTGTAAAGGTTGTTGCTGATGGGTATGTATTTCAAATAGTTTCAATTACAGGATATGGCGATGTAGTTGGTGTAAAGCACGGAAGCTATTATACCTTTTATGGAAATTTGAGCCGCATTGATGTTCAGAAAAATGATATTCTAAATTCCGGCGATTTAATTGGGCTTTCCGGTGTTCAACAATCTACACTAAGTGAGAATTTATTTTTTGCAGTACGCCACAAGGATTACCAAAATCCTCTAAGTTGGCTTCAAAAATAGATTTTTCAATCAATATTCTGTACTCTCATACAAACTAAATCAAAAACTAACTATCACATTGGATAATCTTCCTCGCTTCATATTCTATCTATCAGGAATACTAATAATTTCCGGAGCATTTACATTGCTCACCTCAGATCTTTTGCCAAGAGTAAATAACGGAACTGCTCTAGGTACATCTCTATTTTTCATTTTTGGCTTGGTGTACATGAATATGGTCACAATTACCAGCCGAAGGTTTATGCGAAGATTAGAGGAACCAACTGTAGCTCCTTATGTATTCGCTATTTTTATATTTCTGCCTCCGGCAATTTGGGTAACCATGTATCAGGGTGGGGCGGCAACTTCGCCAACCGTTTATATTCTAATGCTTTTGGTTGCGTGTGGAACCGGCGCATATTTTGGTCATCGGCTGGGACTAAAAGCACAGATCCAGTTTCAGGAAAACCTAAAAGCGTATTTTGAACAGGACAGCCGCTTGCATAATGTGCCGGCTGAAACAGAAGAAGAAAATTCTAAACAAACCGAATCCTCATGAAATTACTTCGATATTCACTCTCTATTTTTGCAGTTTTATTTTTTACTGCGGAAATAACGCTCTCACAAACAATAACGCCTGAGGAACTTCATAAAATTGGAGTTGCTCCATCAGCTGAACGAATTGAACAAGATATTCGAACGCTGGTAAATTTTGGAACCAGACACACATTATCTGATACCGTTTCTGATAACCGTGGAATTGGCGCAGCAAGACGTTGGATCAAAAGTGAGTTCGATAGAATTTCAGCCACTTGCGACGGGTGTTTAGAAGTATTTTATGTGAGTGATGTGATCTCGGGCCAACGAAGAATTCCCGACCCTGTAAATATTGTAAATGTTGTTGCTATACAGAGAGGAACGGCTGATCCAAATCGGTTCGTGATGATGAGTGGGGATATCGATTCTCGTGTTTCAGATCCATTGGATAGCGTTTCAGATTCTCCGGGAGCTAATGATAACGCTTCAGGAATGGCAGGTGTTATTGAATCAGCAAGAATTTTAACTCAGTATGAATTTAAGGGTTCTATCATGTACGTAGGCTTATCAGGAGAAGAACAAGGGTTGTTTGGGGGCAAGATTTTAGCGGATTATGCAAAAGAGAAAGGCTGGAGAATTAAGGCAGTTTTAAATAATGACATGATTGGAAATATCAAGGGAATCAATGGCGTAATAAATAACACAACTGCTCGTGTTTTCTCAGAAGGAACCAGAGATGTTGAAACGGAACAAGAAGCCAGGGTTCGTAGATTCACCGGTGGCGAAGTTGATTCTCCTTCCAGAAATGTAGCTCGTTATGTAGATAAAATGGCAGATATGTATATCCCAAATTTGGATGTAATGATGATTTATCGTTTGGATCGTTTTGGGCGTGGTGGTCATCATCGTCCGTTTAATGCCGTAGGTTATCCCGGAGTTAGAATTATGGAGACGAACGAAAATTATGTGATGCAGCATCAAAATCTACGTACCGAAGATGGAATAAAATATGGCGACACTATTGATGGCGTAGATTTTGATTACGCAGCAAAACTTACCGGGTTGAATGCGGTTACGATGGCGGGAATGGCTTGGGCGCCGAATCCTCCGGTAAATGTGCAAATTCAAGGAGCGGTTCGCCCAAGCACAACATTATTATGGGATGCTCTGGATGCAGAACAAAACCCTCAACTGGCTGGATATAAAATCTATTGGAGATTAACCGATTCAAACCAATGGGAGAAAAGTGTATTTGTGACGGCTGATAAAACCAAACATACGCTTGAAAATGTAGTGATTGACAATTACTTATTCGGAGTGGCGTCAGTTTCTAAAGAAGGATTCGAAAGTCCGGTTGTATTTCCGGGTGCGGCAGGGAGTTTTGGGGAATAGGTTTTAATTAGGAATGTGTCAATTTTCAAAGTTTTTCTATTTACGAATAATGAAATAAGGCTCGGAGTTAATCCTGCAAATCAAGCAAATTCTTTCTCAATCCCTCGTCAGTATTACGACATCTGAACATTGACTTTACACTAGTGTAGCGTCAGTCATGAATTGTCGTAGCTCTGTTAACCTG
>TARA_R110002110_G_scaffold142995_1_pt1 | contig 13160 bp, 4 predicted proteins | sample TARA_R110002110 | Tara Oceans TARA_R110002110 (sample SAMEA4397330) | marine metagenome | biome: Polar Biome; feature: [SRF] surface water layer (ENVO:00010504); material: water (ENVO:00002006), including particulate matter (ENVO:01000060) such as... | depth 5 m
AAGAATCCCAAATGTAAATGAAAACTTAGAAATGAGAGAAGCTAACAACAATAAAGAGAAAGTTTTTCTTGGAATGTTAAGATCTGCAGACGAAAGATTAAAGAATACTCTAAAACCTTCTATAAAAAATCAACTATCGTTTTATGTTTCCCTTCGTGGTTGGTATGCAGGGAGATCTTTGCTTACCAAAAGAAAAGATGGGACAACCTATGTGGATATTTCCCCTTGGGATCCCATGCATACTTATTGGGGAGTAGGGGCTGATGGATTAGATTGGGCTTGTTATAAAATACAGAAAGGAAGAGACGAAATAGAAGAAGAGTACGGGGTTAAGATAGATGGGTCTGCTTCAGATAGAGATGATGAAGATTGGTTATATGTTTATGACTACTACAACAAAGAAGAAAACATTGTAGTAGTAGGGAATGGACAAGTAGTTAAGAAAGCTACACCACACGGATCTCCAAGAGTCCCTGTATTTATTGGACCTGTGGGGGCAACTCCTTCTATTCAGGCTTTATCAGAACATACCGATATTGAAAATACTATTGAAGATTTTGGCGAATCTGTATTCAAATCTTCTAGAGATATATATGACAAAAATAATTTAATGATGTCTATCATGTTAGAACTAACTGCTCGTGCAAGAAGACAAGGGTTGAAAATTAAATCAAGAGATGGTACTAAATCCCTTGACGAAGACCCTTACAAAGAAGGGACTGAGATATCTCTTGCTCAAGGGGAAGATATAGAACCATTAGGTTTACTAGAAATGTCTAGGGAAACTCAGGGGTTCATGGGAGTTCTTACAGGGGATATGCAAAGAGGGACATTACCTCACAGTATATACGGAGATTTACAATTCCAACTGTCAGGATTTGCAATCAATACTCTACGACAAGGAATTGATAGCATCCTGCAACCTAGAATGGAAGCATTAGAAGATGCTTATCTGAAAATGAGTATGCTTTTATGCGATCAATATATATCAGGAAATTTTAGATCAATGGAATTATCAGGGCAAGATATGAATAGAAATTATTTTGATGAGATAATCACCCCTGAAAGTATTGAAAGAGCTAAGGATATACAGATTTCATTCGTTGGACAACTACCACAAGACGATATGTCTAAGATGAGCATGGCTCAGATGGCAAGAGAAGGTCAGAACCCATTGCTCCCTGATATATTTATCAGAGATAAAATACTTGGATTGCAAGATACTGATAGTATTGATAACGCAATCAAAGAACAAGAAGCAACTGAACTTTTACCGGAAGCTAAATTGTTTACATTAATGCAATCAGCAGAGGAAAGAGGGAGAGATGATCTTGCACAATTATATTTGGGTGAGTTATTATATATATTAAAACAAAAGATGATGATGAGACAGCAACAAGATATGCAAGGTCAGCAAATGGGGATGCAAGGAGGAGGTCAGGTTCCTAACGGGGCAGGTCCAACAGCAGATCCAAGAGCTATGCCTAACGCAGGGATGGGAGTACCACCACCAACCCCAACTCCACAATCGGGACCTATGGTTCCACCAAATACTCCTCGACCTAACGCAAGAGAAATGGGACCTTTATAAATAAAGAGAGAATGAAATGGCTAAGAAAACTAAAGAAGAGTTACAAGCAGAGCTAAACAAAAGAGCAATGAAGATTTGGAAGGATTTGATGGCTCAAGGAGCACTTGATACCCAAGAAGAAAGAGATTCTTCGGAACTTAGTGGAGATGAACCTATAGTTCTAGGAGGACAGTCTCAGGAAGCTAAAGATCGCTTATGGGTAATGGCATACAATATGGCTAAAAAGAATGACCCTTCTTTGGTTAATCAACTAGATGATTTGATAGGGGGGAGTAGAGTAGAAAACGAAGCAAAAGCAAAAGCCACTGCTTTTTCTGCTTTTAGACAAAGTATTCCAACCTCAGATAACCAAGCTATGAAAGGTGGTCATGTGGTTACAGAAGATTTAAGCCAACTACAAGATATTTATTTTGAAGAAAACGGAAAGATTGTTAGAGGGAAGGCTGCCACAGCAGCCATAGTTGCAAAGGCAAGGAAAGATAAAAACCTCCCTGCAGAAGGATCCGAGAATGAAAGTTTTACTTTCCCTAACCCTTTAACAGGGAAGATAGAAGTACACCAATGGGATGGCACACAATTCAAACCTGTTATGGTTGACCAAACAAATGTTACTTTAGACTCTAGACGGGTGTTTGACAAACAAGGGAGAAATTTGGCAGCCGATCAAGGATGGACAGGAGAGCAAGATTTATATCAACTTTCAGGTGTCGGGGACCAAAATACTAATTGGGGATATAACCCCCCACAACTTCCCGGAATGCCCAAAATGGGGCAACCAAATATGCCTAAACAACCTATATCTCAAGGAGTGCCTGAAGGAGGAGTCCCGAAAGGAGCTTTTACTCTACCAACGGGTGGGGATACCCCACCATCAGCCCCCGAACAGGATCCATCTGCTTTAGCAGCAGGGGAAAAACAAGGATGGAATATTAATTCTGATACAGGACGGGTGTATAAAACTCATCCATATGAGGATTCATGGAGGAATACACGATACGGATCAGGAAGCACTGTTAATACCGGAATAGGGAACGCAGGGTATTCAGGCACAGGTAATGTCACACAAGTGGGGCCTTATGATGAAGGAGGGATGTTTGATCAGGAAGCAGGGGTTAATTATATTACTCCACAGGGATACGCAGACATGTTGTCACAAGCTAATTACCAAGGGATTTCCCCTACATTTAGAGAACCTTTTAGAAAATATGTAAGGAGAGCAGAACTCGATTATGGATTGATGAATCCACAAATGGCAGCCGATCAAGGGTCAGGAGGATTTGCAAGTTATATTTCAGGGAGACCTGAGTTATCTAGTGGGGCAGATATGTGGGAACAAGTACAAAATCTATTAGGAGGGTACAGGGATCTTGATAAAGAAACTCAGGCTCAAATTGGAACCCGATTTGGAATAGGGGCAGTAGGGGGACAGAAACTGCAACGAGAATTAGTAAATGAACTTCAGGGTTATGACGTTAATCCTTTATTAAGAGATTCTTACAATCAATTAATGAATGCCCAATACGCAAGGGATTCATTACAAAATCAAATGTATAGAGATAATCCGTTAGCCTATGCCTTGCAACAAAGAACAGGATACATTGCTCCTCAGTTACAGGAAACAGGGTATGACAAAGCATTGCAATTCGATTCCAATGGAAATGTATGGGGTGGATCGGGATCAGGTTTCGCACAATGATGAATAACAATAACAGCTATTCACCTTTCAGTGAGTTTTTAGATTACCAACCACAGGCTGCGTATTACAGTTCCCCTAAAGGAAAATCGTTTGGGCAAGGAAGTCCTAACAAGAAAAGACATTATCAAGATTCTTTTCAAGATTATTACAATCAATATCTTGGGGAGCTAGGGACTCAGCTTAGATCAGGACAGGATCCAACAATGAGATTCCAAGATTACTTAGCGAATGATCCGTTTACGGAAAGATACACAGCAATGACTCCTCAATCAAGAGGAGAATACTCACAACAATACAATCCTAGAACTAGATTTTTATTTTATTAAGGGGATGCAATGACAACTCCTAGACAAACATTTGAAAGTTACAATAGGTACAGACCACCTGCTCCTAATACTCCTTGGTACAACCCAATACCACAAGAAAAAAAATACCCGTTCAGAACAAGCAACATTGTAAAAACTGCATGGGGGGGTGTCAAACAGATTCCCAATCTCCCTATATTAAGAGAGCAAACAAATGAACAAGTACGGGAAGCACAAGATTGGGCACGATCCCCTTCTCCTTACTTCAGAATACTTGATCCTAATTTAAGTTTTACTGAAAAATTTATGGAGCCCGGAGCTTGGGATAAAACATTCGGAGAAATACCGGCATCCTTTTTAGAAGAAGCCAAGCTATATGATCCGAATTTTAATAGGGAAGTAGAGGATCCTAATCTTTTACAAAGAGGGCTTGGAAAAATATCTTATAATACCGGCCCTTATAATAAGAATTATTTTATAGACAAAGCTTTGAATTTAAATGACAGGGATTCGGGAAGGGAAGTAAAGGATCTTAATTTTTTACAAACAGGGGTTATAGAGTTACAAAAATCATTAGCTAGAAATAGTGCAATAGGGGAACATTTAGCCGGGAGGCAATTTTATAGAAGTGCACATAAAGCTTTGGGAGCAGAAGGGCTAGCCATGGCAGGAAGTTGGGCTTTCGGACTCAGGAAATTGGCTTACGGAACAGGAGTGAAATATAGCACTCCGGTACAAAACTTAATATTGGATGGATTAAAAAATGCAGCGAGATCTAAGGATTGGGCAAAGAATATGCCAAAACCTATATCTTTTAAGGAATCAATACAGTCTAATAGCAGTAAAATAGGGGGGTTAAGTTCTTCTGCTTCGGAAATACCGGGGCGAGTTTTAGGTGGAAGCAAGTATGTATTCAAAAAAGTCGCAGATAGTGTAGCAGAGCCTATGATTCCTAATAATTTTTTAGGAAACTTTTCGTTAGAACTTGGAGCTGAGACTGCTTTTCATGCTGCAGTAGGGACGTATGGAGACTCCAAGAAATATCATAACGCAAATGTGTGGACAGCTATAGCTTCAGCAGCTTTGACAGGGGTAGGTGGATTAGCATTAGTGGGAGCAGCAGCTCAAGCATTAAGAAAATCACCTGATAAATTACTCAATGTAGCAAAAAATGAATTACTAAGAGCCACTGATAAATACCATGCATCCTCCCTAACCCCTTCAATGGAAGCTGATGCAATACTAAAGCAAATAGAGGATGATAGTCAAAAAGCAATAAGCCTACAAGGGAAGATTTATAATGAAGAGGCTGCCCCTAGGCAATTAATTATAGAAAAAAGTATTAATGATATGTCATCTCCTGATTTTAATTATCCACCAAATGTTGCGAAGAAAACAATATTTACATCAGATGGGGCGTTTTATCCTGCCGGTACTGTAGATGATCTAGCAATTTTCAAAAAGACTTTATTGAAACTTAGTCCTAATATAGAGTCAAAAGGATACGAAGAAGGGTTGTTCAGGGGGGATATTAAATTTGATAATCTATGGGAAAAATCTAAAACAACAATGACAGTAAATGGAAAGAAAACAACAGTAGTGGACTTACTTCATTTAGAAAAAAATATTTCTACTCAAAATGTAATAGCAGACGTAGTAACTTACGCAGGAATAGGAGAAGACATTCCTGTTGGATTAGGGGCTACGGCAAATAATATAGACTTTATAAAAAAATATTTCGACCCTGAAGTTAGTAGTTATATAATATCTACGCATAACGAGATATCAAAACTTAATCGCAGTGATAATCGCATACAAAAACTTGTAAATAATTATGGAACAGCAGGTCAATGGAATACTCAAATAAAACCTTTGATCAAATACGAGTTAGCTCATTCACAAAAAGTATATAACGACTTGCCGGAAGCAAGTAAGGTGAGTATTAGAGCAGAGTTTGTAAAAAAATGGGGTATACCTTCTACTAATACGACAGAGATAGATGAATTAATTTTTCATCCTTACTATTATTTTGAACCTAGATTAGCAGGGGATAATGGTACAGGGATGTTCATAGGAAAGGATGGACAATCCGATCCTGTTATTAAATATTTTAAAGATAAAAATAAATTTGACGAAAGAAATATAGACGATTTATTAGACAATCCTTATATAAAAATGTTTGCATTGTCAAAGCTACTAAGAGAACATAAAGTTTATTTTGAATTTGCAGAGAATACTTCTCGTATTGAAGACTTAATAAGCCAAGGTAAGTTATCTCACACCCCGTTAGAAAACGCCTTAAGAGATAGAAACCTATATCATGGGTACAATAAACTTATAGATCCTGACTATGGTGTAACAACTAATGAGAATGTATTAAGTGGATTGAAGTTTCTAAAAAACTTGCACGAAAATAAAATAAGAATTACAGAGAACGGGAAGATAAGAGAAATATCTCCTTACTACGAGATGCCTGATACTATGCTATGGGGATCTAAGCATAGTCAATTTTCTGTAGGGAATATCGAGTTAATGCAAACAGCCGTAGATTTGAATATTAATATTCCTGTACATGGAGGTCCTGCTTCGTGGCAAGATGTTGGTAAAAATTCATACGAAGGGTATACATTTTATAATAAAAATATTCTAAACAGAGCAGAAGAACATAAACTAGAGGGGTTGGTTGCAACTACGCACAGAACTCCTATCTCTGAAGGAGGGCGAAAATTAGGATCTTATGGAGAGGACCCTGATTTCTCTTTAAATATCGGAGCTATTGATCCACAAAGTTATTTGTCATTAAATGGTCAACAAATGAGGGGACAAGATGTTTCAACTATGATAGGAGGAGGATCATTCTTCGGATCTGACGATTGGGACAACGTATTTAAAGGGGAACTGTCAAAAGGACTAAGCGAGGAAGAGGCTACAGCTAGTGCTATGCATATTCTACGATTTGAAAACTTAAACAAAGACATCCCGTTTGTTCTTTTTAATAAAGAAATAATGAATGCTACTACTGCACTTAAATTAGACCCTACAAGCAACGCTGCAGTGATAGACAGGTTAGTAGGGAGATCTTCGACTGTCACAGGAGTAGAGGAAGGTATGCAATTTATGCTTCCTGCAAGTCATATGTACGACAGTGAAGGGCTAATAGGTTGGTCAAGATTTTCTTCTATGGAATTATCTATAACCAAACCTGATGGAGAGAAGTATAAAGTATTGGGAATGCAAGAACTACAAAACGAAGGTAATTACGTGTCTCCGGATATCGATACAGGGGTTGATATTCCTTTTAACACCAACGAACCCTTCAGTGTTAAAGATAATATAAATACTTTTAAAAATTCTGCAGAAGAATTTAGCAACATGGCTCATACAGAAACAAGAGCTAGGGCAGAATTAGATCGTAAAGAGTTCCCTGCTTTGGAGAGACCTTACATAGCAGGAGGAGAGAACCAATCTTTATTTGGTATATTCAGTACGATCAGAAGTAAACATCACTCAATAAATATCCTTAATAATTTTGATACAAATATAGAAATGATAAAAACCAATGATACACAATTATCTAATTTAGATAATGTATTAGGGGACAAGATACATGATTACAACTTATCATCGTATGCTTCGTTTAAGTCTATATCAGATACAAACAGAAATCCGTTACCTAAAGTAGATAATGAGATAAGTTTTTCAGGAGGAAAGTCTGATGCAATAGACGAGGATACGAAAGCATTTATGTTTGCAACTTTAGAATATTATATTAAATCTATAGTAGCTCCTCATGTTAGTTGGTTTTACAAAAACGGAAAATCTGCTATATCTCCCTCTCTTAAGCATGGATTAAAAGACAAACCTGTTTTGAAAGAATTGTTATTAGACATGGGGTATGAAAAATTACACGATTGGAATGATTGGAAAGCAAAAGATTGGGTTTTGAAAAACAATAAAGAAGGAACATTGGGAGAAAAAATTGTTAGCCTGTTTGAATATTTAGGTACAGATAGCTCTAAAAAGAAATTTGATTTCCAAATAGAGTACGAGCATCCTAAACGTTGGAAAAGTGTTCCTTTAAATTTATCAGACGAGTTTGGTAATTTTAAATTAATAACCAATAAAGAAGATCCTTCTTTTGTTAAATTTATATCAGACGAATCTACGGATGAACAAGTAATGCCTTGGATAAAGAAAGCTGAATTGATAAAGTTTTTCAATGCTCCTGTTGATAAATCCTCTCACGAATATTACACAAAAAGATTCAGAGCTCAACTCTATGCACACACTTCTAACTACACAAGTGAAAAAAGAAGGGTATTCCATCTTGTTAAGGAACACATAGAAAAAGCAATAACAACAGGGCACGATTATATAGCTTTCCCTACAGGAGATGAAGTCATCAATAGAAATTTGTGGGACGCTTCTGAAAAGAAGGGAGCATTTTTTAGGAAATTATATGATAAAAGAATCCCAAATACTATAAGCCATATAATGAAAGAGCAATACGATGTTGACGTTAAGATTGATAAAGACTTTTGGAAGAATACTGCTACTACAGAAGAAGCTCCTCAAAAATGGGTGGATTCTGAGTACACAAGGCAATTAAAAAAAGAAGGGGTCTTGACAACAATAAACGAAAATATATCTATAATGAAAATTCCTAAAAAGATACTTGATGATTACGAAAAATTAAAGAAACTTCCTAAGATGACTTTTTATAAAACAGACGATGGGGAAATAAGAGGGCTTGTTAATTTTAAAACAGATGGAAAGGCTATGGTGTTTGCATTTGAGAAATCAGACTTACGCACAGCCATCCATGAAATGGGGCATATTTTAAGAAGAGATTTAGACGATGCTGAACTGAAAATAGTAAACAAATATTTCGATATCACAGATGGAACTTGGACAAGAGAATCAGAGGAAAGATTTGCAAACGCATTAGAAGATTATTATGTGAATAACAAAATTCCTGATCCTTCTTTAACTGCTCCTTTTAGAAAGCTATTAAAAATTATAGGATACTTTTTTAAAACTCATGTGTACGCTGACTTGATACACGGAAAACAAAAAGCTAAATTTGATAAATTACTTGAAACCCTTTTACCTGACATCCCTGATAATGAAGCATCTAGGGCTTTCTTAAAGTCTGATGAAATGATAGCGACAACTTCTAGAATGGCAGAAGCTTTTCATATAACTGTAGATGAAGCAAAAAGTGCTATGGCTACAGTACAAGCTAGAGCTTTAGCTTGGGCTGATGAGACAGGAGGGAATCCTTCTGATTGGTGGGAGAAAAGAGGGTTTGATATTGGCGATGAACAACAAATATCTTTAGATGATTATAAAAAATTAAATGGAGATGTTATAGATATGGAAGCAGAAGATATCCCTATAACATTACCCGGATCTCAAAAGTTTCAATCTGTATTAGATAAAGTAATAGACTTAGTAAGAAGAGCTCCCAAGGAAAGAGACAAGCTACAAGCAGAAAAAAGTAAGAAGTTAAGTAATGCTGTAGCAAGAATGCATAATACTTTGGCAAGACATAATACTAGAAGTGGCAATGGAGTAGACGATCCTCAACAAACACTAGCGATGTCACGAGGGCAATTACAAGGGACAAGCGTAAATAATGCTGTGTTCGATCCTATCGCTGAGTTAGGAACTCATAATCAGGCAATCCCTAAAGCAGGGGCTGAAGCGAGTGAAACTGTGTTAGCAGATGAAATAAATGTTTTATATAATGAAATAATATTACAGGCTCGAGCAGGTAAAATAACTCCTCTTGATGCAGAGAATGCTACTAAAGCTTTGACGGAAATCTTACTAGGAAATGCTCCTAATAATTACCAAATAAAATTATTAGGAAGAACTTTTGGCGAAGAGGGGGCAAGGCTAGGAATGTTGGCTCGTAAGAAACGATCAAATATAGGACCTATCGCAGGAGCAACCCCTTGGGGAATCATTGATGACCTTTTCAAGCAGACTCCCTTAGCATCTTTGAGCAGTATAGACTTCTCTGCTATTATGAGACAATCGTGGGCTGTAACCTTAGATATTACTAAAGCAAGGTTAACTGCAAGAGCAACTGTACAGATGTTACAATCGTTCTTAAGTGGGAATAGAGCTAAGTATTTACATCAAGCGATTGTCACGGATCCTCATTTCCCGATGTTCGAGAAATCAGGGCTAGACATAATTGAACCTGATACTGTTTCTCAAGCAACAGAATATAGAAGGGCGTTTGGAAAAAGCGAGAAATCTGTAAAAGAAAGAGAACTGATTTCTTACTTTGACCCCGAAGTAGAATCGGGAGAAGAAGTTTTTGGTGGAGGAAGAGCTACGTTTGCAAAATTATTCCCTGTACTTGGGCAACTTATTAAAATGTCAGAAAGAGCATACACTACTTATCTTAATTTAGTTAGATTTGAATTAGTGAAGTTGCATTATCTTGCAGCTAAAAAAAGAGGCTTTATACATAGCATGGATCCTGATTTAAAGAAACCCCCCATTGAAGATCTAGAGAGAATAGAACAAATAAACAAAGGGAATATAGATGTGGCTCATAACGATCAGTATTTCACTCCCGAAGAAAAAGGGTATCAATTAATGGATGATTACGAAGTTGTTGCTATAAGTGACTTGGCAAATATTGCCACGGGAGCAGGAAGAGTAAATCAAATGTATACACTAGATGATGCCGGTGTTATAAAGCCTAAGAATTTTGTTGCAAGAGCACTGTCATTTACTTTTTGGTCCCCTAAATTAGTTGTATCAAGATTTAAAATGATAACGGGATTTCCTTTATTTGAAATAAGAAATGTAGGGAGGGTGGGCGTACATAGAAAACAAGAGCCTTTGTCTGCTAACATAAGAACATATTTAAAAAGAACAAAGTCAGGCAAACCTTATTGGGCAGGGATTGAGTTAACAGGAACAGCCTTCTTTGGAAATAGCAAGATAGCCAAAATGTTAAAAGGAACTAGATTTTATAATGGAGAAGGATTTGAAGTAGGGCTTGGGCAAAATAAAAAAGTAATTAAAGTTCCCGACCTTGGGATAAGATTAATGTTAATTCCACAATTTATTTCCTCATCATTGGCTGCACTAACAATAGGGTATGGGATTAAAAGACACATTGAAACTAACAATATAAACGGATTTGCTGAGTTTAATCCTAACAGCTCTGACTTTGGTAAAGTTACAATAGGTAATACTAGGTTTGATGTTTTCGGAGGGTACGGAACAGCAGTAAGATTTATTACAAATATGTACTCAGGCAGAAAGATATCTTCGGGAACAGAAAGAGAAAGAGAAATGGAAAGAATAGATATTATAGAAAACTTTTTAAGAAGTAAAGCATCTCCCCCTATTGGAGTTTTATACAGTGCATTAGTAAAAGGAACGGATTATACAGGGGAAAAGTTTGAGTGGAGTAAGGATTTGTGGGATTTGATGATTTCAATGAATGTACAAGACACTTATGAAATGATAGCAAACGCTGTCCCTTCTAATGCCGAAGAATCGTTGTTTGGCAGACTAGCAACAAATATGCTGAAGGCAGTAGGGGTTAGTACAGGAATAGGAGCTCAAACTTATTGGACAGCAGATGATGTGGTCAGAGGATATTTTGTAAATACAGACGGGACTATATACAGATATAATGATTTAGAAGGGTATCTACAAACAACAGCTAATCTGTTGATTCCTGAAACAGGGACACTAACAGGAAGTTTGTCATCTAAAGAAAAAACTATGGATGAAATTATGAGTATATGGTTAGAAGAATTACCCGAGGCAGAAGGGACTAGAAGAGGGGATTTAAATTCTAGTCAAATTGCAGATGCTAGATTGTATTTATTGCAGAGATTGGTTACTCAGGATAGTAATGGCTCTTGGAGTGTAGCTGATAAAGGGGTGATTAAAAAAGCAATGGATGCCGAAACAAGAGAAGTGGATGGGGCTCGTCTAGGGTACGCTTTACTTCAGCAGGTCATATCTACAACAGACGAATTTGAAGATACAAAGAATGGAATGTATAATCAAAAATACGGAGCAGGAGAGCCTCCCGAAGATAAAGAAAAAAAATTAGATCCTCTATATATAGCTAAAAAAGAATACCTCGATATAGTTAAGGCTGCTAGGGATAGGCGTATGACTTCTTCAGATTTTGACCCGACTATATATGACCCGTTAAAGAAAGCATGGGAAGATAAGTATGCTCCCAATCTATCTGCACTAAAAGATGAGAACGGGAACTTTACAGAAGCAGCTATTGCAGCAATCGAGAATGATCCTACTATTTTAAATAGATATGTTACAGAAGAATGGAAGCATACTCTAAGAAACATTAATAGAAGCCCCATGCCTTATGGGATTATCTTAGGGATAACTGAATTAGGGGTGAACAAGGATGGCACTAGAAGTTCTTACAGTCTGTACGCTTGGGAGAAATGGGTACTGCCACAAATACTTAGAGAAGAACATATAAAAACATATAACTTTGCTTCTATGCGAAGTGGTATGTTGGACATTCCTGTAGCCAAGGATCATAAGCTAACACCTGAGTTGTTACAAAAGATGGTATACTATAATATATATATAAATGTAGATGGGACAACGTCTTATGCGTTGCCAATTGGAATGACAAATGATTAATTATAAAACAAGGAGAATATTATGACTAACGAAAGACAAGCAGAATTGTTTCCTGCTGAAGGGAATAGTCCTAGCACGGAACCTACAGAAGAAGTTTTAATAAACGATAGGACTTCTGCTGAAACTTCTGCTGAAACTACAACTGAAACTCAAGCAGACACTCTACCTTCTACGACAACAGAGGGCACACAAGTTGCCGAGACTACAGAAACTGCACAAACAAAATCAGTTGACGATAAACCAACCCCTGCATGGTCAGGATTAAGTGCACAACAAGAAAGAGAAGCTAGAGAAACTCAACAAAAATTAACTTATTACGAAGAACAACAAAGACAAAACACTATACATAGCAATGCAGATGCGTATAAAAAACAACTAGAAGATCAAGGCTATATGCCCGAACAAGCACAGCAAATTTCTGATATGCAAGTACAACAAGCAAACAGAGATCACGATATGCAAAATCAATACAAAACTCAATTAGATCATATGAGAGGAAAGTTTGCTGCTGTTACGCAATTTTCTAAAGATTATGGAATACCTCCCGATGACCTTATGAGATTTGAAGATCCACAATCAATGGAAACATTTGCTAAGAAAGAAAAGAAAATAAAAGATTTAGAAAATGAACTTGCAGGTTACAAGGACAAGCAAGTTCCTCCTCAGAGTTATGACAATAGTCAGGCAGATCCTTCTGCTTCAACGAGTGAGGACAGGTTACTCGATCTTTACAACCAAGGTGTTAGAAATTCTGACACTGAGGCTGCAGCAAGAAGGGCGACAGGTCTGTAATGATATAAACAAATGTTGTAAATCAGGAGGTCGTAATGGCACAAACAGCAACAACAGGTAATTTGGAGTCTGCAAGTAAGATAATTATTGCAGCAGCTAGATATACCGAGGA
>TARA_R110002110_G_scaffold40880_4_pt1 | contig 13152 bp, 9 predicted proteins | sample TARA_R110002110 | Tara Oceans TARA_R110002110 (sample SAMEA4397330) | marine metagenome | biome: Polar Biome; feature: [SRF] surface water layer (ENVO:00010504); material: water (ENVO:00002006), including particulate matter (ENVO:01000060) such as... | depth 5 m
CAATATGTGCAGTCGGGGGCGCAGCCGGTCGTGATGTGGCAAAACGTGATTGACGACCTCGCGGCACAAGATTCCGTTGCCGCACAAACGGACAAGACCGCGCTTTGACGTTCGCCCGGACCCGGCTTGCGGGTCGCTCTACTTCGTGTTTATCCGCGGAGCGCGCGCCTTTGGGCGGTCGCCTCGCCGTACCCTCGCAGATCGTCTGCGGTGAAAGTCAGAAATGAACCTACCGATCAAACGCCTCGGCCAATCCGAATTCATCGCCATGATCGCCATGCTCTTTGCGGTGATCGCCTTTTCGATCGACGCGATGCTGCCCGCGCTGCCGTCGATCGCCGCCGAACTTTCGCCGGGCGCGGCCAACAATGCGCAACTGATCGTGACCAGCTTTGTGCTGGGTATGGGCCTTGGCACCTTTGTCGCGGGCCCGCTGTCGGACAGCTTTGGCCGCCGTCGCATCATCGCCTGCGGGGTGGCGCTGTACTGTGTCGCCGCCGTCATCGCCTATCTGACCGAGACCCTGGAAACCATGCTGCTTGCGAGGGTGCTTCAGGGCATCGGCGCGGCGGGGCCACGGGTGGTCTCGCTGGCGCTGGTCCGCGACCTCTACAAAGGGCGCGACATGGCGCGGGTGATGAGCTTTGCCATGATGATCTTCACCCTGGTACCGGCCGTCGCCCCCCTGCTCTCGACGGCGATCCTCACCAGCTTCGGCTGGCGCAGTATCTTTGTTGCCTTCATCCTGTTTGCCACGATCAGTCTGAGCTGGCTGCTGCTGCGTCAGCCCGAGACCCTGCCCACCGAAAACCGCCGCAAATTCCACCCCGCCCCGCTCTGGGCCGCGCTGAAAGAGGTCCTGTCGCACCGCGTCATCGTGACGACCATTGTCGTGCAGTCGCTGGTGTTCGGCAGCCTGTTCGGCACGATCTCGACCATCCAGCCGGTGTTTGACGGGGTGTTCGGGCGCAGCGATAGTTTTCCGCTGTGGTTTGCCTTCATCGCGCTGAGTGCCGGTTTGGCCAGTCCGCTGAACGCCGTTCTGGTCGGCCGTTTCGGGATGCGCCGGATGATCACTGTCACGCTGGCCAGCCAGGCTGGTCTGTCGTTGTTCATGGCTGCGATGGGCTATGCCGGGGCCTGGCCCGAGGTGCTGGCGTTTCCCGCCTTCATTCTGTGGTCGATCGGGGTATTTGGCATGGCGGGCCTGACACTCGGCAATCTCAACGCGCTGGCGTTGGAGCCGGTGGGCCATATTGCCGGCATGGCGGCCTCTGTCACCGGGTCAATTGCCACCGTTCTGGCCGTGACGCTTGCCGCGCCGATCGGTCTCGCCTTTGACGGAACGACCTTGCCGGTGACATTCGCGGTTGCCATCATGGCGATGTTTGCGCTGGTTCTGATGAAAACCATCCCCCGAAGCGTGAACCCCTAGGCTTTTGCCGGCGTGGTCACGCGGGCTTTGCGCCAGTCGGACGGGCCGCAGCCGAACTGCGCCCGGAAGGCCCGCGAAAAGGCATCGCCGCTGCGATACCCAAAACGCCGTGCGACGACACTGATGCGGCCCCCCTGCGCCAACGCATCGGCCGCACGGTGCATGCGCCAAGCCCGCAGGTAAGCCATCGGTGCCTGCCCGACGACAACGCGAAACCTGTCCATGAAGGCCGAACGCGACATCCCCGCGACCCCGGCCAGCAATTCCGCGCTCCAGCCCCGCGCCGGATTTTCGTGGATCGCAACCAGAGCGCGCGACAGCTTCGGATCGGCGAGGCCGCCCATCAGCCCCGATCCCGCGCCGTCCCCGCCGATCACATCGCGCAGCAGATGGATCAGCAACACTTCGGCATAGCCCGAAAGCAGCGAGGTGGCACCACAGCGCGGGCTGCGCACCTCGTCGACCAACATCCCGGCCAATGTGTGCAGCGGATCATTCGGACAAAGGGTCCGCCGGTAGGGTCCGCCCTGCAACATGACGTCACTTGCCCCCCATTGCAGTTGCGCCGCCACCAGCACCCGGACAGGACAGTCCAACCCCAGACCCAGCGTCAGAACCCCTTCCCCCGCTTCCACCCAGACCGAAGGCCCGGGAACCGCGTTTGCTGCGATCTCGCCGACAGCGATTCCACCCAGCAGTGCACCAAGTCTGTCCAAACGCATCACGGCCCCTTTTCCGGAATATCTGTCGGGTATTCTGGCGCAATAGCAACCAAAAGTACGCTACACTGAACGTACCATCGCAATCAACAGGAGAATACATGCTTGTCCCGCGCCAAAAGACCCCCAATCTGTCGCTGCCCCTACTGGGTGGCGGCGTGTTCGATCTGACCAATGATGCCGGCAAACGCGGCACTGTCGTCACCTTTTACCGCGGACTGCATTGCCCGGTCTGCGCCACCTATCTCAAGGAACTGGAGCGTTTGACGCCGGAATTTGCCAAACGCGGCGTTAAAACCATCGCAATCTCCTCCGACGGTGAAGAACGTACCCAGGCAATGGCCGAAAAGACCGGCGCTGAAAACCTGAAATTCGCCCATTCCCTGCCGCTGGCAAACGCGCGGGAATGGGGCCTTTATATCTCTACATCGCGCGGCAAAACCTCGATCGGGATCGAGGAGCCGGCGTTGTTTTCAGAACCCGGCCTGTTTTTGGTGAATGCCGACCAGACGCTGTACTACATGAGTGTGCAGACGATGCCCTTCGTGCGCCCGCATTTCAGCGAGCTATTGGCAGCGCTCGATTTTGCGATCGACAAGAACTACCCGGCCAGGGGTGAATATACCGGCGCTGTATAGGCCAGACCAAAATCCTTCAAAGGATTTTACAAATTTTTTCGAAAAAATCTGGCCGGCTCGTGTGAACCGGCCGGATTTCCCCTCAGGCGGCTTTAGCTTTCAGCAGTTTTTCCGCCAGCGCCTTGGCAATCGCGAAGGACCCTTTGATACGGTCCATTTCGGTTTTCCAGTCCTGGACCAAGACGATCTTGTTGCCCGAGACCCGGGCCCCGGCCTGCGACTTGAGAAAATCGACCAGACCCGCCGGATTGGCAAACTTGTCGTTGTGAAACTGAACCGTGGCTCCTTTTGGCCCGGCATCAAGTCGTGCGATCCCGGCGCGTTTGCACATCGCCTTGATCCGCACCACCAGCAGCAAGGTGTTCACCTCATTGGGCAACGGGCCGAAGCGGTCGATCAACTCGGCGGCGAAGCCCTCCAGCTCTACCTTGGTCGCAAGCCCCGACAGGCGCCGGTAAAGGCCCAGCCGCAGATCAAGATCGGGCACGAAGCCCTCCGGGATCAGCACAGGCACACCCAGGTTGATGTTTGGCGCCCATTGGTCATCGACCTCGGCCAAGCCCGAAATCTCGCCCGAGCGCAGCTTGGCAATCGTTTCTTCTAGCATCGACTGGTAAAGCTCGTATCCGACCTCCTTGATATGGCCCGATTGTTCTTCCCCCAGCAGGTTGCCCGCGCCGCGCAGATCAAGGTCATGGCTGGCAAGGTTGAATCCGGCACCGAGGCTGTCGAGACTGCCCAGCAGGCGCAACCGCTTCAGCGCCGGGGGCGTCAGCGGCACGCGGGGTTTGGTGGTCAGAAAGCAATAGGCGCGGGTCTTGGCCCTGCCGACACGCCCGCGGATCTGGTACAATTGGCTCAACCCGAACATATCGGCGCGGTGCACGATCATAGTGTTGGCGGTCGGAATATCCAGACCCGACTCGACAATCGACGTCGCGACCAGGACATCGGCCTTGCCGTCATAGAAATCATTCATGCGCTGATCGAGGTCACCCGCCGCCAACTGTCCGTGCGCCACGATATAGCTGACCTCGGGCACATGGGTTTTCAGGAAATCCTCGATCTCGTGGATGTCGGAAATCCGCGGCATGACGTAAAAACTCTGCCCGCCACGATAGCGTTCGCGCAGCAACGCCTCGCGGATCGTGATGGTGTCGAATTCCGAGACATAAGTTCGGATGGCAAGCCGGTCCACCGGGGGCGTCGCGATGATCGACAGGTCGCGCACCCCGGTCAGGCTGAGTTGCAGCGTACGCGGGATCGGCGTTGCGGTCAGGGTCAGCACATGCACTTCGGACCGCATCTCCTTTAGCCGTTCCTTGTGGCTGACACCGAAATGCTGTTCTTCGTCAATCACCAGCAGACCGAGGTTTTTGAACCTGATGCTTTTGGCCAGCAACGCGTGGGTGCCGATGCAGATATCAACCGTGCCATTGGCAATGCCCTCGCGGGTTGCGGTGGCGTCTTTTGCTGTAACAAAGCGCGACAACGGTTTGACAATAATTGGAAATCCGCGAAAGCGCTCATCAAAGCTCCGAAAATGCTGACGCGCCAGCAGGGTGGTCGGCGCTATCACCGCGACCTGCATGCCGGCAAGTGCCGCAACAAAGGCCGCGCGCATCGCGACCTCGGTCTTGCCGAAGCCGACATCGCCGACAACCAGGCGATCCATCGGGCTGCCAGCCTCGAGGTCGGCGACCACATCGGAAATCGCGGTCAGTTGATCCTCGGTTTCGGTATAGGGAAAGCGGGCCGAAAAGGCCTCCCACATCGAATGCGGCGCCTCCAGGATCGGGGCGTGGCGCAGATGACGTTCGGCCGCGATGCGCATCAAACGCTCGGCGATCTCACGGATCCGCGCTTTCAGCTTGGCCTTTTTCGCCTGCCACGCCCCGCCGCCAAGCCGGTCAAGCAGCCCCTCTTCATGGCCGTAGCGTGACAGCAGTTCAATGTTTTCAACTGGTAGGTAAAGTTTGGCATTCTCGGCATATTCAATGTTCAGGCATTCATGCGGCGCACCAAGCGCCGTGATCATCGCAAGACCATGATAGCGCCCGACACCGTGTTCGACATGCACGACAAGATCGCCGGGGCTGAGCGTGTCAGCATCGCGCAGGAAGTTTTCGGCCTTGCGCTTGCGCCGCGGCTTTGACACCAGACGGTCGCCCAGCACATCCTGTTCCGAGATCACCGCAAGGCCCGGTGCCACAAACCCGGCCTCCAGCGCCCAGATCATCAGGAACAGCCCGCCTTTGCCTTCGGGCACATCACGGATGTCGTTGACCAGAACCGCCCCCTCGACGCCCTGATCGGCCATCAGGCCGCCAAGGCGTTCGCGCGCGCCTTCGGACCAACTGGCGATCACCACCTGACCTTGCTTGCGCAAAACTTTAAGATGGTCCGCGAGTGAATTGAAAAGGCTTATATTTTCTTGCTGTCGCTCGGGCGCGAAATTGCGACCTGTCCGCCCGCCCGCATCCAGGACGCCAGGGCCCGGCGCAGCAGCAAGCGGCGAAAGTTCGATCACACGTCGCCCGGTAAGCGCCGTTGCCCAGGCCGTATCGTCGAGATAGAGAAGATCCGGCGCCGAGGGTTTGTAGACCGTCTCCAACCTGCCTTTGGCGCGCATCGCTTCGGCTCGCGCATCATATTGATCTGCAATGCTTTCCCAACGCGCGCTGCACATCGGTGGCACCTGATCATCCAGCAACACCGTGGCATCGGGCAGATAGTCAAACAGGGTTTCCATGTCCGCATGAAAGAACGGCAGCCAATGCTCCATGCCCTGATGCTTGCGCCCGGCGCTGACCGCCTCATACAGCGGGTCGCCGGAACCGCCCGCGCCAAACGCCACCCGGTAATTCTGACGAAACCGGCTGATCGCGGCTTCGTCGAGGATCACTTCGGACACAGGCGCGAAATCGACCGAGGTCAGTTTTTCGGTGGTGCGCTGGGTTTCGGGATCAAAGCGGCGCGCCCCGTCAAGGGTGTCGCCGAACAGATCAAGCCGCACCGGCCCGCCCTGACCCGGCGGATAAACGTCGATGATACCGCCGCGAATCGCATAGTCGCCGGGTTCAGACACAGTTGCACTCGGCGAAAACCCCATGCGGGTAAGGAAGTTCCGCAACGCTTCTTCATTCAACCGCGTGCCTACGACCGCCGAAAAGGCCGCGTCGCGCAGCACGGCGCGCGCCGGAATTTTCTGCGCTGCTGCGTTAAGGGTGGTCAGCAGCACGAATGCCCCCGGCACGCCCTGGGCCAGGGCCGCCAGCGTCGCCATTCGGCGCGAGACGATATCGGGGTTTGGCGAAACCCGGTCGTAGGGCAGGCAATCCCAGGCGGGCAGTTCCAGTACCGCGACGTCGGGCGCCATGACACGCAGCGCCTCGCGCAGCGCCGCCATCCGTTTGTCGTTGCGCGCGACATGGACGACGGGCAGCCCCTTTGCCAGTTCTTTTACCAGCAGCCTCGCGTCAAAGCCTTCGGGGGCCCCACCCAGAATAATGCGCTGGTTCATCGTTGCTGCCTTCAAATTCTGTCGGGGTTCAATAGACGCTCAACTGAAGGTTCTGCCACATTCCCCAAAGGGCTGTCACAAAGATCGAAACCATGCCGATGCCCTGGATCGTCATGCGGTGACGTGTCAGCTTGCGGTGCAGGTCTTTGCCGGTCAGGTCGAGAACAGAGATCTTCACAGCGGCCCGAAGGCTCAGGACACCGACCAGCGTCATCGGGGCGGCCAGCAGAAACACCGCCTGGGCAAACTCGACCTCGTAGACGAACCCCAGCAACACCAGCGCCGTGAGCACGAAACAGGTCAGCCCGATCAGCCACAGCCCCGAGACATTCGCAATGTACAGCAGCCTGCGCACGTTGACGCCAACCATCGCCTCGAGGTCGGCGGCACCCTGTTCGTCATTTTTGCGCGCGCGCGTCACCATGTCGAAGGGCACGCCCAGCACCCAATGGCTTGCGCTCGACCACATCACCGCCAGCGCGATCCAAAACCACAGGTTCGAAAAAGACCGAAGATCGATAAGCTCGAAAACCGTTTTGTAAAAATCCACCGTGTCTGCCTTTACGTTTGGTCTGCGCTGGCGGCGCTGAATGGCGTCCGCGGCACGTCTATGCCATTCCTACCCTTGAGATGCGCGCTTTTCCATGGCAGGCAGAGGAAAAAGCCGCAACTGTTTGCAGATATGTAATAGCGGCCCGATCATCAAGGAAAAAGCCATGCGTCCCACCCAGGCCCCGTACCCCGGCACCCGCTTTCGCCGCCTGCGCAAGAACGATGCTTTGCGCCGCCTCGCACAGGAAAACGTGCTGGGGGTCAATGATCTGATCTGGCCGGTTTTCGTGCGTGACGGCGTGAACCTGTCAGAGCCTGTCGCCTCGATGCCCGGCGTGTCACGGCTGTCGGTGGATCTGGTGGTGAGGGCGGCGGAAGAGGCGGCATCGCTCGGGATTCCCGCGATGTGCCTGTTTCCCTATACCGACCCCGATCTGCGCACCGATGATTGCGCCGAGGCGTGGAACCCCGACAACCTGGCCAACCGTGCCATCCGTGCGATCAAACGGGCGGTGCCGGAAATGGCGGTGATGACCGATGTCGCGCTTGATCCCTATAACGCAAACGGCCATGACGGGCTGGTACGCGACGGAATCATCCTGAACGATGAAACGGTTGAAGCCCTGGTGCTGATGAGCCTTGCACAGGCCGCGGCAGGGGCCGATATCCTGGGCCCGTCCGACATGATGGACGGTCGGATCGGCGCGATGCGGCATGCGCTGGAACGCGAGGGATATCAAGACGTTGCGATCCTTTCTTACGCCGCGAAATACGCATCGGCCTTTTACGGCCCTTTCCGCGATGCCGTGGGGGCGGGCAGCCGGCTGGTGGGCGACAAAAAGACCTATCAGATGAACCCCGGCAATTCCGACGAGGCGCTGCGCCTGATCGAGCGCGATCTGCGCGAGGGCGCCGATATGGTGATGGTCAAGCCCGGCATGCCCTATCTCGATATCTGCCGCCGCGCCAAGGATACCTTTGGCGCGCCGACCTATGCCTACCAGGTCTCGGGGGAATACGCGATGATCTGCGGTGCGGCGGAACGTGGCTGGATCGACGGCGAAAAGGCGATGCTGGAAAGTCTTTTGGCCTTTCGCCGGGCGGGCTGTGACGGCGTGCTGACTTATTTCGCGCCGAAAGTTGCAACCCTTCTGCGCGATCAGGCCTGAGTCGGCACGCAAAATCACGCTCAGGGGGGGTGGTGGTGGATGACAGACCCCGAAAAACCCGCTACATTTGCCCGCAGAGGGCCGTAGAGCCTTTGCGGAAAATTCCGCGCCGCCATGGCGTGGGCATCAAGAATGAGGCGGCAGATATGACTTCTTTGAACAGACGGGTATTTCTCGGCGCAACCGGGGCGTCACTGGCGCTGGCGGGTTGCGCCAACGGAATCGGCGCAAACGGCGCCGCGAAGTTGGATGCACGGGTGGATGCGACGCAGAACTACCTGTTCAGCCGCTATCCCGGCACCCGCGATCTTGCGGCGAAATCGCAGGGCGTGCTGTATATGCCGTTGATCACCGAGGCCGGATTCGGGATTGGCGGCTCTTTCGGTCAGGGCGCGCTGCGGATCAACGGCGTGACGGTCGATTACTATTCCGCGACCCGCGCCACGATCGGGTTTCAGATCGGCGCGCAGCAATATGCCCACGCGCTGTTCTTCCTGACCGATGCGGCGCTGTCCGATTTCCGGCGTTCGCCGGGCTGGGCCGTGGGTGCCGATGTGCGTTATGCGACGCCCGATCAGGGGGCAAGCCTTGGCAAGGACACCACAGAGATCGCGCCGGTCATCGCGCTGATTTTCGGGCAGTCCGGGCTGATTGCCGGGGCGACGCTGGCGGGGTCGAAATACACCCGCATCATCCCCTGATCGCCAACATTGCTGAAAGCTAACCTCGAAAACCCGCCGATACTGGCGGGTTTTACATTGAGCAAGCGGCGTTCCGCCATGTTAGTGCGTCTATTTCAGCCGTTTTATCAGGCTGGAGGTGTCCCAGCGGCCGCCGCCCATGTTCTGCACGTCTTTATAGAACTGATCGATCAGCGCGGTGACCGGCAGCGACGCACCGATCTCGTTTGCGGTGGCAAGACAGATGCCAAGGTCTTTGCGCATCCAATCCACGGCAAAACCATGGGTGAAGTGATCGTCGAGCATGGTCTGGTGACGGTTGTTCATCTGCCAACTGCCCGCCGCCCCGCTCGCAATCACCTCGATCACGGCCTTGCCATCCATCCCGGCCTTTTCGCCGAAGGCAAGCGCTTCGGACAGGCCCTGAACCAGCCCCGCAATGCAGATCTGGTTCATCATCTTGGCAATCTGACCGGCACCGCTTTCACCAAGCCGCTTGCAGGTCCGCGCATAGGCTGCGATCACCGGCTCGGCGGCGTCATACTGCGCCGCATCACCGCCACACATCACCGAGAGCACACCATTTTCCGCGCCCGCCTGACCGCCCGACACCGGCGCATCGACAAAGCCCACACCGAGCGCCGCCGCCGCCGCCGCCATCTCGCGCGTTACCTTGGCGGAAACCGTGGTGTGATCGACGAAAACCGCCCCCTTGGTCATTCCGGCAAAGGCACCGTCCGGCCCGGTGCAGATGCTGCGCAGGTCGTCGTCATTGCCGACGCATGCCATGACAAATTCCGCGTCCGCCGCCGCTTCTCGTGGGGTTGCGGCGGCGCCACCACCATGCAGCGCTACCCAGGACGCGGCTTTCGCGGCGCTGCGGTTGTAAACGGTGACCCGGTGTCCTTTGGCGGCCAAATGCCCGGCCATCGGGTATCCCATGACCCCCAGACCCAAAAATGCTATTTTCGCCATTCCCTTACCCTTCCAATTGCCTCATCCCCTGTGATGACATAGGTAACCACACAACTTCCGCCGTCAAGAACGGAGCGCAAATGCTGACTTCCTTTCGCTGGCTTTTCAGGCTGTTGACCGGGCTTCTGGTTCTGGTGGCGCTTGCCCTGATGCTTGCCTATTTCTTTCTGTCGCGCAGCCTGCCGGATTACAACGAGAATTTTGCGCTCGACGGCATCAGCGAAAAAGTCGAGATCGTGCGCAATAACGCCAATGTGCCGCATATTTTCGGCAGCAATGATGCAGATGTGTATTTTGCCCTGGGGTTTGCCCATGCCCAGGACCGGCTGTGGCAGATGACCATGCTGCGCCGCACCGCCCAGGGGCGCCTGTCCGAGGTGTTTGGCACGCGGACGCTGAAAATCGACGAAATGATGCGCCGCCTGGATCTCTATACCTTGTCAATCCGCTCGGTTGACGCCCAGGACAGCGAGACCCGGACCGCGCTCGACGCCTATTCACGCGGCGTGAATGCCTGGATCGGGCAGGTGAACGCCAAGGCGCGCGGGCGCGGCGCACCAGAAATGTTCTTCTTTTCCAACGAGATCTCCGCCTGGCAACCTGCTGACAGCATCGCGATTGTCAAGTTGATGGCGCTTCAGCTTTCCGGCCAGTTGGAAAGTGAGGTTCTGCGCGCCCGCACCTCGTTGTTGCTGCCCGACGCCCGCCTGCGTGATATCCTGCCGGATTTCGAGGGGCCGGCCATCACCGCCCTGCCCGACTATGCCAGCCTTGTGCCCGGCCCGCTGCCCGGCGGGACGCCACAGCGCATGGCCGATGACCCTTTGTCGCCGTTCAAACACCGGGTCTTTGCCGGGGCTTCGAACGCCTGGGCCGCGGCCCCCGAACGATCGGCTGCAGGCGGATCGCTGCTGGCCAATGACCCGCATCTGACCTTCACCGCACCGACAATCTGGTATCTGGCGCGGCTGGAACTGTCTTCGGGAGGCGTTATCGGTGCCACGATTCCCGGTGTGCCGGCGGTGTTGCTTGGCCGCTCGGAGAAGCTTGGCTGGGGGCTTACTTCGTCGTACCTCGATGACCAGGATCTGTTGATGGAACGGGTGAACCCGGAAAATACCGAAGAATACGCCACGCCCGAGGGCTGGAAAACCTTCGAGACGCGCCGCTCCATCATCAAGGTAAAGGGCGCAGAGCCGGTGACGATCACGCTGCGCTGGTCCGAAAATGGCCCCATTCTGCCCGGCTCGCACTACAATCTGTCGACAGTTACACCGACCGGCCATGTTGCGGCACTGGCATGGACGGCGCTGTCTGCCAAGGATACCACGATGACATCTGCCCTGCGCCTGATGCGGGCGGGCAATATCGCCGAGGGCATAGAGGCCGGCCGTCTGTTTGTGGCCCCGGCACAGAACCTGACGCTGGCCGACAGCAAGGGCATCGCCTTTCAACTGATCGGCGCGATGCCTCGTCGCGATCCGGCCAACGACACGCAAGGGCGCATGCCTGCATTGGGAGAGTTCGCCCGCAACCGCTGGCAAGGCATGTTTGACTACAGTGAGAACCTGCGTATCGAAAACCCGGCTTCGGGCTTGCTGGGCAACACCAACAACAAGACGACCGATGAACCATTTCCAAAAAATATCAGCTTTGTCTGGGGTGACTCGCAAAGCATCAAGCGCTGGCTGACCCTGATGCAGACGCGCGAAGTCCATACCCGCGAGAGTTTCATCGAGGCACAGCTTGATACCGTCAGCCCGGTGGCGCGCACGATCCTGCCGCTGATCGGTGCAGACCTCTGGTTCACGGGCGAACCCGCAGCCGAAGGCACCCCCGAGCGTCGCCGCCAACAGGCTTTGACCCTTCTCGCGGACTGGAACGGCGATATGAGCGAACATCTGCCGGAGCCGCTGATTTACGCGGCCTGGGCGCGGGCGTTGCAAGCGCGGCTGATCCGCGATGAGATAGGTCCGCTGGCCGAGGAATTCGACCATGTTGATCCGGTGTTCATCGAACGGGTTTTCCGCAATATCGACGGGGCTGGAAAATGGTGCGATGTCATCCAGTCGGCGGCAATCGAAACCTGCACCGATGTTGCCCGCTCGGCGCTGGATGAGGCGCTGATCTGGCTGTCAGAGCGGTACGGGCCGGATATGGCAAGCTGGCGCTGGGGCGACGCGCACCAGGCCGCGCAAGACCATCCGGTTCTGGGAAAAGTGCCCTTGCTGCGCTATTTCGTCAACCTGCGTCAATCGACCAGTGGTGGCGACGCTACGCTGATGCGGGGGCGCACTTCGGGCAAAGACCCCGAACCGTTTTTGAACGTACAGGGCGCGGGCTATCGCGGAGTCTATGATTTTGCCGACCCCGACAGTTCGGTTTTCATCACGTCGACCGGGCAATCTGGCCACCCGCTGTCGCGCTATTATGATGATCTTGGCGTTTTGTGGCGGCGCGGCGAATACATCCCGATGAGCCTGGACCCCCAGCTTGCTCGGGCAGCTGCGGTCGGAATATCGGTGCTGACGCCCGCTCGATAGCCCATTTTCACTATTTTCTCCGGTGGAGCAGTCTTGCCTGTGTCGCCGTCGCCAGCGCCATTCCCGGCTGTTTCAGATATGTCGGGCAAAGACCGGGGCCGGTCTGTTGACGACCCGCGCGACCATCCTGGCCCTGCCGCCGGGCTGGTGATGTCGCGCTCGACGCCGCAGGCGATCATGTCACCGGTATGGAAATCGCTATGATCAGTTTTATTTCAGCAAGTTGCGTGTTGATCTTAAACCACACAAAAATCCCGGCCTGAAAGACGCACTCACCAGGCCCGGATGGTCGGGTTTGTCGCCCTTGTCGCGCTCAAAGAGCAGCAAAGGCCCTTTCCTGACGCTCCGTCCATCTGACACGCAGCGCCCATCCCTCATTGCTGGTCTCCTCGGTCAGCACCACGCCCTCGGCATGCAGCCAGGCGCGTGCCTTGCCTTCGGCAAAACCCAACAGCAGATCGGCTTCGGTCCTCGCCAGTTCGAAGGCGGTCGAGATCGCGGCCAGCAACAGCGGCAGGCCCTCGCCGGTGATCGCGGACAGGGCAAAGACATGCCCGCTGCTTCCGGCTTGGGTCGTCAGGGCAGCACGGGCGGTGTCATCGACCAGATCGAGCTTGTTCCAGATTTCAAATTGTGGCGTTTCGGGTCTGACGCCCAGTGAGTTCAGGATATCGGCGACATCGGCGGCCTGTTCAGCGCTTTCAGGGTGGCTGATGTCGCGGATATGCAAGATCAGATCGGCCTCGAGCACCTCTTCCAGTGTGGCGCGGAAGGCGGCGACCAACTGTGTCGGCAAGTCCGAGATGAACCCCACAGTGTCGGACAGGATCACCTTGCGGCCATCGGGCAGTTCCATGCCGCGCATCGTCGGGTCGAGCGTGGCGAACAGCATATCCCGGGCCAACACCCCGGCCCCGG
>TARA_R110002110_G_scaffold103598_13_pt1 | contig 13149 bp, 13 predicted proteins | sample TARA_R110002110 | Tara Oceans TARA_R110002110 (sample SAMEA4397330) | marine metagenome | biome: Polar Biome; feature: [SRF] surface water layer (ENVO:00010504); material: water (ENVO:00002006), including particulate matter (ENVO:01000060) such as... | depth 5 m
GCCGCAACACCTCCCGCGACGGCCAGCGCGGAAACCTGCGCCTCGCGCAGCGCGCGCCGGGTCTTTTCGGCGAGAACATCGGCGACGGCGGCCTGAAACCCGGCGCAGAGGTCGGCGCGGTCGGCGCGTGTCAGCCCGCCTTTTTCGGCGATCACCGCATCACGTGCCCGCAGCAAAGCGGTTTTCAACCCTGAGAACGACATATCGCAGCCAGCGCGGTCCAACAAAGGCCGGGGCAGCGCGAAACGCTTCGGGTCTCCGCGCAGGGCCTCGGCCTCGACCATCGGGCCGCCGGGTTGGGGCAGGCCCAGCACCTTGGCCACCTTGTCAAACGCCTCGCCGGGTGCATCGTCGATGGAGCCACCAAGCCGGGTAAAGGAATCGGGGCCGTCAACCCGCAGAAACTGGCAATGCCCGCCGGACACCAGCAGCATCAGGTAGGGATAAGGCAACGCGTCTGTCAGGCGCGGGGTCAGGGCGTGGCCCGCAAGGTGATTGACGCCGACCAGCGGCAGGCCCGTCGCCGCCGACAGCCCCTTGGCGCACATCAGCCCCGACAACACGCCACCGATCAGCCCGGGCCCTGCCGTCACCGCGATGGCATCGAGGTCGGCCAGCGCCAAACCCGCATCGGCCAATGCCCGGGCAACGCAGATGTCAATCTTTTCGGCATGGGCGCGGGCCGCCAGTTCCGGCACGACGCCGCCATAAGGCGCGTGCACTGCGGTCTGACCCACGACCACCGACGCCAGAATCGCCGGGCCGTCAGGGCCGTGGCGAACGACGGCCGCCGCGGTATCGTCGCAGCTGCTTTCAATTCCCAGAAAGGTCAGTGTTTCGCCCATGTTTCGCCAGTTGCCAGAAGGATCACCAAGGGGTAACACCGCCCCTATGGCCATACAATCCCGCCTGCCTGCCTTTCTGTTGACGCGACCACGGGCGCAGAGCCTGCGGTTTGCCGGGCAGTTGCGCCAGGCGCTGGGCGAGGTGTCCGCCACGATCAGCCCGGTTATCGAGGCTGAATGGCTGAGGCCGATCCTGCCCGAAGGCACTTTTCGTGGTGTCATATTCACTTCCGAGACTGCCGTTGCCGCCAGCGCCATCGTGAAAGCCGCAGGTCTGACGCTGCCGACAACCGCCTGGTGTGTCGGTGACCGGACAGCCGCCGCCGCGCGTGAACTTGGCTTTGACGCACGGTCTGCCGATGGTGACGCGGGTGCACTGGTGGCGATGATCTGCGCGCAGCCCACGCCCGGCCCGTTGCTGCACCTGCACGGAGAAGAAACCCGTGGCGATGTGGCGGGCCACCTGTGCCGCGCCGGGGTGCCGACCAAAGGTGTCGTGGTTTACCGCCAACAAGCCAAACCCCTGACGCCCGAGGCATGCGCGCTGCTGGGGGGCAGGGGTGGTGTGGCCATGCCGTTGTTTTCCCCGCGTAGCGCCGCGTTGTTGTTGGCGCAATTGCAGACGGTTCCGTTGCGCGCCACGCCTGTTTTCTTTGCGCTCAGTCCGGCTGTTGACGCAGAATTGGGCGAGGCCGCGCCCGGACCATGTTTTGTAGCGGCCAGGCCCGACGTCAGCGCGTTGATTGCCTGTATCGCGCAACGGTTTGCCGCAGACGGAACATCTTGAGACTTGCCGCGTCAGCCCCTAAGTTGAGAAAACCCCTGCAAGGGATCAAAGGAGTGGAGGTACACCCATGTCGACCCCTAAATCACCGCGCAAGCGGGGGAAAAACACCGACAACGCCGCCGGTGTATCACCGGAAGACGCGGTGACATTGCCGCAGGCAGGCGCGATTGCCGGGGATGGCCCGGCGGCGGACGAGATTGCGGATGCCGTGGTCATCGCTGACGATTCGCTGGCGGGAATATTGTCGGGAGAGGACGCGCCACAAGAAAAACCGGCAGAAAAGACGGAAACCGACCCTGATACGGAAGCCTTGGCAGCGCCGGTTCAGGCCGAAACAGAACTCATGGCCACGGCAGAGCCGGAGCATGACGAAACCGATGCCGCCGAGACGCCCGGGTCGGCCGGGTCGGGGGAAATCGTGCCGGACTTCCCTGACAGCGCTGAACCGGAGCGGGCAGACAATGCGCCGCAGTCTGAGGCTCCGGAGACGGAAAAGCCGTCTAAAGCGGGAAATACCGCCACGCCCAGGCTGCACTTTGAGGCCACGCAGGAGGCACCGCCCGAACCTGCGCCAAAGCCGCGCTCTGTTTTCGTGCCGATGTTGCTGGGCGGTGCCGTGGCCGCCGGTATCGGCTTTGGCCTTGCGAAATATGGCGTACCCGAAGGCTGGCCGATTGCGCAAAATGGCGATGCCATCACCGCGCTGGAGGCCAGGTTGACCCAAAGTGACGCGAAACTGGCGGAAAACCTGACGGCGTTGCGCGAACGGGACGCAAAGCTGTCGGGTAACGAGGCGAAGCTGGCGGAAAATGCCCGTGAAATCGCGGATATAAAGGCGCGGCTGGCAACGCTGGCGAATGCCGGACCGGAAAGCACCAGGCCGGCTGATCTTGAAGCGCTGGGTGCTGCCGCCGCGAAGGCGATCGAAGCCGCGAACGACGCCAGGCGCAGAGTCGAGGGGCTGGAGCCGAGGCTTGCCGCTGTCGAGCAGGCGCTGACGGCGCTGCAAAACCGCCCGACCGGTGACCCTTCGGTTGATTCTGCCATGATAGACAGGCTGAGCGCCGATATGGATGCCATGCGCGCCGAGGTTTCCGCCCAGAAAGCTGCGGCCGATGCCGCCGCAGCGCGGGTCGCCCAAGAGGTGGCGCTTGCCCGCGCCGAGGCGGAGGCAAAGGCGCAGACAACACTGTTGCGCGCGGCGGCAGCGCAGGTTCAGGCCGCCTTGCAAAGCGGCGTGCCTTTCGCGGCCCCGCTGGCGCAACTGGCCGCAGCCGGGACAGAAATACCCGCGCCGCTGCCCGATCTGGCCAAAGAGGGTGCCCCTACCGTTTCGGCGCTGAAGGATGGCTTTGGCGAAGCCGCACGCGCCGCACTTGATGTCAGTCGGCGTGAGAATGTCGGCCAGTCGGTGACAGAGCGGCTCACCAGCTTTCTGAAAACGCAAACCGGTGCCCGGTCGCTGACCCCGATTGAGGGGGATGACCCCGACGCCGTGCTGTCGCGGGCCGAAGCGGCGCTGCGCAACGGCGATCTGCCCGGTGCGCTGGGGTTGATCTCGACGCTGCCCGCTTCGGCACAGACGGCCATGGCGGGCTGGGTCGCACGGGCCAACACGCTTTTATCGGCACAGGATGCCGCCGCAACACTTTCTGCCGCTTTGAGCGAAAGGTAAGGACATTCAATGATTTGGTCGCTCATCAAGGTACTGCTTTTTGTCGCGGCAATCGCCGCTCTGACGTTCGGCGCGGGGGTCCTGATGGACACCGGCGGCGGTATTCAGATTGCGATGCTCGGGCAGGAGTTCACGCTCGGCCCGTTGCGGACCGTCATCGCGCTGCTGCTTTTGATGCTGGCGTTGTGGATTGTGATGAAGTTGGTTGGCCTGCTGGTCGCCACGCTGCGCTTTTTGAACGGTGATGAAACCGCGATATCGCGGTATTTTGACCGCAACCGTGAACGCAAAGGGTATCAGGCGCTGGGCGACGGGTTGATGGCGCTGGCCTCGGGCGAGGCGCGCCTGGCGCTGTCCCGGGCCGTCAAGGCCGAAAAGCTGCTGAACAACCCGGGACTGACAACGCTGCTGATCGCCCAGGCGGCCGAGATGTCGGGCGACGGTGACCGCGCGGCGCAGGCCTATAAGAGCCTGCTGGAAAACGACAAAACCAGGTTTGTCGGGGTGCGCGGACTGATGCGCCAGAAGATTGCCGAGGGCGACACCAAAACCGCGCTGAAACTGGCGGAAAAGGCCTTTGCTCTGAAACCGAAGCAAGGCGAAATTCAGGACGTGCTGCTGGGTCTGCAAACCGGCGAGGCGGATTGGAAGGGGGCGCGGGCTACGCTTGGCGCCAAGCTGAAGGCCGGGGCCCTGCCGCGCGACGTGTTCCGCCGCCGCGATGCCGTTCTGGCCTTGCAAGAAGCGCGTGATGTCGTCGACGACAACAAGAGCATCGAGGCACGCGAAGCCGCGATCGAGGCAAACCGCCTGTCGCCAGATCTGATTCCCGCCGCTGCCATGGCGGCACGCAGCCTGATCGCGAAGGGCGACAGCCGTGGCGCGACCCGTGTGCTGAAAAAGGCGTGGGCCGCGCAGCCGCACCCCGATCTTGCCGCCGCGTTTGCCGAGATAGAGCCCTCTGAAACGCCCATCGAACGTCTGAAGCGCTTCAAGGCGCTGACCTCTGTCAGCCCCGATCACAATGAGACCCGATTGCTGCTGGCCGAGTTGAACATCACGGTCGAAGACTTCCCCGCAGCGCGGCGGGCGCTGGGCGATCTGGCCAGCACCCGTCCCAACGCGCGTTCGCTGGCGATCATGGCGGCGATCGAACGCGGTGAAGGGGCCGATGACGCCGTGGTCCGTGGCTGGCTTGCCCGAGCCCTGACCGCGCCGCGTGGCCCGCAATGGTGCTGCGACAAGTGTCAGGCGATCCATGCGCAATGGGGGCCGATCTGCGACAACTGCGGCGGTTTCGATACGTTGTCCTGGCGCGAACCCGTCGAAGCCACCGGCCCGAGCGCCACTGGGTCAGAGCTTCTGCCCCTGATCGTCGGCACCTCGCCAGCCCCGGCAAGGGACGACAGCGCAGAGCCCGATGAAGCCGAGGTTGTTGCCGAAGACGAGATAGAAAAGCCTTGAAAGCGGCTTGTTTGCGAAGGGCGGGCTTTTGAAGCCGGCGGGTAGCAACGCCGGCTGCCTGACCGGCAGGGCCCTGAGGTCTGAAAAGTGGTGCTGTCGCCCCGCCAGTACGGCACCGCAGTTGTATTGAATGCTGAGATCTCGCTTTATCTCAACATCATCAAGACGTTAGTTGGTTTCGAGAACCGCGTTTTCGAGAATATACGGTGGGTTGGCCAGAAAGAACCAGCCTATGCCATTTTCCCCAAACAGAATTATCTGCGCTTCGTGAGCGGTATGCCGTTCCGGTGGTTTTGACTTGATACAACTTCGGGCAGGCAAAGGGCTCGACGCCGTCGATCTTGCGGGTTTCGATGTGCGAGGCGACCACCGTGCCGGTCGATGGGGCCCTGCGCAGCGACGACGACACCAGATCAGCCGCCGCAGGTAAAACCGACCCGCCATCGCGCGCCCGACCGCGCCCTTCCGACAAATGGTTCGCGCGAACCCGAAAACCGACGGCTACCGACAAGCCGGACTTTCTTTGAGACCGGGGGCAGGTCACCGCTGATCTTGAGATTCTCGCCAGCCTCGCGGAGCATGATGGCGACGACGAAATTTCGCTCTGAATCTGTCTTGAAGGGGCCGCCCGTTGCGTTTAAACGGGCAGCTGCGTGCCTCAATAGCTCAGCTGGTAGAGCAGGTCCTTCGTAAGGACAAGGTCGGGGGTTCGAGTCCCTCTTGAGGCACCATTTTCTACCCGACATCCTCCGATCACAAGGCTTCGCCATCGCCGAGGAGGCTGTTGCACGGACTGCCCTGCTCAATGCAATGGAGAAGGCGCCCGGATCACCGTGCAGCGCAGCCAGCGACCGATGCCGCCCTGGTCTTTGACGATCCGGAACGACGGCTGGCGATGCAACTCACCATGATCCCGGACAAATCCGCATTGGTCTCTGCCATCCGATACGCCCTTACCCGGAAGGAAAAGCGCCTCAGGCCCTTTCTGGACCTCGCCAACCTCGAACGCGACAACAACGGCCGAACGCGGCATGCGCGCCATAACCCTCGGGCGGAAAACCACCCCCTCGTCAGCCCGGAAGCCGGCGGCGAGAGCGCCGCAACCGCATAGATCCTGATTTCAGGGCCGGATGGCCGGGATCGGCAAGGCAATTCCAGTTGATTTCGATAGCGGAAAGGCCACGCAGGTCACGACCGGCCGTTGCCGACAAGAGAGATGAGTTGTGCCGTGACCGCCCGGGTTCCCATGTCGCCGCCAAACTCCATCGGGCGGATCAGATTCTTCGTAAATCCATCCTCGACGGCAGCCTCTATCAAGCCTGCGGCCGTGGCCAGCCCCGCAATATCGCGCTTGTCCGCCAGGTAATCCAGCATCAACGCCCCGCTGAGGATTGCCGCCAACGGGTTCGCCTTGTCCTGCCCCATGATATCGGGGGCAGAGCCATGCGCCGGCTGGAACAACCCGATGGTATCGCCGATTTCGCCGCAGGGGGCGATACCCATGCCACCGACGAGGCCGCCGGCGAGGTCTGACAGGATGTCCCCGAACATGTTTTCGGTCACCATGACATCGAATTCCCAGGGCTTGCGCACCAGATCCAGCGCCATGGCATCGACGTAGTTGTAGCCCACGCTGACATCGGGAAAGTCGGGCCTGATTTCATCGAATATCTTGCGGAAAAAGGCCATCGAGGCAAAGACATTGGCCTTGTCGACGCAGGTCAGGTTGCCGGGCCGGCCCTTGCGCTCCTGGCGACGCTGCGTCAGGGCGAAGGCAAAGCGGTGCAACCGTTCCGAGATACCGCGAGAAATCCGCAACGTCTCGTACACCGCGTCGTCGCCGTCAAACCGGGTGCGGCCATGAACGGCGGCGGAATAGAACAAGCCTTCGGTCGACTCGCGGATGATGATCAGATCAAGATTTGCCGCGCGTTCGTCGACAAGCCGCCGCGGCGCGTTGGGATAGGCCTTGATCGGGCGCACCCCGGCATAAAGCTGATAGCGGTCGCGCAGACGCAGGTGCGGCGAAATCTCTGTCCCGTCCCTGGCGCGGATCGAAGGCAGCCCGATTGCGCCAAGCAGGATCGCGTCTGCCTCGCCTGCCGCCTCTTCACCGCCGGGTTCCATATCGACGCCATGATCGCGGTAATAGGCGGCGCCTGCGCCGATGTCGTGCAGTTCCAGCGGGGGCTGACCCGCCTTGCGAAGCGCTTCTGCCATAACGGCCAAACACGCATCGGTCACGTCTACTCCGATACCGTCGCCTCTGATCACTGCAACTCTTGCCGTCGTCATCTTGCGATTTCCCATGTCCTGGATTGGTGGTGCCGCGCACGAGGGCGCGTGATTGTTTGTCGAATTAACGTATACATAAAAAAATACAAATGATTGGTCAATGCCCTTTTCGAAAATTCTGTCACAGGATCAGACCCGGCTGATCTGGATCCGTTTGAGCAGATCGACCAGCAGCTCTCCGGCATATTTGCGGTGGCGGTGATGCTCCATCGCAGCGGCGTCGCCATCTCCGCGGCGGATCGCATCATAAAGTCGGTGGTGGTCTTCGTTTGACCTTAGCGGCAAGGGACGCATGTGCAGCGTCATCGAGCGCGCCCGATGAATCTGATCGTCCATCATCGACACGATGGCCGTGATGCGGCTGCTGCCGGCAAGGCGCAGCAACTCGTGGTGAAAGCGATTGTCGGCCTCTGCCCAGGCTTCGCGATCCTCACGCTTCAAGGCGTCATCCATATCTTCGGTGGAGCGGCGCAGTTCGGTCAGTTCTTCTTCGGAAAAACCTGCTTGCGCGGCGCGGCGGGCAGCGAGGCTTTCGAGTTCAGACAGCACCTCATAAATTTCCTGCATGTCGGTGACCGAAAGCGACAGGATCCGCACCCCCTTGCGCGGGCGCACCTCCAGCAACCCCTGTGCCTCCAGCATCAGCGCCGCCTCGCGTACCGGGGTTCGCGACAGGCCCAGGCGTTCGGCAAGTTCTGTTTCCAGATGGTCGGTCCCCGATGCCAACTCGCCAGACAGGATCATGCCGCGCAACTCATCGACCGCCCGGAGCGCGTTGGATTTTGCCTTGGGTCTAGTCGTGGTTTCCGGCATCGGCATACTCCAGCTTGCGTCCTTCTGCGTCCGACCGATAGACCAGTTCTTCCAGGTCCATGACGCGCAGATAATCGTGGGCAAGGTTCTCAAACCCGGTCCCGTTTCGCAATCCCGATACCACATGTTGTTGAAGTGCGTGCACACAATCACCCGCAAAGCCGGGGTAAAAGGCCGGGCGCAACAGTGTTTCCTGATTTTTCGCGCCAAACCGGCGGATATGAACCGCGCCGTCTCCTGTCAGGGTCACCACCGCGTCGGTGCCTTCGATCAGCGCCTCGCCAAATGTCAGGCGCGGGTCGTCGGTCGCATGATCCAACAGCCGGTTGCCGTCATAGACCGAGCGCATCGCACCGGCATGGCTGAAGATCACCTGCGCCGCATCCTCGCCCGCGATCACCGGGTTGCAACGGCGCAGATCGGCATAGACGGCGGTCGGGGTTCCGAACAGAAAACAGAAGGTGTCTATATAGTGGACGCCGGTTTCATGGATCAGAAGGCGCGGCATTTGCCGGAAATAGGGCTGACGGTCGCTATAGGCATCCTGGCCCTGCCCGTCGCCCGTGCGCATGCGGAAAGCCGCATTCAACACGGTTCCCAACGCGCCGGCGTCCAGCGCCGCCCGGATCGCCCGGAACCACGGCTGAAAGCGAAAGTTTTCGTGGATGACCAGAGGCGTTCGCGCCGCCCGCGCCAGGGCCGCCGCTTCGCGCGCCTCTTGTGGGGATGCGCAGAAAGGTTTCTGGCAGATGATCGCCTTCACGCCGGCGTCCAGCGCGGTTCGGATCGCCGCCAGATGCCCGCCTGGTGGAATGACAATATCCAGAATATCCGGCCGCGTCCCTGACAGCATCATTTGCAGATCCGCGAAAGACGGCAGGCCGGAATCGGTGGCCCGTTGTGGGGCCATGTCGCTGATGCCAACCATCCGCACCCCTTCGATGCGCTGCCAGGCGTCGCGGTGAAACCGGCTGAAATAGCCTGCGCCAAGGCATGCGACGGTTAGTGTTTCTGACATTTCTGCCCCCTTCAGCCGATGGGCGCCGCTGCGCCTTGTTGCTGGCAAGGAGTGTTGGCGTTTTCTGGTGTGAACTTCAACCCGGTTGACGGATAATTTTTTAATGTATACGTTATTGCGATGAGCGCCCGTTTTGTCGGCGCTCCACAATCCCCTGGGAGGAACCATGGACAGACGGACCATCATAAAATCATTGGGGCTGGCTGCGGCCGCGCTCGCGATCACCGGCACATCGGCATTGGCGCAACAGGTGCTGCGCTTCAGCCATACTGACAACCCCGGGGGCTCACGTGACCAGGCAGCGCAGCTATTCGCGTCAAAGGTTGCGGAATACAGCGAAGGACGGCTCAAGGTACAGGTGTACCCCTCCGGACAATTGGCGAATGACCCCAAAGCCATCGAGCAATTGCAGCTTGGCGGTGTCGATTTCACCGTTTCGGCGACCGGCTCCTATGCGACGCATCTTGCCTCGCTGAACCTGACCGCGATGCCGTTCCTTGTGGACAGCTACGAACAGGGCTGGGATCTTTACGACAACTCCGACTGGTTGCGCGGTGAATTCGCGAAGCTGCCCGAAAAGGGGTTCCGCGTCCTTTCGACATGGGAGGCGGGTTTCCGCAGCTTCACGACCTCCAAGCCGTTCTCGTCGCCCGAAGAGGCGAAGGGCATGAAGATGCGGGTTTTCCCCAATGACATGATTCGCTGGACCATGGAGGCCATCGGCTTTCAGACGGTCGTGATGCCGATCACCGACGTCTATCTTGCAATCCAGCAGGGCACGGTTGACGGACAGGAAAACCCGGTCGACACCATCAAATCCCTTCGGTTTTACGAAGTCGCGCCCTATCTGACCCTGACACGTCACGTCTATTCGCCCCTGCCCCTCACGGTAAGCGAAGCAACCTGGCAACGTTTTTCCGATGCGGACAAAGACGCCGTGACCAAGGCCGCGCAGGAGTCGGCGGCGTTCAGTCGCAACCTCGTGCAAAGCTCGGAAGCGCGACAGCTTGATGAGATGACAGCAGCCGGCGCAATCGTGACGACGCCTGATATCGGGCCGTTCCGCGAGGCGGTGAAGTCGGTCTACGATCAGGCGCGCGGCGTCTATGGCGACGAGGTCGACAAAATTCTTGCCGATGCCGCTGTGATCCGCGCCAGGATACCGGCCAACTGAGTGATGCCTTGCGCGTGCCCCGTGCCTTTGTTTGCACGGGGCGACCTTTTGCCCGGCCCGGCGCAATCAGCCCCATCCCTGCATGACTGCCGCGTCAAACCCAAGAGATCTGAATGGACTATCGTTCTTGCTATCCGGCTGCCCTGCGTTGGCTATCCGGTCTGATTGATGTGGCGCTCGCGATCGGCGGGATGTCAATTCTGTTGCTGGTGTTCGGCAACGCCGCGTTGCGGGGCGGTGCGGGATTCGATCTGGCCTGGTCGCTCGAAGTGACCGCCTTTCTGCTGTTGTGGACCACGTTTCTGGGCTGCGCCGCTGCGGTGGCGCGCGGCGCGCATATGCGCGTGACCGAAGTCACCGAGGCGCTGATACCGCCCGCTGCCCACGCCAGGCTGGACGCGCTGATCAACCTGGCCGTGGCGGTGCTGCTGGTCAGCCTGATCCTGACCGGCTGGAGCATCGTCACCTTCACCTGGGCGCAGAGAACAACCGTCCTCTACTGGCCGGTCGGGCTGCTGTATGCCTCGATGCCGACGGGGATGCTGCTTTCGCTGATCTTTCATCTGTACAACAGCTATCTGCACCTGAGTGGGCGCGCTGTAACAACCGAGGCGCAAACATGATCCTGCTTTTTGTCATCGCGGTTTTCCTGATCACGATCTTTATGGGGGTTCCGCTGGTCTGGGCGATCCTGATCACCTCGGTCCTGCCGATCATCGTCTTCGATCTTGGCTATCCGTTGCAGGCCCTGTTCCTGAATTTCATCGGCGGGGTGGAGCCGAACCATTTTCTGGCGATCCCGCTGTTCATCGTCGCCGGAGAGTTGATGAGCAGGGGCGGCGTCGGTCAGCGCATCATCGAATTCTCGCGCGCGCTGTTGGGTTTCATGCCCGGAGGCCTCGGGATGGTGGTGGTCGGTGCTTCGATGATCTTTGGCGGTATCTCCGGGTCGGCGATTGCCGACAGCGCCGCGATTGGCACGGTGATGATCCGCAACATGGCGCGGCAGGGCTACAAGACCTCGTTCGCGGCGGGGCTTGTGGCGGCCGCAGGCACAATCGGCATCATCATCCCGCCGTCGATCCCGATGCTGATCTACGGCTTTGTCGGCAACGTCTCGGTGGCGGAGTTGTTTCTTGCGGGCACCGTTCCCGGCCTGTTGTTCGGGCTGTTCTTCATGGCGGTCTGCTACCGCGTCGGCAAGAAATCGGGCTGTGATGCCGGCGGGCACTACGTCGGGTGGGGGCCGCTCGGCCGCTCGTTCGCAGGCACGCTGCCCGCTCTTTTCATGCCGGTGCTGATCCTGGGCGGCATCTTCTCGGGTCTGGCGACGCCAACCGAGGCGGCCGCCCTGGCGGTGGTTTACGGCCTCTTTGTGACGATGGTGATCTACCGCGACTTCCATCTGCGCGATCTGCCATCGCTGATGGTCGACGCTTTTGTGACCTCGGCTGTCGTCATGGTGGTCATTGGCGCGACTTCCGTTCTGGGCTGGCTGATCACGCTGGAGCAGATGCCACAGATACTTGTGGCCTTTGTACAGGACATGTCATCGAGCCCCTGGGTCTTTTTGCTGCTGGTCAATGTCGTGATGCTGGTTCTTGGCCTTGTCCTGGACCCCGTACCCGCCATTTTGCTGACCGCACCATTGTTCCTGCCGACAGCGCGGGCCTATGGCATTGATCCGGTTCATCTGGGGGTGATCCTGACCTGCAACGTGGCCATCGGTCTTTTTACACCACCGGTGGGGGCCACCCTCTATGTCGCGTCGCGGATTTCCGGGGTCGGGGTGCTGTCGATCGCCCGCGCCATGGCCCCGCTCTATATCATGGCGATATTCGCTCTTGCGCTGGTCACCTATATTCCCGCAATTTCCATGACGCTGGTCTATGCGCTGCGCTGAAGGAGTTCCGTCATGTATGCCGTCACTGTCCTGTTCCACATCGCCCCCGCGCATCGCGCCACCGCTTACAGGCTGATGCGCGAGAATGCGGCGACATCGCTGCGGGCTGAGGCGGGCTGCAAGCAGTTCGATGTCTGCACCGATGCCGAAAGGCCCTATACGGTGTTTCTGTACGAGCTTTACAGCGACAGGGCGGCGTTCGAGGACCATCTGCAAAGCCCGCATTTCAAAGCGTTTGATGCGGCGGTGGCCGGAATGATCGTCACCAAGGAGGTGGCGTGTTTTGCGAGGGTCGATCAATGAGCGTCTGGCAGGTTCACGCCCTGAAATATGCCGACCGCAACGCGCGCACGCGCCGGGACAGTTTTCTGTTCGACGACAACCATGATGCGCCGCATGCGATGGATTATTTTATCTGGGTTCTGCGCCGCGGCAAAGAGGTTATCCTCGTCGATACCGGCTATGACGATGCCGAGGCCAGCGCGCGCGGCCGCCCGATCCGCCTGACCGCCGTCGCGGCGCTGGCCCCGCTGGGGCTGAGGCCTGATGACATAACGACCGTCATCGTGACGCATCTGCACTACGATCACGCCGGGGGGCTGCACCTGTTTCCCGAGGCGACCCTGCATATGCAAAGCGCCGAGATGGCCTATGCCACCGGCCCCTGTATGTGCCACGACGTTTTGCGCGCACCCTTTTCGGCGGGCCATGTGTGCGAGGCCATTCAGCGGCTTTATTCCGGGCGCGTGGTGTTTCTCGACGGCGACGGACAGGTTGCAGAAGGTGTGACCGTCCACCGCATCGGCGGTCATTCGCGGGGCCTGCAATGCGTCCGGGTCCGGACAGAGGCCGGGTGGCTCGTCCTCGCATCGGACGCAGCCCATTATTATGAGAACCTGACCGCCCGCAAACCCTTCCCGATTGTTGTTGATCTGGAAGACATGATGACGGGTTTCTCGCGGTTGGAGCAATTGGCAAACAGCCCCGGCCTGATCATTCCCGGCCACGACCCGCTGGTGCGCAGCCGGTTCGCGCAAGATGGCGCGGATTGGGTGTTCAGGCTTGACCGGGGGCCAATGATCTGAACCCTCGCGCAGGGTTGCCCGGGGCCAGTCACAAGCACATTTCCGGCAGATGAAACGCGAAACGCCCGCGTCCTGCGACGCGGGCGTTCG
>TARA_R110002110_G_scaffold3577_7_pt1 | contig 13139 bp, 7 predicted proteins | sample TARA_R110002110 | Tara Oceans TARA_R110002110 (sample SAMEA4397330) | marine metagenome | biome: Polar Biome; feature: [SRF] surface water layer (ENVO:00010504); material: water (ENVO:00002006), including particulate matter (ENVO:01000060) such as... | depth 5 m
GAGGTTAATCAGGTCGCCGCCTATTTCGCCTTCTCCAACCGGGTGCTGAATGGTCTGGGCGTGACGACGGACGGAGACCGGATCGGCTATTATCCGGCAGGAAAGGACTGATATCATGGCCTACGCGACAGCGACGGAAATCGATATCACGGATATTCCGGTGATTGATATCAGTGGCCTGCGAAGTGGTGACACAGAGGCCCGGAATGCGGTTGCTGCGCAAATGCTGTCTGCGGCAGGTCATCTCGGGTTCTTCTATGTCAGCGGTCACGGTGTTCCGCAGGAACTGATTGACCGGACCGACCGGCAAGCCCGGGCATTCTTTGCTGAACCGCTGGAACGCAAACTGGAAACATCGATCAATCAGCGTCACCGAGGCTTTCTGCGCGTTGGTGAAGCAAAGATGGAAGGCAACCGGCTTCCCGACCTGAAGGAAAGCTTTGTCTGGGGACTGGAGACAGCGGCAGATGACCCGGTGGCCACGGATCCGGATAACCCCTTCATCGGACCAAACAACTGGCCGGCGGGGCGACCGGAGATGGCGGCGGCATTCAATGATTTTTATACGGCCTGCAATGGGGTCGGGTTTGACCTGATGCGGGCGTTTGCGGTGGCGATGAACCTGCCGGAGATGACATTCCGCCGGGCCATTGATTACCCCATCAGCCGGGGTGCAGCGGTTTACTACCCGCCGCAGCCGGCCAATCTCGACAGTGACCAGTTCGGCGTTGGTCCTCATACGGATTATGGTTGCCTGACACTGGTCTTTCAGGATCCGATTGGTGGTCTGGAAGTCCGCAGCAAGCAGGGTGAATGGCTGCTGGCAACCCCGGTCCCCGGAACCTTTGTCGTCAATGTGGGTGACCTGCTGGCGCGCTGGACCAATGACGGCTTTGCCTCAACGCCACACCGGGTGGTCAATCGGTCCGGTCGTGAGCGCCTGTCGTTGGCGGTGTTCGTCGACCCGAATTATGAAACCATGATTGATCCGGCCGATGTCTGCCGTGAAGGTGACACGGCATCCTATCCACCTGTTCTCTGCGGAGATTATGTTCTTAAGCGATATGATCACGCCTTTGCCTACCGTCGGAAGTCCTGACGTGATGAACGGGGAGATGCAGCCCGAATGACTGTCTGATGGATAGACCGGCCTCAAAGCCCGGCTTCGGTGCCGGATCAGAAACCGCTGTGTCGGCGATGGAATCCCGTTTGCTCAAACTCTCGGATGACGGCTTCTGGGAATATTATCCGCAGACAGGCAGGCTCTGGCTGTCGCCGCAATGGAAACGGGCGCTTGGCTTTGCTGATGATGAACTGACGAACAGCCTCGAAAGCTGGCAGTCGTGCTGCCCCATGGGCGAGTTCGAGGCCGCGATGTCCGCTCTCCGACCACTTGTCGAAGGCTCCGGGGAGAGCGCGGCATTTCAGCATGAACTGCGCCATCGTGACGGCAATCTGGTAGTTTTTGATGTCCGGGCCGCACGATCAGACGATGCGGGAGAGGTGGTGATCAGCGGCGTGTCCCGGAAACGCGCCGAATCACCGGCCACCCGCAGGGTCCATGATGATACCAGGCTGAATTTCGAGACGATCAGACGAAACGAACGGGAGATGGTGAACCGTAAGAAAGCTGATGGGACCTTCCTGTTCATCAATGATGCCTATGCCTGGCGACATAACATCGATCCGGAAGAGGCTGTTGGTGTTCATATAGGAGATGTTCTCGCTGAAGAGGTCTATGAACAATTCAAGAAAGATGTCGCAATACTCACAGTTGACGCACCGGAATCCAGTCATGTTCAGGAAACGATAGCCCCGGATGGCGAAACGATTTGGGAAAGCTGGAGTAATGTTGGCAATTTTAATGAAGCAGGTGAGCTAACCGAAATTTTGTCGATTGGTCGAAATATTACCACCTATAAACGTGGTGAAATCGTTTTACGTGAGGCCATCGAGCAGTTGCCAATGGCTTTCCGGATGTATGATCAGAAAGACCGCCTCGTTCTATGGAATAAACAGTATGAGGCATTTTTTCCATATCTGAAGGATGAAGCAGAGGTTCTGGGGCGGACATATGAAGACCTTCTTTTGGTCGGTGCGCGCCAAGGCCGGTTTCCCGGTTATAATCGAGCCGAGAATAAAGACGCATGGATCCGGGGTCGGGTTGCTGCACATCTGGCGGCGAATCAGCCGCCGTTTGAGCGGCAGATGGGAGATGGCCGGTTTTACCGCTTCACAGAATACCGCACAGCGACGGGTTCGATTATCGGCCTGCGTGAGGATGTTACTGCCCGCAGACAGACGGAGCGGCTGCTCGAAGAAGTCATTGAGCAGATGCCGGGATCACTATCCCGGTTTGATACGGATGACCGGCTGATTCTCTACAACAGCCATTTCCGAAAAGAGTTCTCACAGATCGGAATTACTGACGAAATTATGGGCCGGACCTATGAAGAACTGCTCCGGCTGCGCGATGATGCGGGAGCCTATCCTCCATTTGCATCATCTGGTGATCGAGACAAATGGCTTGCTGAACGCCTAAGTAGTCACAGAAAGGCTGATGGCAACATCACTGAAGTTTATCTGGCGTCCGGTAGATATCTCCATACGGTTCGGGCTCGAACAACAGATGGCGGGGTTATCGGCGTCAGTATGGACGTTACAAAGCAGAAGCAGACAGAAATGCTGCTGCATCAGGCTATTGAACAATTGCCGGGGGCTTTCGCGCAATTCGACGCAGATGACCGGTTGATATTGTGCAATCGTGAATTTCAGAAGCCGTTTCAGGAGGCCGGTCTGGAAGTTTCCCTTATCGGTCTGACCTACCCGGAGATGCTTAACCGGTTTCTCGAGATCGACGGCTATATGCAGTTTGATGATAAGGCGGCTCAGGATGCCTGGAGAGACAATCGGATTGTGGCTCATCTTGCTGCTGATGGCCGACGAATTGAGACCTTCATTAGCGGGCGCTGGTATCAGACCACGGAGAGACGGACAGAAGATGGTGGTATTGTCGGCATCAGGCTCGACGTGACCGCTATGAAGCAGGCAGAGCAGTTGTTGCGTGATGCGATCAACGCCATTCCGGCAGCTTTCACACTGTATGACAGCGACGACAAGATCATTCTGTATAACGACAAGGTGGTGAAGTACTTCCCGCATCTGGAAGAATTCGGGGAAATTCTTGGTCTGAGCTATGAGGATATGCTCCGCTCCAGCGTGAACAACCATATCCTGGTTCCGGATGTCGGGCCCGAGGAGCTGGAGGCCTGGGTTGCGGCCCGCGTTGCCGCCCATCTTGATCCGACAGGTGAGGCTTTTGACCTGAAATTTTCGGAGGACCGGTGGTTCCGGGTCACGGAAACCCGGACCGCAGGCAACGGTATCGTTGGTATTCGTTATGACATAACGAAGGAGAAACGGGCAGAGGAACGTCTGCGGATTGCAATCGCGAACATGCCGGGTGCCTTCACCCTGTATGATTCGGACGACCGACTGGCCCTGTATAATGACGCTTTCCGCAAGTTCTATTCATTCCTGGACGATCAATCAGAAATCGTCGGTCTGTCCTATGCAGAAATTGTTCGCATAGGATATGATAAAGGTGCCTTTCTGATGCCTCCGGACGGTGATGTTGTCCGGGCAGTTGCGGCCCGCCAAAAAGCACACCGGAACCCGCCATCGACCCCGGTCGAACTATTTTTTGCAAACGGACGTGTCATTAGCGTCTATGAAACCCGGACTGCGGCAGGGGAAATCATTGGAACACGGGTGGATGTTACCGAGATTCGTCGGGCGCGTCAGATGTTGCAGGATGCCATCGATGCCATGCCGGACGGCTTCGCACTTTATGATTCCAACGACCAGCTGGTTGTCTTCAACGAAAGTTTTGCCCGATACTTCGACAATGATGGCAGTGTCATCCGGACAGGCCGCACATTCTTCGAAATAATTCATGACATGGTTGAGAGCGGCACGGTCATTGTGCCAGACAGAGACAAGCAAGCTTGGCTCGCTCGTCGACTGGCAGTGCATCGGAATCCAGGGGAGCCGGAAGAGCGGGCGCTCTCCAACGGATTGTGGTTCCGGATCAAGGAACAGCGCACGAGTGATGGCGGCACTGTGGCGATCATCAGCGATATTACCGACATGAAGGAAAGCGAAGCGCGGCTGGCCAGTCTTTACGAGATGGCGGAGAAGTCGCGCAGCATGCTGGATGAAGCGGTTGAAGCGATCAATGAAGGCTTTATCTACTATGATGCGGATGACGTGCTGGTTGCTGCCAACAGTCGTCACAAGGATATGTTCCCCCATCTTGTCGATGTGCTGGTGCCGGGCACCAGACGGGCGGATGTTCTTGGCAAGCGCTTCCGGCTCGGTCATGAGCCGAAGGCGATCGGGCGGGAGGAAGATTATCTGCATGCCGAACTGACACGCCGTCGTCGTCCGCGTGAAACATTTGAACGTCAGAATGAAGATGGTCGCTGGCTGCGCGTGACGGAAGTGCGCACCCCCAGTGGCGGGCTGGTTGGTATCCGGACGGATATCACCAGAATGAAGGAGAAAGAGAGCGAGTTGACCAATACGGTCACCGATCTTGAAACGGCTCAGCAGACGCTTGAGGAACAGGCGACGATGATGCGTGATCTGGCGGAAGATTATCGCCAGCAGAAAGATCTGGCTGATGATGCCAACCGGGCAAAGTCAGACTTTCTGGCGACGATGAGTCATGAAATCCGGACCCCGATGAACGGCGTTCTCGGCATGGCAGAGCTGTTGCTTGAAACCCGTCTCTCCGCGCAACAACGTGACTTCGGTCAGTCCATTCTGAGCTCGGGCCGGGCGTTGCTGACCATTCTCAATGATATCCTCGACCTCTCGAAGCTGGAAGCCGGCAAGCTGGATATCGAGAGTGTGGATTATCTCCTTGCTGATGAGGTCAGTTCAGCCGTCGGGTCGCTGGAAAACCGTGCGGAAGCCAAGGAACTGAAGCTGACGCAGGTGATCGGTGATGATGTACCGGAAGGTTTGTCCGGCGATCCGTCACGGCTGCGTCAGATATTGATCAATCTTGTCGGGAATGCCGTCAAATTCACCCAGCGTGGGTCTGTCTCTCTGCATATCTCACGCAAGACCGGCAAGGCGGAAGGTGATCGTCTCCGGTTTGAAGTCCGTGATACCGGAATTGGCATGAGTCAGGAGGTAATCGACAAGCTGTTCCAGAAGTTCAGTCAGGCCGATGTCTCGACAACCCGGACCTTCGGGGGAACAGGGCTGGGTCTGGCCATTTCCAGACAGCTGGTGGAGCTGATGGATGGAGAAATCGGGGTGACCAGTACGGAGGGTGAGGGTAGCACCTTCTGGTTTGAACTGCCGCTCCTTGAAGCCTCTGGTCCGGTGTCGTCTCGTAATACGGTTCTGGTGACGCATTTTGAGTCCAGCCGCCCCCTCAGCATTCTTGTTGCCGAGGATAATCAGATCAACCAGATGCTGATCCACAAGATCCTCAGCGATGTTGGCCATGTCTGTTACATGGTCGAGAATGGTGAACTGGCGGTTGAGGCGGTGAAAAGTGGCGATTTTGAACTGATCCTCATGGATGTCCGGATGCCGGTGATGGATGGCCCGGAGGCAACCCGGCAGATCTGTAAATTACCGTCGCCGTTCTGTGATATCCCGATTATCGCCTGCACCGCTGATGTAACGGTCGAGCACAAACAGCATTATCTCGATGTGGGCATGAGAGATTGTGTCATGAAGCCAATTGACCGGGCGGAGCTTTTTGCGGCAATCGATCGCAGTCTGGGTGAGGAAATTCATACGGGCAGTCTGCAGGAAGCCCCGATGGCCAGCCCCGGCGCGAACCGGCCTGTGGAAGTGAAACCGCAGCCTGACGATGATACCGACATTCAGGATTTCCTCTCTCGTCTGCAGGATGAGGCACGCGACTAGAGCGCGCCTTATCAGACGAAGGCGTGCCTCAGAATTTGCTTTGCAGCCTGCTCTCGATGGCCAGGTCCAGATCGTTTGGCGGGATGAAGAACTCCTGATAGTAGATTGCCTCACCGGTTGTGTTGCTGGTGACAACGCTGATTTTCAGAATCTGGTCTGACGGGCCGACATTGATGCGCCCGGCGATTTCAGGCTCCGGTTTGATGAAGGTCAGTTTATGATCAATGGCTGCGACGAGAATATTCGCCTCCTGCTGCATCAGCGACTTGAAGTTCTCGGTATGCAGTTCAGCAAAATCTCTCTCCATAAAGAACGGAAACGACAGCTCATCGACGTAGAAGTGTGTGACCATGGTGAACACATCGCTGATGCGGATTTCACGGTCGAGTCTTACGATTTTCGCCCCGTCAGGCAGCGCGTCTGTCCATGGTCCGGTGGCGTCAATGGCGTGGCGTTTTACCAGCGTCGGAAAGACGGGCAGAAAGAGTCCGTCAGGGCCGGAGAATCTGCAATGAAGCGGCTGCTTCATTCTTTCATCGGGTTGTCTGACGATGGTTCCGGCGCCGATTTTCCGGACAACCAGACCGTCTTCCATCAGCGCCTTCAGCGCCTTCTGAACCGTGCCAAGACTGAATGGTGTCATGGAGGTGAGTTCAATTTCACTCGGTAATTTATCTCCTTCACTGACAATGCCACGTTCGATGGCCTGCACCAGTGCGATATGGAGCTGCGCATATTTCGGGCCGGAATCGGCAACGCGTGCCAGAGCATCTTTCAGGAAGTCGTCCAGATCCGTAATCACCCGGGCCGCCCGAACGGGGTCGCTGCGTTGAGTTGAATCACCGGTTTTTCCCATCTCCCCAACCTTTCCCCGAGCATGCAAGTGGACCACGAAGCCCATCTTGACTTAATTTCAGCATGAATGCTATATAGCAATAATAAGACATAGCATTAAGGCTATGCATCAATATCGCAATAGTAAGCAAAACGCGTTAAAGCGGCAAGAAAGCGATAGCGGTGTGACAGACAACCGAGGGGGGAAATCAGCCATGCATGAGTCGGTAAAAGACTGTTTTTTAGCGCTTATTCTGTTCTCCGTTGGTCTCGCCGGACTGTTGTACATCCAGTATGGCCCGGGCGAGGCGCTGCAAAACAGCCGTGATGCCCAGATCACCTTCCGCAGTTTTCCAACTGTTATCTCCGGCCTGCTGATGCTTCTGACCGGGCTCTACGCCGCCGCCAGTTTTGCGGCATGGCTCAAATCGAAGAACCCGGATGCCGGGGATGACAGTGCCCGCCCTGCGGCACGGGAACCAGGCTATCTTGCGGCGCGCATTGTCGGGCTGATCGGCCTGCTTGTGGCGTTCGCGCTGACCATCGGGATGGCTCCGCTGTTCGTTCTGGCCAGTATTTTTCTCTTCATTGCGTTCTTCATATTCGGGCAGACCGGTCTCCTCCGCATGGGCGTGATCGCCATTCTGGGCGGAGGATTGTTCCACGGTCTGTTCATTATGATCCTTGATCTGCCGCTCAATTAGGAAGGCCGGAATATGTTCGAAGGTCTCATCGGCGGGTTTCAGGAAATCCTTCACCCGTTCAATCTGCTGCTGGTTTTTGCAGGCACGGCTCTCGGTATTCTGGTCGGGGCTCTGCCCGGTCTCAGTTCTCCGATGGCGATCGTCATATTGCTGCCGCTCACCTACACGATGGAGCCGTTGCAGGCGCTGCTGGTGATGATCGGCGTTTATGTCGGGACCAAGCTTGGCGGGTCATTCTCGGCGATCCTTCTGCGAACACCGGGCACACCTGCGGGGGCCTGTACGGCGCTGGACGGTCACCCCATGGCGGAACGCGGCGAGGCGGGTCTGGCGCTCGGCTATGCGGTTATGGGGTCCACCTTTGGCGGGATTTTTGGCTGGATAATCGCCGTTACCTTTATTCCCGTGCTGGCGTCTGTCGCCCTGAAATCAGGCAATGCTGATATTGCCCTGGTCGGTATTCTCGGTCTCCTCATGGTGTCTTCCTTTGTCCGGGGCTCGACCCTCAAGGGCCTGATCGGCGTGCTGCTGGGGCTGCTGATTTCCACCATCGGGCTGGACCCGGTTGATGCGACGCTTCGCTACACCTTTGGTTTTGTGGACCTGATGTCCGGGATTCCGTTTGCGGCGGCCCTGACGGGCTTCTTTGGTATCGCGGTGGTGCTGAGTGACCTGAAACTGGCAGGAAACCGGAGCGAAATCATATCGGGTGCGGGTAACATGGCGCTCCCCAGCGTTCGCGACATGCTGAAACGCTGGAAAGCGGTTGTTGTCGGCAGTCTGTTTGGCACCGGCGTCGGTGCTGTGCCGGGGGTGGGTGCTGAAGGGGCGACATGGCTGGCCTATGGCACCATGAAACGTCAGGCGAAGAACCCGGATGACTGGGGCAAGGGCGAGCCGGACGGTATCGTCACGCCTGAGGCTACAAACAATGCGACGACCGGCGGTACGATGATTCCGATGCTGACACTGGGCATTCCCGGTGATGGCTCGACAGCAGTGATCCTCGGTGCCCTGATCCTGCACGGCATTGAACCCGGCGTGATGCTGTTCCAGACCAACGCTGATCTGGTTTATGGCATTCTTGCCGGTCTGCTGATCTCGACAATCTTCATGTTCCTGATCGCATGGCGTGCGATTTCCCTGTTCATCATCGTCCTGCAACAGGACCGGGCCTGGCTGTTCCCCTTTGTCCTGCTGCTGGCGACAATCGGTGCCTTTGCGACCGTGAACAATGTTTACGCCATTTATATCGCGATCTTCTTCGGTGTCGTCGGCTACTTCCTCGAAAAACGAAACTTCCCTGTCGTGACAGTGGTTCTGGGAATCATTCTCGGCCCGATCATCGAAGCCAATCTGCGTCTGGCCCTTGTTCTGTCTGCGAATGACTGGATGACGTTCGTTGCGACGACCCCGCGGCTGGTTCTTGTTGCGCTGATTGCTGTTGTTCTGAGCTGGGAAGTCTTCACCGGCATACGTGATGCCGCAGAGGGCCGGCGCAGCAGGATCGGCATCAGCGATTAACTCACCCCCGTTCAAACAAAAAACTAAGGAGGATACCCATGATGAGAATTATGAAGCCTGTGGCTCTGGTAACCGCACTTGCGGCGAGCGCCATATTTACGGCCACCCCCGGCAGTGCGGCTGACCTTGACTGCGATACCATCCGTATGGTTGTGCCCTGGAAGGCTGGTGGCGGTACCGACCGGATCGGTCGCGGACTGGCTGTCGCACTGGAGAAACAATCCGGAAAGTCTGTGATCGTTGATAATATCAGCGGTGCCAGCAGTGCGACCGGGTCAATCAAGGCGGTTCAGTCGGACCCAGATGGCTGCACTCTGCTGATGAACGGGACCAGCGAAATCCTCGCCTTCATGACGTTTACAAAAAACCTGCCGTTCAGTCTGGATGATGCCCGCTTCGTGGGCGGGTTCTTCACGACGCCGACCTGGATGCTGGCGAACAAGGAACGCGGTTATAAAGATTTTCAGGCGTTTCTGGACGATGCAAAGGCAAATCCGGGCAAGGTCACGATCGGGGTTGGCGGGGCGGCCGGCGCGCATATGGTGATGGCAGCTGCGATCAAGGGCGCTTACGACCTTGATGTGCGGATCGTTCCCTATTCAGGCGGTGCCGATCTGACAAAGGCGCTTCTCGCCAATCAGGTAAATGCCGGTGTTATTCATTCGCCGGTTCTGCTCAAGGAGGCAAAGGCCGGGCTTATTGATGTGCTGACGACGGGCGAGTCGCTTGAGAATATCGAGTATGAGCCTCTCAGAGATATCCCGACGCTGGAAAGCATGGGCAAGCCGATCAATGTTTCCGCCGTTCGCGGTATTTTCGTGCCGAAGGCCACGTCCGACGCCGTTGTGAAGCAGCTTGCGAGCTGGGTGGAAGCGGCGACCCGCGACCCTGAATTTATCGCGTTTGGCAAAAAATTCGGCTTTCCGCCGAAATGGATTCCGGGCGCAAAGTTCGAGGCAGATATGAGAGCCGGTGAAGCTTTCTATCAGTCAACCTACGACAAGTTCATCAAGTAACTCATCATCCGGCAGGTGCAGGTCACCTGCCGGATATTCCCGCACTACCGAGAACAGGACCAGACATCGTGGAAAACACAAATCTGATCATTCTGATGTCCGATGAACATACCCGAAGCGTCAGCGGGTGTTACGGGCACGGAATCGTCTCAACACCCAATCTGGATAAACTCGCCGCCCGTGGCGCGCGTTTCAACAATGCCTATACCACCTGCCCGGTCTGCGTGCCGGCGCGGGCGTCTTTTGCGACGGGCAAATATGTACACCAGATAGAAACCTGGGATAATGCCAAGGCCTTCGACGGGTCAGTGCCCAGCTGGCACAGCCTGCTGCGTGACCGGGGACACCAGACAGTCTCCATCGGCAAGCTGCATTTCCGCTCCGATCAGGATGACAACGGCTTCTCTGACGAGCGGATACCGATGCATCTGATCGAAGCCAAGGGTGATTTGCTGGGCCTGATCCGTGATGAAGACACGGTCAAGCGTGGCGCATCCTGGAAAATGGCCAGAATGGCCGGCCCGGGTGAATCCATGTACACCCGCTACGACCGGGACATCACCTCGGACGCACAGACCTGGCTTTATGAAGAAGCGCCGAAACATACCGACAAGCCATGGGTGCTGTTTGTCTCATGGGTCGCCCCGCATTTCCCGCTGACCGCCCCGTCGGAGCATTTCTACCGCTACTACAATCAGGACCTTCCGGCACCGAAGCTGTATGACAAACGCAACACGCCGATTCATCCCTACGTCGATGATTACCGTAAAATCTTTGCCTATGACGAGTATTTCGACAATCCGGACATGGTCAAACGCGCCCAGGCTGGTTATCTCGGCCTGATCTCGTTCATGGACGAACAGGTCGGGCTGGTTCTGGGGGCGCTTGAGAAAGCGGGCCTCAGCGATTCAACACGCATCGTCTACACCACCGACCACGGGGACAATATGGGAACCCGTGGCGCCTGGGGTAAATCGCTGATGTATGAAGAAGCCGTTGCCGTACCAATGATTGCGGCCGGTCCCGGTATTCCGGCAGGACGTGTCGTCGACACCCCCTCGACAATTGTCGACGTCTATCCGTTCATCATGGATTGTGTGGGTGAGAGAGACGCCGAAACCGTGTCCGAAGATATTCCGGGGACCAGCCTGTTCGAGCTGATCGAGAAGGATGTGCCGGACCGCGTTGCCTTCTCCGAATATCACGCGATGGGCTCAAAGACGGCTGCTTTCATGGTTCGGAAAGGCCCCTGGAAGCTGGTCTATTACGCCGATTACCCGGCTCAGCTGTTCAATCTCGACGACGACCCGGAAGAAGTCACGGACCTGACGGATGATCCCGCCAGCGCCGGAATCAAAGCCGGGATGATGGACGAGCTTCGCAGGATCTGTGATCCGGCTGAAGTCGACAAGGCTGTGCGGGAAAGCCAGACCCGCATGATTGAAGAGAATGGCGGCAAAGAGAAGATCATCGCACGTGGTGATCTGGGTTTCTCGATGCCGCCGGGGGTTGAACCCCAGTTCAACTAGACTGATCCGCTGCCCGGTCCGTTATAAACGTAACGGACCGGGCAGCGACTTTATCCTGCCCGTTCGCAGACCAGCAGCAGATCGTCGCCAGCCTTTGATGTGGTTGTGACGGACCAGCCTGTTGCCGTCAGGCGCTCTGTAAGGGCCTGTTCGGTCATGTCATTGAAATAGCCGAGAGCACGGCGGGCACGACGGTCTTCGCCTTCGGTCCAGACGGGATAGGTCAGGACCATCTGGTCTGATGCTTTGTGCAGGCGGGTCAGCAGGGCGTTGACGTCGTGGATATAGGGCAGAATGCGCAGGGCAGCGATTCCAGCACAGTTACCGCCCGGAAAATGCCCGCGATTGAGATCCATAACGATGGTCTGTTTGGCGGTCGGCGTCAGGTCGATCGGTGCATAGCCGCAGGCCGGATCGATATGTTTGCGCAATTGCATCGCACCAGAGCCGACATCCAGAATGGTGCCGGATTTTGGCAGATGTTTTGCGGCAGCAGCAGCGCGGATATCGGCGCCGGGTGGCAGCAGTTCCGGCATGCCCCAGCGGGCCGCATCCGTACCTCGCCGCTTGATCAGTTCTTCACTGACCCGGATGGCCTGTGCTTCCGGCAGGTTGGCGCGGTCAGCACCGAAGACTTTCGGTGTCGGGGTGAAGGGTTTGGCGTAGCGGGTTTTCAGCTCGATGTCGCTGGCAACAGAGAAGACGTTGAGCATCTCGCCCGTCGGTATCCAGGGCAGCAGCGGCCCGCCCGCCTGTTCATGCGGGAAGCGATAATGGCGGAACCCGGCACGGGACAGCTTGTCAGCCATGCGCATCATGGCATCAAAGCGTTCCTGTTCGTCATAGTTCCGGCCCTTCTCCCACATGATCGCCTTGACCAGCCCGGCCTCGACCAGATTCCAGGCACCGTCAACGACCTCCGGTTCGACCCCCTCGACATCGATTTTCAGGATCGTGCGGCGGCCCTGCAGCTCGGGGCGGGAGGCCAGCAGATTATCGACCGATGCAATGGGTACACGGATTTCCCGACCCTTTGCTCCCGGTGCCATATTGCCTTCGACCAGACTGTGGCCCATCGTCGAATTGGCAAACAGCACGCCTTCGCCATAGCCGTTTCCGGCAGCACCCTGCACCACATCGACCTGATTCTGCATGTTGTTGAAGGCAAGCCACTGCCGCAGATGGGCGACATTGTCTGGCAGCGGTTCAATTGCCAGCGCCTTGATCTTGCCGGGATGGGCCGAGATGGCGGACAGCGTGAAGATACCCCAGTGCGCACCGATATCGATGAACAGGTCGCCCGGTTCCAGATGTTCGATGATGAAGCGCCGGGCGGGAAATTCGTAACCACCGAACTGGGTCTCATGGCGTACCAGAAACCCGACACCCGCATCGGACAGATAGCTTTTCGGGACCGGCATACGGAAGGTCGGCCGACCGTCCGGGAACCGGAAAGCGGAGGGGGCGATAATCATATCACCACGGTCTTCAACGGCACTCAGCGCCAGATTGCGCCGACGACGGACGATATCCTCAAGGTCACGTTTTACCCGTACGAATACATTGTCCCAGTCGCCGGG
>TARA_R110002110_G_scaffold49368_1_pt1 | contig 13139 bp, 11 predicted proteins | sample TARA_R110002110 | Tara Oceans TARA_R110002110 (sample SAMEA4397330) | marine metagenome | biome: Polar Biome; feature: [SRF] surface water layer (ENVO:00010504); material: water (ENVO:00002006), including particulate matter (ENVO:01000060) such as... | depth 5 m
GCGGCCTTGGTGGACAAAGAAGCGTTGCCATGTGGGGCCGTTGCCGGCTTTGATGCGGTTTAGGTGTTTCGCTGTGCGCAGAATTGCGACGGTCCAGGATGCTTTGAGCTCGACTGGGGTGGTTTCATTTGCAGCGACATAAGCATCCAACCAGCGGACTAAGCGTTCGCCCGCAAGATCGGCACGCCATGTGTCCGCATCCCAACGATCATGGGCGCTGAGCCATGCGCCGAGCGGGGCGCCATCGGCGCCTAACGTGGCTGAAGCAAGCCAACGAAAGTGTCCTGCTTGTTCATCCTTTGGCGGTTGGGTGATCGGCCAAGTGCCATCCGCATACCATGCTGCTTCAGCGCTCAACAACGCGTTCATGCCGGGGCCTTCGATGTTCGACGGCGTGCGCCGCCCGAGCCAAACATCATAGGGCCAGCCGCGAAACATTATAGCGGTGAGTTTTTCAGCCACGGTCATAGGGCAGCCTTAAGGCGTAATGGTGTCGAAAAAATGACCATGATAAAAAATCGATCTTAAGAAGCATTCTTTATCAAGCGTGCGGCAAAAAACCCATCTAACCCGCCTTTATCGGCAAGTTGGCTTGGCAAAGTTCTGAGATCACCCGCGGGAGTCACTGCGTCTGCGAGGCCGCCGATTTCTTCGGCCTGTATCGGTACACGCGCGAAATTTGTGTGCCGTGCTAAAAAAGCATTGATCCGTTCCGGGCCTTCTTCGGGTTGGAGGGAACAGGTTGCAAATACTAAAAGGCCACCCGGGCGCAGCATGTCGACGGCTGCATCAAGGAGCCCGTCTTGCACGTGTGCGAGCTTTATGATGTCGGCGGCGGATTTTAAATGCTGGATATCCGGATGGCGCCGAAGCGTGCCGGTTGACGAGCAAGGTGCATCCAGCAGCACCGCGTCCGCCAGTGCTTCAGGGCGCCATTTTCGGGCATCGGCGGCGATCAATTCAGCACTTAGACCCGTGCGGGTTAAATTATCCCGAACCCGGTTTAGGCGCTTTGCCGAGATATCCAATGCCGTTACGCGCGCGCCCGCAGCCGCGAGCTCGAGGGTCTTGCCGCCCGGCGCCGCGCAGAGATCCAACACGGTTTGGCCTTTCACGTCGCCTAACAATTTTGCCGGCAGTCGGGCGGCGGCATCTTGTACCCACCATGCGCCCTCATCGAAACCATCCAGCGCCGTCACGTCACTTAAGCCGGCAAGCCGGATTGAGCCGGCTAAGATGGTCTGGCCCTCAAGTTTGCTGGCCCATGCGTCAGCGTCATCGGCTTTGGGGCTCAAATCAACGGGTGGCACGTCCAGGTGCTGAAGCGCGATGGCGCGCGTTGTATCCTCACCATAGGTGGCGCACCATGAGTCCCAAAGCCATGTTGGTGTATTTAGGCGCGGGACGTCCTGTGCTTCGATCAGGCCCGCACCTTCGCGTTGCAATCGGCGCAGCACGGCGTTGACCATCTTCGCTTGGTGTTTGAAGCCGATCACCCGGCACATGTCGACACTGGTGTCGACCGCCGCATGGTCTGCCGTCTGTGAAAACAATAACTGCGCGATGCCGACCCTCAGCACGTCGCGTACCGCGCGACCGTTTGGCGGCAACGGTTCATTTAAGCAATGGTCGATCAGCGCATCAATCTGTCCTAGGCGGCGCAATGTGGTGCGAATCAAGAATCCGGCAAAGCCCCGGGCTGTGCCGCTCAGCTGTGTGAACGTCGGCTCACCGGCCATAGCGTCTTCAAGAGCACGGCGGCGCTGCAGGACGGCCTGCACCACATTATACGCGGCGAGCCGTGGGGCTAGCGCGTCGTCGGTGGAGGCGCTTGGTGTCTTTTCGATCATGCAATTGTCTTTTTAGGCTGATGAATGGGGCGGCTTAAAACCGAAAATAGATGAAGCCTTGGCTCCGGTCGAGGAACAGAATGACGAGCACCAAAAGCGAGGCGAAACCAATCGTCACTGGCAGGCTCCATACTTTTGATGTGCGTCCTGCAGCTTCGGCCCAGTCTTCAGCGCGGACCAGAAAACACGCTGCGCCCGAGAGTGCCAGATAAATCCACATTTCTACGTTCGGCATAGTTTGCTCTTGCATTGGGCCGGCTCCAATCAGGCTTGTCATCAAGTCTTTTGCGCCGTTGAAATCATACAGGAAAAGGCTCCATCCCAATGATACCAGTGTGAATGTGAGGGCGCGTTGCAAAAGAGCCGGCATCTTATCCCAGATCGGTGCAGTCCAATGGTAGGCGACCACCAAAATACCGTGGTATAGGCCCCAGATGATGAATGACCAACCCGCACCGTGCCACAACCCGCACACTAAAAAGACGATTAATATGTTACGGACGTAATGGTTACTGCCGCCGATTGCCACAAACAAATAATCGCGAATCCAATACGATAGGGTGATATGCCAGCAACGCCAGAAATCGCGGATATTTAAGGCTTCGTAGGGCCGCTTAAAGTTTGCAGGAAATTCGAAACCAAACAAAAGCCCAAGGCCGATGGCGACGAGGGAATAGCCGTAAAAATCAAAGTATATTTGAAAGCTATAACCCAAGACGACGTATAGCGCGCTGACCGAGGACAGCGCGCCTGGGATGTCGATGATTGGGGCCATGGCATTTGACAAGGTATCGGCAAACAGCACTTTCAGCGCTAGCCCGAAGCAGATTAATGCGATGGCCTTGGAAATCCGTGCGGGATCCCAACGACAGTCGCCGATGTTTGCCAAAGCGCCGCTGATTTCGTGATAGCGCACAATCGGTCCGGCGATCAGCTGCGGAAAAAAGCTGATATATGCGGCAAAAGCAAACAGCGATGGCGGACGCTCGACATTGCCGCGGAAGCGATCAAATGCGAACGCCGCCAACTGAAATGTAAAAAACGATATCCCGGCGGGCAGAACCGCGTCGCGGAACATATCAAAGGCTTCTGGTACGTCGGCGCTGTTCAGCATTAAGACGTCGGCAACGATGAACCCGGTGTATTTATAATAGACGAGACCTGCGAAGACCGGCACCACGCATGCCGTCAGACGCATGCGATTGCCGACGATTGTCGGTGTGCAGGTCAATGCATAGACCCAAACGATCTCAATGCCTAAGACGACCGCATGCTGCAGGCCGGCCGCGCCATAAAAGACGAACGAAGATATGACGATCAACCCAAGCCGAACGCGGCGTATGGGGATCAGAAAGAATACCGCGACGACCAGCGGCAAAAACAAAAACAAAAAGCTGTAGCTATTGAACAGCATCAGTTTTTCGCTCCCGCAGACGCCTGCGAGATGGCTTTTGCAATAAATTGCGCCCACGGCCTCGCGGGCGCATGCGTCGAGTCGTACCACGGGTCGCTTGGGGTGTCGGCAATCAGCGGCGCGTCGATGCAATTTAGTCCAAACGAGCGACAGGTGTCGTGCCATACTATCCGTGATGCGCGCACATAATCTGGCAGGGTTTCATTCATTTGCCGTTGGCTGTCAGGATAAATAGGCGTTTCGATCAAGATGACGTTGTGTCCCGCTGCGGCTAATGCCCCAAGTGTTTCCAAATTTTGGCGGAATAATGCGAGGTCTAAGCGCGATGTTGTGTGGCCTATGGCGGGTGTGATTGCTGCGCGTGTAGTATGCGCCTGACTGCCGTCGCTGCGATAGCCGCCAGTGCCAAGCGTAGCGGAAGCAAGGGCTGTATCGTTAATTATGCGTGCGACGCCCGCTTGAAGGAGCGTTGGGCCGAAGATGCTGTCAAAGCGTACGGCCTCACCCCAAAGAAAGCGCCATGTTCGCCGGGTGGCAGTAATGACGGCGCCGTCGGCCAGCGCGCTCAGCGCCATATTTGCGGCATGTGTGATTCGCGTCCAGAACGATGGCCAAATCGGGACATTGTCGCGTTGCAAGTGGAGATTATCGAGGCCAAACACGAGGGTCTTCGGTAAGCGTCCCATGGTTTCTAAACGCTCGGCCAGCAGTACGCTGCCGCTGAGTGATTCGCTGGATAGAGCGAAATTGAAAAATTGCTCGGGTGAGCGGTCGACCGCACGGGCGCTGATCATCAGTATGCGAGAATTGCCAAATAAGCCAAGCGCGAACGGCGCATGATCGTCGGCGTGGCGCAACTTTAGGCTGGCAACCGTTGGTGATGCCATCACACTTAAATCGATAAGCTGTAGGCTGTCTTTTCCCGTGAACGGGTTTTTTCCGGGCGGTGTCAACGCAACGCCATACAAACTGCAAACGGCAGCGACGACGAAACAGATAAATACGGACACCTTGATCATGCTTCTGGGTAACCCGATTGACGATGGACTGCACGCGTTTAGTCACGCCAGCTATGTGAGCGCGAGCATGAAAATAGATGAACCGATAAGCTCGGTCGAGGAACAGAAATCATACAATCGTGTCTTAGTGATATGGGGTCTTCAAAAATTTTACCGTGATCACTCTTGATCATGCATGCAAAATGGCCTTTAGAGGCTCAAAATTGACGAGAGTTGGCGATAACGCAAGGGCCCTGACGATTATTGGATACTACCTATGTTTCTACCCGACCACCTCCGCCGCTTAGAATCGGACTCCATTCATATTTTCCGCGAAGTCGCCGCTGAATTTGAGCGCCCGGTGTTGATGTATTCCATCGGTAAGGATTCGTCGGTGCTGCTGCATTTAGCGATGAAGGCGTTTTATCCAGGCAAGCTGCCGTTTCCGCTGTTGCACATCGATACGACCTGGAAATTCCAAGAAATGATTGCGTTTCGGGATGCGCGCGCTTTGGAGTTGGGGCTGGATATGATTGTCCACACCAACCCGGACGGTCTTGCGCAGGGCATCAATCCGATTGCCAGCGGCTCTGCGTTGCACACCGATGTGATGAAGACGCAGGCGTTGAAGCAGGCATTGAACGCGCACAAATTCGATTGCGCCATAGGTGGCGCCAGACGCGACGAGGAAAAATCCCGTGCCAAAGAGCGGGTGATGTCGTTCCGAGATCGGCACCATGCGTGGGATCCGAAAAACCAACGGCCCGAGCTTTGGAACTTGTACAATTGTCGGGTAAAGCCCGGCGAAAGTGTGCGGGCCTTTCCGCTTTCGAATTGGACCGAGCTCGATATCTGGACCTATATCCAGCATGAAAACATCCCCATCGTGTCGCTGTACCTCGCCAAGCAGCGTCCGGTGGTTGAGCGCGACGGCCAATTGATCATGGTCGACGACGCCCGCCTGCCGTTGCGCGCCAACGAAATGCCGCGTGATGAAGTGGTACGCTTTCGCACGCTCGGTTGTTATCCGCTGACAGCCGCGGTTCGCTCAGACGCCGCCAGCGTTGAAGACATCATTATTGAGACCGCTGCTGCGCGCACATCCGAGCGGGAAGGCCGTCTGATCGACAGCGATCAGGCGGGCTCCATGGAAAAGAAAAAGCGCGAGGGTTATTTCTGATGGTCGGGCAAGCTATTCTTTCCGAGCAGCGGAGTCTTTTGCGGTTTTTGACCTGCGGTAGCGTCGACGACGGCAAGTCGACGCTGATCGGTCGTTTGTTGGTCGACACCAAGGGCGTGTTTGATGATCAGTCGGTTGCCCTCGCTGCTGATAGCCGTAAATACGGGACGGTCGCCGACGGCCTTGATTTGGCGTTGTTGGTCGATGGGCTGCAAGCGGAACGCGAGCAAGGTATCACCATTGATGTCGCATATCGATTTTTTGCGACGCCGGCACGCAGTTTCATTGTCGCCGACACGCCGGGCCATGAACAATACACCCGCAACATGGCGACAGGGGCCTCGACCGCAGCGCTGGCGGTGATTTTAATCGATGCCCGCAAAGGTGTGGTGATACAAACGCGCCGGCATTCTTATATCGCGCGGTTACTCGGCATCCGCCAAGTGTTGGTCGCCGTCAACAAGATGGATTTGGTGAACTATGACGAAGATGTGTTTGCGGCCATTGCGGCGGATTATCAGGATTTTGCCGATCACCTGCAGATCGAGCATGTCACGGCAATTCCGATCTCTGCGTTAACGGGTGATAACGTCTGCAGCCCGAGTGCGCACATGCCATGGTACACAGGCCCGACGGTGCTTGAACATCTTGAGACGGCGCCGGATACGGTGCCGACACCGGCGGCAGGGTTTCGTCTACCCGTACAGTGGGTCAACCGTCCAAACCTGGATTTCAGAGGGTTTTCCGGCACCGTTGCCGGCGCCGACTTGAAAGTCGGCGATCCTGTGATCGCCGAGCCTGCGGGGACCGCGTCTAAAATCGCTGAAATTGTCACAGCCGACGGCGCGCTGAATGAAGCGCGCCGGGGCGATGCGGTGACGATCCGCCTTGCCGACGAAATCGATGTCAGCCGGGGCGACGTGCTGCGTCATGCCAAGGCGCCGATGGAGATTACCGATCAAGTCCAGGCGCATCTGATCTGGATGTCGACCGAACCGATGATACCGGGACGGCAGTATTTAATGAAGATCGGTGCCCGCTCCACGTCGGCCTGGATCAGCGAGTTGAAGCATGTGGTCAATGTTAACACGCTCGAACACACGGCGGCCAAAACCTTGCACTTGAACGATATCGCGGTGTGCAACCTGAGCTTCGATCGTCGCATCGCGTGCGATGTTTATGCCGATGTGCCGGAAACCGGCGCGTTTATTTTGATCGACCGTGCGACCAACGAAACGGCCGGCGCGGGGATGGTCGATTTCGGTCTGCGCCGGGCCGACAACCTGACACGCCAAAGCCTCAGCATCGACCGTGCTGCCCGTGCTGCGGCCTTGGGTCAGCGTCCAAGTGTGCTTTGGTTTACAGGGCTTTCCGGGGCCGGTAAATCGACGCTTGCGAACCGGGTTGAAGAAAAACTCCATGCGCTCGGTCGCCGTACATATTTGCTGGATGGTGACAACGTGCGTCACGGCCTGAATCGAGACCTCGGTTTTACCGATGCCGACCGGGTCGAAAATATCCGGCGTGTCGGCGAAGTCGCAAAGATGATGATGGATGCCGGTTTGATCGTTCTAGTTTCGGCGATTTCGCCGTTCCGGAGTGAGCGCGATATGGTACGTGACCTGATCGACGACGATGCTTTTTATGAGATTTTTGTCGATGCTGACCTTGCGACATGTGAAGCACGTGATCGTAAGGGCCTGTATGCGCGTGCACGCCGGGGCGAGATCAAAAATTTTACCGGTGTTGATTCACCCTACGAGCCGCCGCTGACACCTGAGCTGCGCGTCGATACCACAGCTATTGATCCCGATGAAGCGGCCGAGCGGGTGCTGCGTCTGCTGGCGACATAGCTGCATTTCTGAATGCGGCTTATCCCCACGGTTTGCCGACGATGCCGGCAATCTCGCGGAGTTTTTGGACACGGTTTGCGGTTTTAGGGTGCGTTGAAAACAGACTGTCGACGCTGTGCACATGTAACGGATTGACGATGAACATGTGTGCCGTTGCCGGGTTCGCCTCGGCGGCGTCATTGTCGATCTGACGCGATCCCTGTTCCAGCTTTTCAAGGGCGCGTGCGAGCCACATCGGGTTGCCGCAAATCTCGGCACCACCCGCATCGGCACCGTATTCGCGGGTCCGCGAAATCGCCATTTGCACCAGCATCGCCGCCACCGGTGCCAAGATCATCATGGCGATGGTGCCGATGATGCCAAGCGGATTGTTCCGATTGCCGCCAAAAAATAGCGCGAAGTTGGCCAGCATCGACAACGCGCCGGCAATCGTCGCGGTGACCGTCATAATCAAGGTGTCGCGGTTTTTCACGTGCGCCAATTCATGCGCCATGACGCCGGCAATTTCTTCGTTATCAAGAATCCGCAGCAAGCCCCGGGTTGCCGCAACCGCCGCGTTTTCCGGATTGCGACCGGTGGCGAAGGCATTCGGCTGATCGCTGTCGATGATATAGACCTTGGGCATCGGCATCTGTGCGCGCCGCGCCAACTGCTCAACAATGCCGTAAAACCCGGGTGCACTCTGGGCGGTGACTTCTTTGGCGTTGTACATACGCAAAACGATTTTGTCCGCATTCCAATACGCGAACAGGTTTGTGGCGCAGGCGAAGATCAGCGCGATCACCATCCCGACTTCGCCGCCTAACATAAAGCCGGCCCCCATAAATAGTGCGGTCAGGCCAGCCAGCAGTATGCCCGTTTTGATGCCGTTCATCAGTTTCTTTCATATCCGCCGTTGTGATCTGGGCGATGTGCATTATCTCTATGGATCAATTATGCTGTTTTTGCGCGCGGTCAATCGGCTGCCCTATAAATGACGGAAAATTCATCATGTCTGATGATACCATGAAGCCGACAGAATCCGGGATTTCAGAGAAAACCCGAGCGGCTGCTGAAAAGTATAAAAATACGCCTGATGACATCCCGCCTGTGCACGAATCGGATCCAGATCGCCCGACCGGTGAAGCGCCGACGCGCTTTGGCGATTGGGAAAAAAAGGGCCGTTGCATCGATTTTTAATGGTGTTTTGATCGACGCATGATGATTGCGGGACGTGCGCGCGCGCCGTATCCTATGCGATCAAAATAACGAGTATATTAATTTTGGGGGCTGGCGTCTCGCCGAGATCGCAATGGGGCTGTTTTCCAGCATTTTAAAAAGTTTCGTTTCTGTGCGAGGTCGACGCCGAAAGCGGGGGTCGAAACGTAGTAGCGCCGCGAAAGTCGAGGGTAGTATGCGCCCGAGCGAAGCCGAGGGTGCGCCAAAAGTTCTTGTCGCCAGCTTATTCGGCAGCGGCGGTAAAGAGGTATCTGATCGTATCAGCGGTTTGTTGGGCGCAGAAGGCACCCTTTCGACGTTCCGGCTCTCCAAAACTTTAAAACAGAATCTCCGACTGGCGCCGCTGGAACGGCTTTTGCTTGCCGCCGAAGAAGGTCGCGGTTGGCTGAAAGAAGAAACCGCCAACCTGTTGATCTGGGGCGAGCTTGAGGATATGGGCACCGTGGCCCGCATTCGGTTCTGTACGTTGGGGGCTCCGGAGGATGGCGTGCCCGGTGCGTATGGCCTTGAAGATACACTTGACCTTTCGGTGCCGTGGGCGGAGGAAAGCAGTGACATTGTACGCGCCGTTGTGTTGGCCGCAGCACTTCCGGTCAACCAAGGGCCACGGACTGAGATGGCGGCTCGTCTCAAGAAACTGTTGGCATCTGCAACTCAAGCCTGCGCCGCCATCTCGATTGAGACGCCTGCGGAATATCGGGGTCGCACGCACGCAGCGCTTGGCCACGCCTACGCGACAGCATTTCGGTTTGGTCAGCGAAAAGCGCTCCCTGGGGCATTGAAACTTTACGAGGTCGCCGACGGTCTTCTCGACAGCGGCGCATATCCGGGGTCGTGGGCGCTTTTACAGATGCATTGGGGCACCGTTTTGGAAGCGGACGCCCGGTCGCGCAAAGATGTCGCCGCGATGGACGTCGCGATCAAACGTTATCAATCCGTTTCTGATACTCTAAGCCGCGATGCGAATCGTTTTGATTGGGCACGGGCCCAAGTCCGCCGTGCGATAGCGTTGTATAAGCTGGCCTCTATGGTGCCGGAAAAAACCGCAACGCATTTGAAAGCGTCGGCGTCTGCTTTTGAAGAAGCACTGACGATCTATGACCGGAGCGCGATGCCACACCGCTGGGCCGAAATCATGAGCCATTATGGCGTTACGCAAATGGCGTTGGGTGGGTATGGGTCCAGCAATGCGATGCTGCAGCAATCGATCACGACCTTTCGCAAGGTGCTCGAAGTCCGAAAGCGTGATCAGCAGCCCGAACAATGGGCGCAAACGATGAACAATTTGGGGGCGGCGTGCTTTGGATTGGCGAAACGGACCAAAGAAGAGCATCTGCTCGAAGAAGCCGCGCGCTGTTTTGAGGGTGCCGGTAAAAACTACCGTAAAATCCCTGGGAATAGAAAACGCGTGCGGGTGATCGCAAATAATTTAGCTCGTGTGCGGGCGATGCTGGATCAATTGGCCGCGTAAAGCGTCCACGCAGAAAATGAAAAGGGCGCGATAAGCGCTCTTTTCCGTATGCCGTCAGCGTTTGCGTGTTTATTTCCGATTTTGCCGATTCTCAATCAAGTCTTCGACGACGGCGGGATCGGCCAATGTTGATGTGTCGCCCAAGTTCGAGAATTCGTCCTCGGCAATTTTCCGCAAGATACGGCGCATGATTTTGCCGGATCGGGTTTTCGGCAGGCCCGGCGCCCATTGCAGCCAATCCGGGCTGGCGATCGGGCCGATGTCTTTGCGCACCCACTGCACGAGCTCTTTTTTCAATTCGTCCGAGGGCTCGGCGCCGATATTCAGCGTCACATAGGCATAGATTCCTTGCCCTTTGACGTCATGCGGCGCGCCGACCACGGCAGCCTCGGCGATTTTCGGATGTGCCACCAATGAGCTTTCGACCTCGGCCGTGCCCATGCGGTGACCGGACACATTGATCACGTCATCAACGCGACCGGTAATCCAATAGTATCCGTCCTCGTCACGACGGCAGCCGTCGCCGGTGAAGTACTTGCCTTTGTAGGCCGAGAAATACGTCTCCATGAAGCGCTTGTGATCGCCATACACCGTGCGCATTTGGCCGGGCCAGCTGTCGGCGATGCACAGGTTGCCCTCGTTCTTGCCTTCAAGGACGTTACCTTCAGCATCCACAAGTTCGGGCAGAATGCCAAAGAACGGCAGCGTTGCCGAGCCTGGCTTCAGATCAACCGCGCCCGGCAGCGGCGTTATCAGAATGCCGCCGGTTTCGGTCTGCCACCAGGTGTCGACAATCGGGCAGCGGCTTTCGCCGACGACCCGATAGTACCACTCCCAAGCTTCCGGGTTGATCGGCTCGCCGACCGAGCCCAAAAGGCGCAGCGATTTTCTGGACGTGCGTTTGACCGGCTCGTCCCCTTCGCGCATCAATGCGCGGATTGCCGTCGGCGCGGTGTAGAAGATCGATACGTTGTGCTTGTCGCACACGTCCCAGAACCGTGACACGCTCGGATAGTTCGGCACGCCTTCGAACATCAACGTCGTCGCCCCATTGGCGAGCGGGCCATAGACGATGTAGCTGTGGCCCGTGACCCAGCCGACGTCTGCCGTGCACCAATACACTTCGCCGTCTTTGTAATCGAACACGTACTCGTGCGTCATCGACGCAAACACCATGTATCCGCCGGTGGTGTGTAGCACACCCTTCGGCTGACCGGTCGAGCCGGACGTATACAAAATGAACAGCGGGTCTTCCGCGCTCATTTCTTCGGGTTCACATTGATCGGACGCGGCACCGGTGACGTCGTGATACCAAACGTCGCGACCGTCTTCCATGTGGATGTTGCCGCCGGTGCGCTTGGCGACGATCACGGTGTGCACGCTGTCGCATTTTTTCAACGCGGTGTCGGTGTTGGCTTTTAGAGGAATCTTTTTGCCGCCGCGGACACCTTCGTCGGCGGTGATCACCGCAACACATTTGCTGTCATTGATTCTCGAACTCAGACTGTCCGGCGAAAAACCACCGAACACGATAGAATGCACGGCACCGATGCGTGCGCACGCCAGCATCGCATAGGCGGCTTCAACGATCATCGGCATGTAGATGCAGACGCGGTCGCCTTTTTTAACGCCGCGTTCTTTCATGGCGTTGGCGAGTCGGCACACTTCGGCATGCAGTTGCTTGTAGGTGATGGTCTTGTTGTCGGTCGGCTCGTCGCCTTCCCAGATAATCGCAGGCTGGTCGCCGCGTGTTTTCAGGTGGCGGTCGATGCAGTTGGCCGACGCGTTGAGCGTGCCGTCTTCGTACCATTTGATCGAGACGTCGGGCACCATGAAGTTGACGTTTTTAACTTTGGTGTAGGGCTTAATCCAGTCGAGCCGCTTGCCTTGTTCGCCCCAAAAGCCCTCGTTGTCTTCGATCGAAGCTTTGTACATTTGCTCGTATTTCGCTTTATCCGCGTTGGCGGATTTGGCGAATTCGGCTGGAACCGGATGGATGTGAACTTCGCTCATAACGATGTTTCTCCCTATGCCTGGGTAATTGGAACGCCCAATGCAGCGTTATCGCCACGTTATCACTAATTATCGTCAAAATTGCTGTAAAGCCAAGGGGCGACGCGTGGATCGTTTGTGCCTAGGCGGCAATCACGAACACTTTTCCGTTTCGGACTTCGCTCGTAACAGCACTCAACACATCCCCCGCGCAGGGGCCCGCGATGCAGACCCCGTCGTCAACTTGAAACAACGCGCCGTGCGTACCGCATTCGATGTGGGTCTCGTCATCATTCAAAAATGACCCGGTCATGTTATCCAATGGCGACCCGATATGCGGGCAACTGTTTTCATAGACGTAAACCGTATCCCCTTGGCGCACCGCGAAAACGGCGGCGCGGCGCGTGCCAAGTTCGGTCACAAAGCCGGCGCTGCCGCCATCGGGGATGTCGTCTAATGCACAAAGAGTTGTTTCGCTCATGCGGTCAGGCCGCCCATGCCACAAATAATATCCCATGAAGATCTATCGACCGGGACCACGGACAGCCTTGATTGGCGGATCAAGGCCAAGTCGTGCAGCCGTTCGTCGGCCTTGATGTCGGCCAAGGTTACTGGATTGGGCACGGGCTCAAGCGCTTTGAAGTCGACCATGCCGAATCGGCCCGACGCGTCGCTTGGGTCAGGGTAATATTCCTTCACCACTTCGACGATGCCGACAATTCGCTTTTCTTTGACCGAGTGATAGAAGAACGCTTTATCGCCGATCTGCATGGCCTTCATGTTGTTGGCAGCTTGGTAATTGCGCACGCCGTTCCAAGGCTCCACACCCACGCGGACATGGTCGTCCCACGACCAGGACCCGGGCTCAGACTTGACCAGCCAGTAGCGCATCAGTCGGCAGGGAATACTTTTTTCCAAGGTCGGATGTCGACGCTTTGGAACAGGCCGGCCTTAGCATACGGATCGGCGGCGGCCCAGCTTTCGGCCTCGGCACGATCATCGAATTCAAGAATCAGCGTAGAGCCGATCATGCCTTCACCATCGTCGCTCAGCAGTGGGCCCGCAGCGACGATCTTGTCGGCGTGCGCTTTTAGAAATTCGACGTGGGCCGGACGATTTTCGGCGCGCACATGGGCGTGGTCGGCTTTATCGAGACAATAAAT
>TARA_R110002110_G_scaffold192255_3_pt1 | contig 13107 bp, 14 predicted proteins | sample TARA_R110002110 | Tara Oceans TARA_R110002110 (sample SAMEA4397330) | marine metagenome | biome: Polar Biome; feature: [SRF] surface water layer (ENVO:00010504); material: water (ENVO:00002006), including particulate matter (ENVO:01000060) such as... | depth 5 m
AAACCCGGCCAAAGGCGCTGTCAACCGCGCCCTGGGCGATTCCGAAAAACCGCACGACATAGGCCAGCACAAGGGCCGCCGCCGTACCGGTCAGCAACAGGCCGGGCTCATAACCTGTCAGCGCCAGGATGGCATCGGCCAGGCGCTGATCAAGCGCAGCAAGCGGGATCAGCACGCCGATCGCCAACACGGTTCCCGGTGCGGCATAGCCGATCGAGGTCAGCGGCAGCACAAGGCGCGGCAGGCGGTGGTGCGTCATGCGGACGCCGTAGACCAGGAACAACGCACCCGCCACCGTCAGAAACGCCGCCGCCCCCCCAGTCGCCACCGTGTGCCACAGCGCCCGCAGAAGGCCCGGTGACACCCAGGACTGCGGGTTTTGCAACGCATGGCGCAGCATCACGCCGACCGGCAGCACGAAACCAAAGCCAAATGGCAGAAAACACGCGAAACTGGCCACCCACGCCCCGAAACCAGTCAGCCGCTGCGGCACAAGCGGGCGCGAGGCGCGCGTCGGTTGGTGAAAGCGGGCGTTGCGGCGGCTCATCCGCTCTACCCAAAGCAGCGCCACGACAATTGCCAGAACGAACAACGCGATCTGTGCGGCCCCACCGGCATTGCCGCCGCTGAGCCATACAGAAAAAATGCCGGTCGTCAGGGTCTGCACCCCGAAATGCGCGACGGTGCCATAGTCGGCAACCGTCTCCATCAGGGCCAGGGCAACCCCCATCGCCACGGCGGGCCGGGCAAGCGGCAGCCCGACGCGGAAGAACATGCCGAGCGGGCCGGTGCCGAGGGCGCGGGCGACCTCATAGGTGGCGCCGGATTGTTCGCGAAAGGCGGTGCGGGCCAGCAGATAAACATAAGGATAAAGCGCGGCCGACAGCACCACAATCGCCGCCCCAGACGAGCGCACCGCCGGAAACCAGTAGTCGCGCGAACTGGTCCAGCCCATCGCGGCGCGCGCCCAGGTCTGCACGACTCCGGAATAATCGAAAAAATCAACCAGGGCATAGGCCCCGACATAGGCGGGGATTGCGAGCGGCAGCAGCAGTGCATAATCCAGCACCCGCGAGAACGGAAAGCGGTACATCGCCACCAGCCAGGCCGCCCCGGTCCCGACCAGCGCGGTCAGGACACCCACGCCCAGCATCAACAACAGCGTATTGCCCAGATAGCGCGGCAGCACGGTCGACGACAGATGGGGCCAGATATTCTCTACGGGATTGAACGCCAGCCAGACGACCGACAGCAGTGGCGCAAGCACGATCGCGGCGATCAGAACCGCCCCCGCCGACCACGGGTCAGGCAGGCGCAGGCGCAAAAACGCAGGATGTTGAGTGTTTTGGTCGGTCATCACGATGCGCTGATACAGGAAAGCGGTTTAACTGTCCAGAAAAGCCCGTATAATCGCGCAAAATCACCGGAGACGAATTCCGGCGTGATCTCCTTGTCGGAAGGCCCCTATGCGCATCGTCTATCACCTTGGCGCCCATTGTACGGATGAAGAACGCCTGTTGCGCTGTTTGTTGAAAAACCGGGGGATACTGGCGAAAGAAGGCATCATCGTTCCGGGCCCGGCGAAATACCGCGACCTGCTGCGCGACACCGCGATGACGTTGAAGGGCCGGCCCGCCGATCAGGACACCCAGGCGCTTGTCCTCGATCAGATCATGTCAGAGGACCGCGCCGAACGACTGATTCTGTCGTGGGAAAATTTCATCGGGTACACACGCGGTGCAGTGCGCGGCAGCCTTTACAAATCCGCCGGCGAGCGGATGCAGGCATTCTGCCAGATCTTTCCGGGAATCGAGACAGAGTTCCATCTGGCGATCCGCAACCCCGCAACCTTCATTCCTGCGGTGTTTCACAAGCAGCGCGGATTGACCCTTGATGAGTTTCTGAAAGAAATCGACGCGCAGGGAATGCGCTGGTCGGACACCATCGCCTCGTTGGTTGACAGCAACCCGGGTGTGCCGATCACCGTTTGGTGTGATGAGGATACACCGTTGCTGTGGCCCGAGATCCTTCAGGCGGTTTCCGGCCACAGCAATGCAATCACCCTGGAAGATACCGATGATCTTCTGGCCAGCATCATGTCGGATGATGGCATGCAGCGCATGTCGGCCTATCTTGCCAGCCACCCGCCGCAAGGTGCGCCACAGCGTCAACGCATCGTTTCGGCCTTCCTCGACAAATTTGCACGACCCGAGAAAATCGAGGTCGAACTGGATCTTCCGGGCTGGACAGAACCACTGGTTGCCCGGATGACCGAAGCCTATGACCATGACGTGTCGCGGATCATTGCCATGGACGGCGTGCGCTTTCTGGCTCCGTAAAGTTCGGCGTGGTGGCGTTCGGCGCGCCGGGAATCCGCGCGCCGATTTTGGATCGTGCTTCTGGTCTCAGGCCATTCCCAGCGCGGTTTTATACATTTCCAGCACCGCCTCTTCCTCGGCAATCTCGTCTGGCTTGCGCTTGCGCAGCGCGATCACCTTCCGCAGGACCTTGGTGTCATAGCCCCGGCCCTTGGCCTCGGCAAACAACTCTTTTTCCTGCTCGGCAATGTCGCGCTTTTCGGCGGCAAGCTGTTCGGCGCGCTCGATAAAGGCGCGAAGTTCGTCTGCGGTCACGGAATACTGGTCGATCTGGTCGCTCATGTCTGCCTCTCCTGAAGGGGTGCCCTTCCCTAGCGCGGCAAGGGGTTGCTGTTCAAGCACCCGGCGCAGATAAAGCGGCATCGGGCCGGATCGACGGAGGGGCGGTTTGCCACCGCGTTCCGGCAACGCCTGTCTTGTCAGCGCGGGCTGCGTCGGCTAGGCCAGCCCGTGCATCGGACAAACAGGGGGAACTGCCATGGAAATTCTGATCTGGAGCGGCGCCGCGGTCGCGCTGGCCGGGGTTGCGACCCTGATCTGGTGCGTTGTCCTGGCCATACGTGCCCGCAAGTCCGGCCTGACAGATGACGCGCAGCGCGCCGCCCTGCAAAAAGTCGTTGTCCTGAACATGGGAGCGCTTGGCATTTCTGCCCTGGGGCTGATCATGGTCGTTGTCGGTATCCTGCTGGGCTGACAGAGACCGTGAGCAAGGCCGTGACAGGGCACGGGGGCTGGACGGGTACCGGCCACAAGGCAATCAGCCCGTTCCATGCCGCCCGCCACGGCCGTCAGCCACCGGCGTCCGTGTTCAGCGCGGCCAGGGAAAGGCCGGTTCGGATAAGCTCGTCGAGCATGGGGGCCGGGGTGAAAAGTCCGGGCGCGTCAGAAGCCCAGTGCAGCAAGTCCTGACGCAGAACCAGCAACCCCCGGCGTGCCGCCCAATGCATCGGTCCGCCACCCCACCGCGGAAAGCCCGTCGCGGTACAGAAGATCAGGTCAATATCAGCCGGGCACCTTGCCCGGCCCTCGCCCAGCAACCGAAACCCAGCGTTTGCAACGGCGCCAAGAACCCGGCCCGCAACGCCGCTGAACAGGTCGGGGCCAGGTCTGGCACCCGTAGGGCCATCGGCCTCCATCCCCCATCGTTGCAGGAGTTCAAGCACAGGTTCCGCTCCCTGTTGGTCTTCGACCAACAGAAGGGCAGAGCGCAGCGCACGGATCAGCTTCGTCCCGACGGGTTTGTCCACAACCTGAACGATCGTCAGACGCATCCGGCGCAGCAACAACAGGGCCGTGGCAACAGCCTCGGGGGCATTGCCCTGCGACGCGATCAACTCGACAAGCTTTGGCTGCCGCGGGTGCGCGCCCGTCAGGCTGTCGGTTTCCAGCATCAGCCCAAGGCCCATTGACCCGCCAGGCCCCCGCCGCCCGAGCGTGACGACCGGCATCAAGGCGCTGGCCGGAAGGTCCGGCAGGTTGGCGTCGGGGTCAGCAAAATCACCCGCGAGAAACAGCATGTCGCCCAGTGTTTCCATATCCCCCGACAGATCGGCCGACAGAAGATCCCAGCGCCGGTCTTTTTCCGCACCGGAGATCTCCCCTTTCGCGACAGCGTGGTCAAGCCGCTGCACGACACGTTCAAGCCCCGGGGCAAGGGCGGCCCTGGATTTTTCCGCCAGAACCACTTCGACTCCGATGCCAAGCAACAGATCGACAAGGTTGATCGCGTCGTCTGACACGCCGAGGACCGTAACAGATCTGACCCGGCGCGGTACGGCGTCCGGGCGTGGCACCTTCGCAGCATTGCGTTCGGCAAAAAACAAATAGCGCAAAGCCTCGGCCTGCGGGCTCGCGACAAGATCGGCGAACACCGCATGTTCAAAGGCAAGCCCTTGATCAAAGGGCAAGAGCTGTGCCGCCTCGATGCAGTCGACAATGCGCCCCGGTCCAGGCAGAGCGGTGTTGCGGGCTTTGGCCCTGGCCTGCGCAACCGCCGCTGCATATCCGGCCGGGTCGGAAAATCCGTCACGCCGATCGCGCGTCGGGCGCAGAGGTCTTGCCGCCACCTCTTGCGCAAAAGCAATGGCGCTGACTTCCAGGTTTTCGGGGGTGATCCGGTCCAGCAGCCCGAGTTCCAGCGCTTTCCTGGCAAAGAGCGGGCGGTTCCACAGTATCATCTGCAGGGCCGCTTCGGCCCCCACCAGCCTTGGCAGACGTTGCGTGCCGCCCGCACCGGGCAAAATGCCCAAGGTGACTTCGGGCAGTGCCAAACGCGTACCGGGCACGGCAATGCGGTAGTGTGCGGCCAGTGCAAGCTCCAGCCCGCCGCCCAGGGCCGCCTCGTGCAGCGCCGCGATTACCGGCTTCGGGCATGCCTCCACAAGATTGCACAGGTCGGACAGAACCGGGTGCTGGCGCGGTTTTCCGAATTCCGAAATATCGGCCCCGGCAGAGAACATCCGCCCGTGCGAAAGAAGGACAATGGCTGCAATTTCCGGGTCATCGGCTGCCCGCGCGATACCTTGCGCCAAGCTGACGCGCAGCGCATGACCCAGAGCGTTGACCGGCGGGTTGTCGATCCACAATTGCAGGACATTGCCCGCAAGGATCTGCTGCACAATCTGCTGTCCGCCATCCGCCATTCCGCCCCCTGACCGCGATGCACCCGCCTGAGATCATATTAACAGGGCATCACAGTGGTTTGGCAATCCCAACCACGTCCACGGCGGTCTCATTCCCGGCAATTTCTTCACCGAACCGTCGCACGACATCGGTCGGGTGGCTCAGATCGGCATGTTGTCGAAATCGGCCTCGATCTCCTCGTCGCTGCGCTGTGGCCCGGACGCACCGGCGTTGCGCATCCATTCATGCATATTCGCCATCAGAAAATCCATCGGCACGTCGGCCTGTTTCGGGCGCACAGGTGTCGCGGGTTTTGCCGCAGCGTCTGTTTTGACAACTTTCGGGTTAGCCATGATCCATCCTCCTTCGGTTTGGCCGCCACATGTTTCTTCGCCCGCAGTCGCGGCAATCCGTGTCCGCCAATCCCCGGCCAGCGCAATCAGGCGCAATCACGGCAGAAGGGTGTATAGGGCAGAACATCCAACCGCTCCCGGCCGATCTCCGCGCCGCATTTGGTGCAGACACCGTAGTTGCCCGCCTCGACCCGTGCCAGCGCGGCCCGGATCATTGCCATCTCGAGATGGCCCGACTGTCCCAACTCTTCCAGCACCTCATCGGACTCGCGTTCGGTTGCCAAGTCTTCCCAATCACGGGAATTGTGGCTTTCCAACTCACCCTCGATTCCAGCCAGGCGGGCTTCCAGATCGGCAAGCCTGGTCAAAAGCTGTTGCTTCCGGTTGGATACAGATTTCATAACCTCTCCATTTTCTGTCGATCCAGTCTGCGCCACGATGGCGGCAGGCACAATGACGCAGATCAATACAGGGTGGAATTTCATATTCAATTCTTGTAATATATGACGGCCATGCTATATCAGGGAGACGGAAACAGCCCGGCAGGAGACTTACAATGAAACCCGTCGTAAACGCATTCTTTGATGAAGCAACCAACACGATAACCTATGTCGTCCGCGAACCCGAAGGACGCGCCTGCGCCGTTGTCGACTCGGTTCTGGATTTTGACTATGCCTCCGGTCGCACCGATACCCGCTCGGCCGATGCCGTCATCAATTTTGTCCGCGACCGGAACCTCGACCTGCAATGGGTCCTGGAAACCCATGTTCACGCCGACCATCTTTCCGCCGCGCCCTACATCCAGGAACAACTTGGCGGCAAAATCGGTATCGGGCAGCGCATCACCATGGTGCAGGACACTTTTGGCAAAGTGTTCAACGAAGGCACTCGCTTTCAGCGTGACGGCTCTCAGTTCGACAGGCTGTTCGAGGAAGGTGACAGCTTCATGGTCGGCCAGATGCGCAGCGACGTGCTGCACACGCCAGGCCACACGCCGGCCTGCATGACCTATGTTCTGGGCGATGCGGCCTTTGTCGGCGACACCCTGTTCATGCCCGATTTCGGCACCGCCCGCTGCGACTTCCCCGGTGGCTCATCAGGTCAGTTGTTCGACTCGGTCCAGAAAATCCTGGCACTGCCGGATCGGACCCGCATTTTTGTCGGCCATGACTACAAAGCGCCGGGACGTGAGGACTACGCCTGGGAAACCACCGTGGGGGCACAGAAAGCCATGAACGTCCATGTCGGCGGCGGCAAATCGAAGGAAGAGTTTGTCGCCATGCGCGACGCCCGCGATTCGACGCTCGCGATGCCGCGGCTGATCATTCCGGCACTTCAGGTCAATATGCGGGCCGGCCACATGCCTGAGCCCGAAGACAACGGCAAAAGCTACCTGAAGCTGCCCGTAAACGGCCTGTAAGCCCCGGGAACCTTCCACAATCGAATTTATTCTGTCAGAAATCGGTGTAGAGACCACCAAAGCAGAAACAGGATGGATCATGATTGAACAAGATTGGATCTGGGGCCTTGTCGGCGGGCTGATGATCGGCACCGCTGCGGCGCTTTATCTGCTGGCGAATGGCCGCATCATGGGGGCTTCGGGCGTTCTGGGCGAGTTGATCGATGGCAGCGGTCGCGCCTCTGCCGTGGAACGGATTATTTTCGTCGCCGGGCTGGTCGTGGTGCCGGCGCTGATGGTGCCGCTGTTTGACAACGCCGCAACCCATGTCAGCACCAACCCGGCGGTTGTCATCGTGGCAGGGCTGCTGGTCGGTGTCGGGACGCGGCTTGCCAATGGCTGCACCTCGGGGCACGGCGTCTGCGGCATGTCGCGGCTGTCCCTGCGCAGCATCGTGGCAACGGTCCTCTACCTGATCGCGGGCGGCCTGACGATGGTCCTCTTGCGGCATTTTCTGGAGGTCATCTGATGCGCCGCAATCTTTTTGCTTTTCTCGCCGGGGGCCTGTTCGGTGCCGGTCTGCTGACGTCGGGGATGACAGACACGATCAAGGTGCAGGGCTGGCTCGACCTGTTCGGCAACTGGGACCCCACGCTTGCCTTTGTCCTGGGCGGTGCGATCGTGCCGATGGCCATCGCCTGGCGTGTCGCGGCACGGCGCAAGACTTCGACGCTCGGCACGCCGTTTCCCGAAGCGCCCGCACAACGCCTCTCGCTCAACCTGATTGTCGGCTCGGTGCTGTTCGGCATGGGATGGGGCCTGGCCGGTCTTTGCCCGGGGCCCGCAATGGCCTCGCTGAGTTTTGGCGGTTCAGGCGGCATGCTCTTTCTAATCTCGATGCTGGCCGGTATGCTCGTCGCACCGCCGATCCGCCAGCGCATCGATCGCCTTGCAACACCCGCCTGAGGACACCTTATGGAAATTCGCGCCCTGACCCCGACCTATGCCGTCTCGCCCCAGATCAATCTCGGCGACCTCGCCGCGATCCGGGAGGCCGGCTACACCACCATCATCGACAACCGGCCCGACGGCGAGGTATCGCCCGACCTGCAAACCGCGCCGATGCGCGCTGCTGCCGAGGCTGCGGGGCTGAGCTTTGTCGCCAATCCGGTAACGGGCGGTATGCTGACGATGCAGAATGTCGAGGCCCAGGCCGCGGCGATCGCCACAGCCACCGGCCCTGTCCTTGCCTATTGCGCGTCGGGCAACCGCTCTTCCATCGTCTGGGCGCTGGCGCTTGCCGGCAAGATGCCGACGGATGAGCTGATTTCCCTCCCGGCGCGCCATGGCTATCAGCTTGAGGGCCTTCGTGGCCAGATCGACGCTTTGGCACGGAACGGCTGATGTGACCGGAACCACACCGCCCTCGGCCCCTGCTTTTTCAACCGTCACCGCCAACGGGTTGCGGATCAATTACAAGCTCGACGGGCCGGAGGATGGCCCGGTCGTGATGCTGTCCAACAGCCTGCTGAGCAATCTGACGATGTGGGACGACCAGACAGCGGCGCTGACCGGTGCGGGCTTTCGGGTGTTGCGCCATGACACGCGCGGTCATGGCGGCACCGCGGCCCCCGATGTTCCCTACTCGATCCGGATGTTTGCCGATGATGCCGCAGCCCTACTGGCGGCGCTGGACATCGCGCGGGTGCATTTCGTCGGCCTGTCGATGGGCGGCTTTATCGCGCAACTGATGGCGGTGCATCATCCTGGCAAGATCGCCTCGCTTTGCCTGTGTGACACGGCTTGCGTCATGCCGCCCGCCGATCTGTGGAATGACCGGATACGGACGGCCACGCAAAGCGGCGTCGCGGCGTTGGTCCGCGGCACGCTGCAACGCTGGTTCACCGAACCTTTTCACGGCGCGCACCCCGAAGCGATTGCCCGTGTGCGCGCGATGATCGAGGCCTCGCCGCTCGTCGGATACCTCCGCTGTGCCGCTGCAATCCGCGACATGGACCAATACGCGCTTCTGGGGCAGATCACGGTTCCGACCCGGATCATCGTCGGTGAAGAAGACCCCGCCTGCCCGGTGGCCGCCGCGCGAGTGCTGCACAGCGGCATTGCCGGGTCGGAGCTTGTGATCATCCCGGACGCCGCACATCTGCCCAACATCGAAAAGGCGGATGCGTTCAACGCGGCGCTGCTTGGTTTTCTGACCCGGCAATAAACGGCGCGCGGGCGCTGACACGCCCGGCGCAACGCGCGGCTTTCGTGGCAAACCCCTATTCGGCGGCCTCGGGGGGCGTATATTCTTCGATCACCCGCCGTGCGACCCGAAAACATTCAACCCCTTGCGGCACGCCACAGTAGATGGCGACGACATGGATGATGGCACGGATCTGCTCTTTGGTGACGCCGTTGTTCAGCGCGCCGCGGCAATGCACCTCCCATTCGTGCATCTTGCCCAGGGCGCCGATCATCGCAAGGTTCATCATGCTGCGGGTTTTCGGGTCGATCGCATCATCGCCCCAGCCAAAACCCCAGCACCAGGCTGTCATCGCCTCCTGAAACGGACGATTGAAATCATCGGCCGCGTCGAGATTTCTCCCGACATAGTCCGCGCCGAGAGTCGCCTTGCGTTGCGCAAGGCCCTTTAGAAACAGGTCTTCGTCAAAACTGCCCATGCTGCCACCTTTGGTTCGGGATCCATTGCCTCAGGTATAGACCCGGTCGCCCGCAATACCAGCCCGGATGGTTGCGGGCATCTTGCAAAGCCGGGCCGCAGCCTTCAGACAAGGAAAAACCCCATGCGGAGGCGGCGGATGGCAATCGGAAAACTAGCGGACAAAGTGGTTGGGCTTTTGCTGCTCGGCATCACGGTTCTGGTCATTCTGCGCGAATGGTCGGCGCTGCCATGGCTCTATCCGGTCACGCCCTGGTTGGTGAGCCTGGTTCTGCTGATCTTTGCGGTTCAGGTTCGCCTTTCGCGCAAAGCCTTTGTTGTCGTGGGGCTTGGCCTTTCACTGGCGCTGGCGGCAACCAACGGTGACTGGCAGGCGATCGTGCTGCGCGGCCTCGCCTCTGCCGCGTTTATCGCCGCATTCTTCTGCGCGCTCGCAACGCTGCGCAACGCTGCCCAGACCTCGCCTGCCATCCAGCAGGCCGGGCGGTTCCTGTCGTCGCAGCCACCGGGGCGGCGCTATGCGGCACTGACGGTCGGTGGCCAGTTGTTCGCGCTGTTGCTGAACTACGGCTCCATCCAGTTGCTGGGCGCGCTGGCGATGGCCAATGCGCGAGCCGAGCCGAACCTCGAGATCCGCAACCATCGCACGCGGCGCATGTTGCTGGCCATTCAGCGCGGTTTCATCTCTACCCTGTCGTGGTCGCCGCTGTCGTTTTCCGTAGCGATCACCACATCGCTGGTGCCTGGCACCTCATGGGCGGCGGTGGTGCTGCCCGGCCTTGTGACCGCGGGCATCGTTGCGGGGATCGGCTGGGCGCTGGACACCGCTTTCAAGCCACGACTGACCGTCACGCCGGTGCGCGGCCCCGTCAGCGGAAGCTGGGCGAGTATGGCCCCGCTGATCTGGTTGCTGGCGGCATTGATCATCGGCGTCACCGGGCTCTACCTGTTGACGGGTGTCCGGGTCGTCGGGATCGTGGCGCTGATCGTGCCGGCGATATCGGTGACCTGGCTGATCCTTCAGACCTGGTCGGTGGACCCGGCCCGCAACGTCGGCCGCCGCGCCAGAGACTATGTCCTGGCCGAGTTGCCGGGCTACCGCAGCGAGTTGACGCTGCTGATGATGGCCGGTTTCATCGGCACGACCGGCGCGCAACTGCTGCTGCCGGTGATGGCGGCAAGCGGACTTCACCTCGAGGCGCTGCCGACCTGGGCGATCCTGGTCGCCTTCGTCTGGATCCTGCCGCTGTTCGGCCAGATCGGCATGAATCCGATCCTGTCCTTTTCGCTGATCGCGCCCCTGATCCCTGACGCGGCCGTGCTGGGCGTGACCCCGACCGCGATTGTCGTGGCCGCCACCGCGGGGTGGACGATCAGCGGTGCCAGTTCGCCCTTCACCGCGACCACGCTGTTGACCGGGTCTTTTGCGGGCATCAGCGCGTTGCGGGTCGGGTTGGTGTGGAACGGCGTCTACACCCTGATCTGTGGCGCTGTGCTGTCGGCCTGGGTGCTGCTCTACGCGTTTGTCATTCACCCCGCCGTGCTGGGCTGAGCCATTGCCACACATGCAAAACGGCGCGCAGGAACCGCGCGCCGTTCTGGACTTTCAGGCTGTCAGATCAGTTGGTGATGATCTCGGGTCCCATCAGAGCCATTGGCAGCACGGTGGATATCCACGGCACATAGGTGATGATGATCAGGAAGACGAACAGCACAGCGAGGAATGGCAATGCCGCCCGCACCACGGCCATCATCGGCATTTGCGCCACACCACTGGTCACGAAAAGGTTCAGGCCGACCGGCGGCGTGATCATTCCGATTTCCATGTTCACCACCATGATGATCCCGAGGTGGATCGGGTCGATCCCCAGTTTCAGCGCAATCGGAAACACCAGAGGTGCGACGATCACGATCAGGCCCGATGGCTCCATGAACTGGCCACCGATCAGCAAGATCACGTTGACGACGATCAGGAAGCTGATCGGCCCGAGGCCGGCGCCCAACAGCGCCGTCGCAACCTGCTGCGGCACCTGCTGCTCGGTCAGGACCTGCTTGAGGATCAGGGCGTTGGCAATGATGAACATCAGCATGATGGTCAGCTTGCCAGCCTCAAACAGCGTCTTGCGGGTGTCGCGGTGAAAAAACCCGGTGATCAGCGCCGAAGGCTGCTGCCAGAGCGCGCGGTTCGGCTGCCCCGCCGCCGTTTTCAGCGGGCCCATGTCGCGGTAGATGAAGGTCGCGGCGATAAAGGCGTAGACAGCGGCGACGGCTGCGGCCTCGGTCGGGGTGAATATTGCCCCGGTCAGGCCCGGAATACCGTAAATCCCGACCATGATGATGACAATCAACAGCAAGCCCCAGGAGGCATCCTTGAAAGAGGCACCAACCTCGCCCCAGCCAACCCAATCACCCGCCGGCAGCTTTTTGACGCGCGCCATCACATAGATGGTGATCATCAGCATCGTCCCGGCCATTATCCCCGGAATGACCCCGGCGAGGAACATCCGGCCAACTGAGACATCGGTGGCCGAGGCATAGACCACCATCACGATGGACGGCGGGATCAGGATGCCCAGCGTCCCGGCGTTACAGATCACACCGGCCGCGAATTCCTTGGTGTAGCCCGCCTTGACCATAGCCCCGATCACGATCGAGCCGATCGCGACAACGGTTGCAGGCGACGAGCCCGACAATGCCGCGAACAGCATCGAGGCAAACACACCCGCGATCGCCAGTCCGCCGCGCAAATGCCCGACGCAGGCCACCGAGAAGCGGATGATCCGCGTCGCCACACCGCCGGTCGACATGAAACTGGAGGCCAGAACAAAGAAGGGAATGGCCAGCAAGGTATAGTGCCCCGCCATCGCCTGAAACAACTCCTGTGCCACGGATCCCAGCGTCGTATCGCTGTACATCAACAAGAACAGGATCGACGACAGGCCCAGCGAAACGGCGATCGGGACACCGATCAGCAGCAGCGTGACAATCATTATAAAAAGAAGTGCGACTTCCATGTGTCAGTTCCCCTCGGCACGTGAGGTATTGAGATCCTCAAGCGCCTCTTCGGCCTCGTGGCTGGCGATAAGTGAAATGCTCGCCCCGGTCACGATCCGCCAGGTGGCCTGGACGAAACGAAACAGCAGCAGCGCGGCTGCGACGGGCAGCACGGTGTAGGGAACGACATCGGGCAATTTGCCGTAGCTGTCACCGTCGTTGATCAGACCCGACAGAAAGTTCAGAAAGAACGGCATCGGAACCTGGTCGGTCTCCATGAAGGCGCGGGTGCGGGTGGGGGTAAACCCGGTCGGGAACCAGCGACCCGAAGTGACATCGAGCGAGGCAAAGGGCGCCCAGTAATCCCACGCCCCTTTCATCAGCAAAAAGGCGTACAGAACACAGGCCAAAGCGGCAATGATGGCGGTCAGCCTGCGCGGGCGATCGGGCAGAATGTTGGTGATCGCGTCAACCCCGAGGTGCATCGTTGTCTTGACGCCATAACTCAGCCCCAGAAGGACCAGCCAGGCGAACAGCACCAGAACAAGCTCCAGCCCCCAGATCAGGCTGGCGTTGAACAGATAGCGCAGAACCACATTGACGAAGGTCAGTACTGTCATGATCCCCAGCGTCAGGGCAATCACGTTTTCCTCCAACTCATTCACGAAGCGGCCAAGC
>TARA_R110002110_G_scaffold42948_11_pt1 | contig 13100 bp, 16 predicted proteins | sample TARA_R110002110 | Tara Oceans TARA_R110002110 (sample SAMEA4397330) | marine metagenome | biome: Polar Biome; feature: [SRF] surface water layer (ENVO:00010504); material: water (ENVO:00002006), including particulate matter (ENVO:01000060) such as... | depth 5 m
ACGGTCCGTCGCCAGACCCCGCACAATCCTCTACACGCCCTGTTCTGGGCGAAATTGGGATATCATGGGAAATTTTGGGAGTCAATGGGCAGACCCTTGAATTACTTGCAAATCGGCTATTTCGACTTGCCTATCATTCACACAATATATTGATGTTTCGTTTACTGACTCATACTCGAGTCAGTATTTCTTGGTTAAACAAGTATTAATATTCCCTTTATGTTCACTTCCCATCAAAAAAGCGCATTAACCCTCCTCCCCTATCCAGCACAAAACACACCCCGTTACAGGACAAGGGGATGGTCGACACCGGCGTCACTGTTGTAGGGTCTCGGGACAGTCCCACGATACAAGCGAGGCAGCGACCCGATGGCTTTTCTATTTCTCTCGAACAGCGACAAGGTAAATATCTGGCGGTCAGAACTGACTCGCCTCTGCCCGGGCATGGATTTCCGGATCTGGCCTGATGTCGGCAACCCGGAAGAAATCGAATTTGCCCTGATCTGGTCACCGCCAGAAGGTGAGCTTGCCAAGTTCCCTAACCTCAGGGTCGCCTGTTCGCTCGGCGCCGGGGTCGATCACCTGTTCAAGCCGGGAATGATTCCCGAAGATGTCACTATCGTGCGGCTGGTTGACGAAACGATGGGCACCCAGATGCGCGAATGGATCGCCTATGCGGTACTTCGCCTGCACCGGGAAATGCCGGTCTTCGACCAGCAGCAGCGTGAAGGCCTGTGGAAATCCCACCCCAACCCGGACACAGCCAAAACCAAGATCGGTATTCTCGGCATCGGTGAGTTGGGCCGGATGGCCGGTCAGGCCCTCCGCGCATTCGATTTCCCGGTCATGGGGTGGAGCCGCTCGCCAAAACAGGTTGAGGGGATCGAGTGCTTTCACGGACCAGACGGCCTGACCGAAATGCTGAGCCAGACCAACATTGCTGTCTGCCTGCTGCCGCTGACACCCGAGACAAAAGGCATTCTGAATGCCGAACGTTTTGGGCTAATGCCAAAAGGCGCTTCTGTCGTCAATGCGGCACGGGGTGCCCATATTGATGACGACGCCCTGCTTGCCGCCCTCGACAGCGGTCAGATTGCTTTCGCCATGATGGATGTCTTCCAGACCGAACCCCTGCCCGCAGACCATCGTTACTGGAATCATCCGCGTGTCACCATTACCCCGCATGCAGCCAGCCTGACCCCGCCCTATACCAGCGCCCCGCAGGTTGCCGAGAATTACCGCCGGATGCTGGCCGGTGAGCCCCTGATGAACGTCGTCGACCGCAAGCAGGGATACTGACCCTTGTTCGCAGACGTCGCTGTCCTGCCCGTTGTCGGCGCCGTGTTTCTGCTGGCCGGCTTTGTCAAAGGTGTGACCGGGATGGGGCTGCCGACCACATCGCTGACGCTGCTGACGATCATCTTTGGCATGAAGGACGCGTTGCAGCTGATGCTGATCCCGTCGATCCTGACAAATTTCTGGCAGGCGGCAATCGGTGGCTACTTCATCGAGACAGTGAAACGTTTCTGGCTGTTCTTTATCACCGGGATTGCCTGCATCATATTCGCCACCGGCTTTCTGGCAGGCGGTGACATAACGCTGTTCACCCTGCTGCTCAGCGCAACCCTGATTATCTATGCCGCCTATGGCCTGATTTCGCGCAATCCGTCTCTCTCGCCGGAGATGGGGCGCATTGCCGCTCCCTTCGTGGGTGGCCTCACCGGCATCCTGACCGGCCTGACCGGCTCCACTGTGGTTCCGGCAGTACCCTACTTTCAGGCGCTGGGCATGAACCGGGACATGCTGATCCAGACCATGGGAATCTGGTTCTCGATCTCTCTCGTTTCACTGGGCAGCGGATTGCAGCGGGTCGGCATGCTTGATGAGCAGATGATGATACTGTCAGCCACCGGCTGTATTCCCGCCTTTGCCGGCATGCTGATCGGTCAGGCCCTGCGCAAACGCATGTCCGACAGGGTCTTCAAACAGGTCTTCTTCTGGGTGCTGGCCATCATGGGTGTCTATATCGCCTGGCGGACGCTCGGCGTCTGACCTCTCAATGTATCGTCGTGCTTGCGGCCGGGCGTTCCTTCGACAGCCACCCACCGGCCAGAAAATTGTCCTGCCCTGCGTCACCCGTCCCCTTTGCAAAGGCAGTATGAAGCTGAAGGGCAGCTTCTGACAAATCCTGCGCCGCCTCGGAATGAACCAGCCCGGCTGCGGTTTCCATCGCCCCCATACTGTCACCAGACCCGGCCTTGCGCAGCAGCAACAGCATCACACCTTCATCCATACCGACGAAACCACAGGGAATTGGCCGGAACGTCACAGACCGGACAGCCTGCCGGTTGATGACCTTGACGAACCGCTCCACACCTACCAGCACGCGCCGCGCATTCGCCTCGCCCATTCTGGCGCAAAGGTCATTCCAGGCTTGCTGCCAGATCCCGGTATCATTGTTGCTGAGGCCGGTCAGCCACTGGCGCAGCAGCCGTAACAGCAACCTTGTCTGGTCATTCAGTTCTTCTGTCGTGGAAAGCACGCCGGTCATGGCGGGTCTGTTCGCTAAAGACGTCATCCGGTTCCTGCCCGTCAGATTGTTCAGACCGGCAGGTTATTCATATTGAGAATTATTCGCAATAACTAATCACAACTATCTTGAACCCACCCGGTGTTCCGGGATGACATGAGTTGGTTATACTGGTTCAGAAAGTTGGCTGCCCGCGGACTTCAGACCCACCCTGTCAATCAGCGGCTCAGTCTAGTTTGCGGCTGCCGGAAGATTGCGGGCATCTGCGGCGCGGACAATAAGATCCCCGAATTCCCGCAGGTAAACCGACCCTTTGACGGTCCGCTGGACCAGAACATTGCGCCGGTCATCAGCGTCAACCTTGCGGCGGACGAGACCAAGCTCACCCAACCGGTCAAGCGCACGGGTAACGGCAGGTTTGGAGACATTCAGGGCCGCTGACAGGCCCCGAACCGTATGCGGGGCCGGGGTCAGATAGACCGCCAGCATTACCGCCATCTGTCTTGCAGACAGGTCCGGGCCCGACTGGCGGACACTTTCCGTCAGGGCGCCACGCCAAATATCCAGCGCTTCAAATGCCTGCAGGTGAAGTCCCATCATCGCCCCGATCATTACGAACACGAATCATTTTTACGAGCAGCCCGGAATCTAAGCAACTAGAAAATGGTTAACGATGAAGAGTTGCCCAGAAATTCTATGCAGTAAAACGTTTCGATATTGCACTGAATACTGCGCGGGCACCCTGCGCCTCACCGCCCTCAGGCCGTCCCGGTTTTGTCGACAGGTTCCAGGCCATCACATCAATATGACCCCAGGGAATATCCTCGCCAACGAAATGTTCAAGAAACAGCGCCGCCGTGATCGATCCGCCATAAGGCGAGCCGGTGGAATTCGTGATATCCGCGACCTTGCTTTCAATCATCCGGCCATACGGCTTCCACAACGGCATCCGCCAGAGCGGATCACCTGCTCTGTCTGCCCCGCCGAGCACATCACTGGCCAGACCGTCGTCATTGCAGAAGAAACCCGGCAGTTCCGTGCCGAGTGCCACACGTGACGCGCCGGTCAGAGTGGCAAAATCCATAATCATCGCCGGGTTTTCTTCAGACGCCAGCGCCAGTGCATCAGCCAGAACAACACGACCTTCCGCATCCGTATTGCCAACTTCCACGGTCAGGCCTTTACGGGTCGAGACCACATCCATCGGACGATAGGCATTGCCGGAGATATTGTTTTCCACCGCCGGGATCAGCACCCGCAGGCGAACCGGCAGACCAGCCGCCATGATCATATGGGCTATCCCCAGAACATGGGCCGATCCGCCCATATCCTTCTTCATCGTGGTCATGCCGCCGCCGGTCTTGATGTTCAGCCCCCCGGTATCAAAGCAGACACCCTTACCCACCAGCGTGACCTTGGGGGCGGCATCATCGCCCCAGGTCAGGTCGATCAGGCGCGGTGCCTTTTCAGCCGCACGTCCGACCATATGAATGGCGGGGAAATTCTCTTTCAGCAGATCTTCGCCGACCACACAGCGGAAGGAAGCACCAAACCGCTCCGCCAGAGCCTCGGCGGCTGCAGCCAGTTCAGGCGGGCCCATATCTTCGGCCGGTGTGTTGATCAGGTTGCGGATCAGGTGCACGGCTTCTGCCGTGCCTTCGACGGCCTTGCGGCTGGCAGCCTTTGGCCAGACCAGTTCCGCTGGCTGACGGTCTGCTTTCTTGTAGCGATCAAAACGATAGGCCCCGAGCGCCCAGCCAAGGGCTGCGGCATCACATATCTCCGGATCGTCACTGGCAAGATGATAGCTGCGGGCGGGCAATTCATAGGGCAGGCTGCCGAAAGCCCAGGGCGTTATGGTCTGGCCGACGCCAATCAGAACCTGCGCAATCCCACCGTCGGCACCGGACAGAACTACCGACTGCCCGTCCTTTGCCCTGTAACCGATATCCTGCAACCAGCGTTGTACCGGTGCCGGCTGCGTCAACAGCCAGGCATCATAACCATCGGTCATCACCGGAACTACCGGCAGGCTGGAATCAGCAGAATCGATCAGGGCAAGTGACATGGGGGCCTCGAATGAGAAATTGATGGAACGTTCCGGTGATGCTATCGCTCAAAGCCATCATGGCAACACCAACTCTTATCCTTGGCAATAAAGCCTACTCTTCCTGGTCCCTGCGGGGCTGGCTGGCACTGACCGCTGTCGGCTGCGATTTCAGCGAAGTCGTCATACCGTTGCGACAAACTGATACCCGGGCACGCATTCTGGAACATTCGCCGACCGGAAAAGTGCCTGCACTGGTGCTGGATGATCTGGTGATCTCAGAAAGCCTGGCGATTTGTGAATGGGCCGCCGAATCCTTTCCGGAAGCTGGCCTGTGGCCCGCCGACCCGAAAGCCCGGGCGATGGCCCGGTCTGCGGCCAGCGAAATGCATGCGGGTTTCGTTGCCCTGCGTAAAGCCGTGCCGATGACCGTGCTGGGTAAACATCCCGGCTTTACCCCGAATGCAGAGGTTGCGGCGGACATTCAACGCCTTACTGAACTCTGGCAGGCATCCCGCGAACGGTTCGGCAGTGACGGACCATGGCTGTTCGGCAGCTATTCTGTCGCCGACATCATGTTCGCCCCTGTCGCCATCCGCTTTGCCACCGCCGGTGTCGAACTGGACCCCGTCTCTGCTGCCTGGCGTGACACCATGCTGAACCGTCCGGACATGCAGCGCTGGACAAGGGAAGGCCGGGCAGAGGTCTGGCGTCTTCCGGAAATCGATACGGAATTCAGCGCCGACTGGGAGTGAAACGGCGTCTCTGCGTTCATCGTCGGGAACCAGCCATCACACCCCAACTGACTACACTTACCTCCTGCTTTCGCAGGGACGACATGTCAGAGGTTTCAGATCGAGGTGCCGACGAAATATGCGATGATCACGATGATGATTCCGTAGAAAAACATATTCATCAGCGAACGAAAAATCATCCGGGTTTCGCCATCTTCAGGCATACCCAGCAGCGTGCAGATCAGATTTCCGGGGGCGAGAAACCAATTCATATTTCAGCTCCAGTTGCAGCATCCAGATTAGGTCCGGGGAGGTTAAAGCGCAAACTGGCGTTCGATATATCGCAGCATATCGCGAAGATTTTCTTCCACTTCCCGGCCATCGGTCACCAACTGCAATTCCGGCGTCTCCGGAGCCTCATAAGGGGCATCGATACCAGTAAAGTCGCGTATCTCGCCTGCCCGCGCCTTGGCATAGAGACCTTTCGGGTCACGCCGTTCGCATTCCGCCAGTGACGTATCAACAAAGACCTCATGGAAGCCGTCCGGCAGAATCGCCCGGGCCCGGTCACGATCAGACCGGTAGGGCGAAATAAAAGCGGTGATAACGATCTGCCCGGCCCGTGCCATCAGGGAGGCCACCTCGCCAACACGGCGGATATTTTCTGCCCGGTCTTCCGGAGAAAAACCGAGATCGCCGCTCAGACCATAGCGGATATTGTCGCCATCCAGCACATAGGCCTGCCAGCCCTTGCGGAACAGAGCTTCCTCCAGCGCAATCGCCAGGGTCGACTTGCCGGACCCGGACAGGCCGGTCAGCCAGACCACGCCACTGCGGTGACCGTTCATCCGCCAGCGGTCTTCCGTCGGTACAGAATGAATCACCCGGGTAATATTCGTCGACTTCACATCTGTCTGGCCACGACGATTCTTCAGGCCATCGCGCAACACAACGCCACCGGCAACAACCCGATACTGATCCTGCAGAATGAAGCGACCGGTCGCCGGGCTGTCTTCAAACGCATCAAGCGCAATTGGCCGAACCGCCTCGAAACTTGCTTCGACGACATCGTGACGCATTGCGTCCTCGCGCTCTTCGTCCCGGCTGAGGTCTTCCGACGACAGGACCGCATCAATCGACAAAACCCGAACCGCAAGCGACGCTGTACCGACCATCAATTGCAGACGCCGCCCCGTCGTCAGAGGTACTTCCGACAACCAGAACAGCCGCGCCCGGAACCGGTCCGCCAGCGCAGGCGGTGTTTCCGGCAGGCTGGCAACCTCACCCCGTTCCACAAAGATATCATCATCAAGCTGCAACCCGACCGACAGGCCCGCCTCAGCCACAGGCCCACCCGCATCCGGCCAGCCTTCAACAGAGGCGATCCGTGCACGATGCCCGGAGGGGGTAAAAAGCAGTTCATCGCCTACAGACAGGCTGCCAGCCTCGACCTTGCCGGCAATGATCCGACGGTCATCAAACTTGTAGATGTCCTGCACTGGCAACCGCAGCGGCAGGCCCACCGGCGCGGTCTTTTCATCCAGCCCGTCCAGTGCCTCTATCAGTGTCGGCCCCTGATACCAGGACATGTTATCGCCAGCGGCAACAACACCGTCTCCGTTCCGGGCCGCAACCGGAATGGCCGTCAGCCGGCTCCGGTCAAATCCCAGTGACAGCAACCGGGATTCTGCTTCCTGAACTATTGCCGCAAAACGAGCTTCATCATAGCCGACCAGATCCATCTTGTTGACCACAAGGATGACCTGACGAATACCGATCAGGTTCAGGATCAGGGCATGTCGACGAGTCTGTTCAGCAACCCCTTCCTGCGCATCAACAATCAGCACGGCAGCATCGGCACCGGACGCTCCGGTAACCATATTGCGCAGAAACTCCTTATGCCCCGGCGCATCAATGATGGCGTAGCGACGACGGTCGGTCGCGAAGAAAATCCGCGCCGTATCGATTGTGATTCCCTGATCCCGTTCCGCCTGGAAAGCGTCCAGCAGGAAGGCCCATTCAAAGGGCATTCCGCGCCGGTCGCACATCGCCTTCACGGCTTCCATCTTACCATCCGGCAGCGCGTTCAGATCACCCAGAAGGCGGCCGATGACAGTGGACTTTCCGTGGTCGACATGACCGACGAAGACAACATTCAGCAGTGATTGATCAGTCATTACATATACCCGTCGGCGCGCAGACGCTCGAAGGCATCTTCTGATTCATGGTCCATCGCCCGGCCCGACCGCTCCGCAACCTTTGTGGTTTGCAGTTCAGCAATGATTTCAGCCACCGTTGCCGCGTCACTGACAATCGGCGAGGTGATGTCCTGATCACCCAGCGACCGGTAGCGTTTGCCGTCACGGGCAAAATAAAGATCAACCAGCGGAATGTTCTCGCGTTCGATATAGCGCCAGATATCAAGCTCGGTCCAGTGCAGCAGCGGGTGAACGCGCATCTGACAACCGGGCGCCGGTTCAGCCGAGAACAGATCCCAGAACTCCGGCGGCTGATCGCGGAAATCCCATTCGCCGGATGGCGCACGCGGCGAGAAAACCCGCTCCTTGGCGCGCAGCCCTTCTTCATCCCGGCGAATACCGGCAATAATGCCGTTATACCCTTCCCGTTCGATCAGGCGCTTCAGGCCGGCAGTCTTACGGGCGGCGGACCGGGCGGCCGGTGGCAGTGACGGGTCCATCTCTTCAACCGGCGGGCAATCACCCGTCACCAGCCGGATATTCCATTCCACCTTGTACCGTTCCCGGAAGGCATACATTTCCGGAAATTTCTTGCCGGTATCGACATGCACAGCCGGGATCGGCACATGACCGAAAAAGGCCTTCCGCAACAGCCAGATCAGGACATTGGAATCCTTGCCCAGTGACCAGAGCACCATCAACTGGTCAATCCGGGCATAGGCCTCGCGCAGAATGTGAATGCTGCGGCTTTCCAGTTCATCAAGATGGGTCATCATTTACCGATACTCACTGGCGGCAAATGAATGCCACATTCTGTTTTGGTTACACCACGCCATCGCCCTGCTCTGACCGATTCTCCCTGAACCGTCCGCGTCGTGCAAGGCGCACAGCCAACTGAACTATATCCCCGGGCAACCAGAGGATGGGGCGGCAGGTCATGAGCCAGCCTGTAGCGGTTCATATCCCCGACCGTCCAGTCCGCCAAGGGATGAATACGCACCAGACCGTCTGTCACTTCCACCATCGGCAACGCAGACCGGTCGTCGCCATGATGACGCTTGCGACCGGTAAGCACCGCACGGAACCGCCGGGATATCTCAGCAAACGGATCCGTCTTGCGTATCTGGCAGCAAAGATCAGGGTCCAGCGCATGCAACCGCCCTTCCCGGTCTGCCTGATCGACTGCGGCAGGTGAGGGATGAAGTGACACAAGGTTTTTCAGTCCCAACCTCCCGGCAAGCTGGTCCCGGTAGGTCAGGGTTTCGGGAAAATGCCGCCCCGTATCAATGAACCGAACGGGAAGAGAGGGGTCGACGGAGGCGATCAGATGCAGCAACACGGCAGATTCAGCACCGAAGGACGTTATCGCGCAGAGTTCCCCGGCATATTCCTGTTCGCCAAACTGCCGGATAACCGATCGGGCCGATGTAGCCTTATGAATTGTCGTCATGGGCTTTCCCCTGTTTCGACATCACAAAGAACCCGGATTATCCCCGGCGTAAATCAAGAACAATTCATCTGTGTATAAAAAATATTTTTGCGGTTTTTTAGTGTTATTCAGTAACCGGAGGAATTCTGCAGATCACGCCATTTTCAAAAAATGCCGGTCGGTCAGCCATTGCCGGAATACCTGTCGGAGATTTTGCAACGGCACGGGCGGCGGCAACGATATCCTCCAGCGGAACCGTTTCGTCGACATTGCCCAGCAGGTAGGTCCATTTGTCCGGTGCCTGAAAGGCCACGGTCACCGGGCGCTCGCACACAGCCAGACATTCAGCAGGACGAACCTCGATTCCAGAATCGTCGCTTAGATACTCAGCAATGCGATCAAACAATGTCTGACCGGCGACAGGGTCGTCACCGGCCACACAGGCGACACAGACCGTGATTGTGGTCCGGGGCTGCTCAGGCAACGGCCTGCTCTCTCTCACCGCGATTCCACATAAACCCGATGACAGATCCAACCACAGCCCAGATTACCGCGTGAACCGCCAGCGATGCCGCCGAGAAGTGGCCGGCCAGTTCCGACGGAACCACACTGGTATAGGTTTCCGGATGCGGTGCCCCGACAATGTGAGGCAACGCAATCAGAACAATCCCGAGAGCAATCGACCAGCTTCTGGAAAGCACCAGCATCAGCCAGAGCCCGCCCGCTGTCAGGGCAACAGTGGCCAGCCACCAGGTCTGGCGATATTCCAGCACGGCAGCGGCAGAACCCGGCAATTCAGGGCTGAGCCCGAGAGCGGGCGCCAGACCCGTTGCGACGAAGGCAGCAGCGCCCCAGGCAAGACCAGTGCGCGATGTGATCTTCGCGTTGCTGACCAGCATCACAGCCAGCAGCATCAGCGCAAATCCAAAAGCCGTGGCGATGGAGGTGATTGTTGTGTAGCTCAGCCGCTCCAGTCCGTCTTCCGGCGACCAGGGCTCTGCGCCGTCAGCCGGCGCATCATGGCTGCCGGAATGCGCGAGATACAGTTTCGCCCCGCCATATTGTGCAGCAGAAAACCCGGAACCCGATATCGCAGCCGTTTCATATTTCTCTGCTTCAAGGATAAGCGGCGTCGTCGTGAATTCCTGCAGGACGGCACCAGCCAGACCTGCCAAAAGGCCCGCCGCAAGGCAGGCAGTCAAAACCCGGTTTATCATGACAAACCTGTCTGGTTAGTGGCAGGGAAACGCCAGCGAGTGGCGAGTATCATGGGCCGCATTATGCAGCACCGATGAACCGGCAAGGCCAGTGGTAAAAACCAGCCCTGCGCCAAACAGGAAAGCCAGCGCGGCAACGACGCGAATACCAGTGCGTGAACTGGTCTGCGTGGTGGCTGAAGCAGCGGCCTGGGTATGTGTCAGTGTCTCGGTCGTCATCTCATTCTCCCTGCCGTCCCATCGACGGCCTTGCTGGAGTTGCATCCTACGGCAGGTCTCCTAGCTTGTGGATCACCCCGCCTGTCCCCTTCCCGGTTCCGCAGAACCAGTGGCTCTTAACAGGCGATCACCACCTACAGTCGCGAGGGCGGCCCCGGCGTCGGCTGTTCATTTTAATCCCAGCGTTACCGCGTTCCCTTTTCATGCCCGACATCAAATGTCCTCTGGGCAACCGTTCTCCCATTCAAGGCCAATCCGTTTGGATGTCAATGTCAATCTGCTCCGCGCACCGTCATCGCAATGATGTTACAGCAGATTTCAGCCCTGTGACGACGTCACTGAAGCCTGCGTTCCCATTCAACCGCGGTGCGGATAATTTCCGTCAGACCGGTATGTTCCGGTGCCCAGCCAATGACATCACCAGCCCGTTCACAGGCTGCAATCAGCTCCGGCACATCACCCGGACGACGGTCACCCTCATGCATCACAAGTGCGCCGGGATAAAGCTCGTCAATCACCGCCAGGATTTCCCGGACAGAAAAGCCACGCCCATATCCCAGATTCAGGCTGTCCGGCACGCCGCCCTGTTCAAGATAGGTCAGCGCGTCGAGATGAGCCGCGGCGATATCAGAGACATGCAGATAGTCGCGCACACAGGTTTTGTCGGCGGTCGGGTAATCCGTTCCGTAGATAACCAGATGATCGCGTGTACCGACAACCACCTGGGCGGCCATCTTGATCAGATGAGAAGCAGGCCCGATCTGTCCGCAGCGTCCTGACGGATCGGCACCCGCTGCATTGAAATAACGCAGCGTGATATAAGCCGGACCACCGGCAAGATACGCATCCCGCAGAACCCATTCCCCTGCCAGTTTGGACGCGCCATAGGGGTTCTCCGGTTCTTTCCGGGCGTCTTCGGCAACAGGCTGTGTTTCCGGTGCGCCATAAACCGAGGCGGTAGAGGAATAGACGAAGGCTTTAACGTTATGCGTTTTGCAGGCGGCCACCAGAAGTCGCGTCCCCTCAACATTGACGCGATAATACTCCAGCGGCTGCGTCATCGATTCCGGGACCAGCGACCGGGCCGCCAGATGCATTACAGCTGTCGGGCGATATGTCGAGAACACCGCCTCAACAGCGGCCGCATCACAGATGTCCGCCTCGACAAACGCCACATCCCCGGGCAACAGGCTCCGGTCTCCCCGTGACAGATCGTCAATCACAACGACCTGTGCCCCCGCATCACACAAAGCATGAACGACATGACTGCCGATATAACCTGCACCGCCTGTAACGAGAATCTTGCGTTCCATATTGTCTTCCTAGGACGACATTTACCTTCCGGCAAGTACAGCAAACCAGAGAGCGTTTGATTCCTCCCCCTGTTTAACGTCATTCTTCCATCGCGGGGATGGATATATTGTCCATTCAAGGAGATACAGGATGATTATAACAACGACCGATTCGGTCGAAGGTCGCGTTATCACTGAATATAAGGGTATCGTTGCCGGCGAAGCTGTAATGGGAACCAACCTGTTCAGCGACTTTTTTGCCTCCATTCGGGATGTCGTAGGCGGCAGGTCCGGTTCCTATCAGAAACTCCTGAAAACCGCCAAGGAAGCAGCACTCGAAGATCTGACAGAAGAGGCAATATCTGCTGGTGCGGATGCTGTCGTCGGCATTGATCTGGATTATGAAGTCGTCGGTGGCGACAAGAAAACCATGCTGATTGTCAGCGCAAACGGCACTGCCGTGAAGTTGGCCTGACCGATGATCATCACAACCACAGACAATATCGAAGGTCGCCGGATCACAGAATATATGGGATCCGTTTCCGGCGCAGCCGTTGTCGGCGCCAGCGTCTTCAAGGATTTCCTGAAGAACGCCGTCGCAATCATCCATTCACAAAGCGGGGTTTTTGAAGCCGACGTGGACAGCCTCCACAAGGCCGCAGAAAAAACCATTGCAGAAAAAGCCACCGCAATGGGCGCTGATGCCGTCGTCGGGGTCGATTTCGACTATCAGGTGCTCGGTGACAGTCGCCCGATGATTCTGCTCAGCGTCAACGGTACCGCCGTCAAGCTGGAGTAGCCTCCGGTCAGGCTGCCCGCGATGGCATGCGGACTGCGGCAAGCAGCAGTCCGCCGCCGATCAGCATGGCAACGATGACGCCCATGCCGATACGCTGAGAACCCGTTATCGCCGTTACCGTGCCCAGCAGAATAGGCCCGACAAAAGCCGTCGCCTTGCCTGAAAAGGCAAACAACCCGAACATTTCACCCCGGAGTTCCGGCGGCGCAAGCTGTGCCATCATGGTCCGGCTTGCTGCCTGTATCGGGCCGACAAACAGCCCCAGTGGCAACCCGAAGACCCAGAACAGGGTTTTTGACTCGACCATCAGCAACCCGAGAACCAGCAGAACCAGTCCGGCAATCGAGATCAGTATGGTTGGCTTCGGGCCAATCATATCATCGACCCAGCCGAACAAAGCCGCACCAATGCCGGAAAATACATTGATCGCGATACCGAACAGGATGATTTCCTCGAAAGTCAGACCAAAGACTGTTCCCGCGAAAATAGCGCCGACCACAAACAAAGTCGTCAGACCGTCGATATAGAGCACCCGGGCCAGCAGGAAGACCGCAATATCGCGATAATCCCGGACACGGGAAAAGGTCGAGGCAAGCTGGGCCAGACCTTCTCGCACGGATTCAGCCATCGGTCGC
>TARA_R110002110_G_scaffold313491_5_pt1 | contig 13095 bp, 9 predicted proteins | sample TARA_R110002110 | Tara Oceans TARA_R110002110 (sample SAMEA4397330) | marine metagenome | biome: Polar Biome; feature: [SRF] surface water layer (ENVO:00010504); material: water (ENVO:00002006), including particulate matter (ENVO:01000060) such as... | depth 5 m
ATCTGTGAGACGGGCAGTTCGTATGACCGCACCATCCAGATTGACATTGTGCAGCCGGGTTGATGTCAGCACCAGATCAGCAATTTCAGCAGATCCGAAGAAACTGTCAGACAGACAAGTGCGGATCAGTGACAATCGGGTGCCCGCAATCGGGAGGCCTGTACGCCGGGTGCGATTGATGCCGGTCAGACGGCTGTCTGAAAATTCGAGATCCGAGAATTTGGCAGCATATATCTCGATGTCCGAGATGTCCGAGCGACGGATCCGGGTGTGATTGAAGTCTGCATGCCGGAAATTGATTCCGGACAGGGTTGCCCCCTCGAAGGTCACATTGTCAAAACGGCTGCTGATCATGCTGGTCTGATGAATCGATGTTCCGTTCAGGGATGCACCGGACAGGTTTGCGTGCTCGACAAGGACATTTTCCAGACGGGTATTATGCAGACGGGCTTTGATTAATGTTGCGAGAATAAGGGAGCTGTCGCGTAGTTCTGCGCCATTGAAACGGGCTTCGTCGAGACGGGCTCCGGTAAAGTTGACGCCGGAAATTGTGGCTGCCGTGAAGTCAGCGCCACTCAGATCAGCATCTGCGAGATTTACATTTTTCAGCATGGTGCGGCTGAAATCTGTTTCTCTCAGGTTTGTTCCGGCAAGAACAAGGCCTTCAAGCTTCTGGTCCGAGAAATCCCGTCCACGGAGGTCACATCCCCGCAGGTCAGCGCCGGATGTCAGCGGTGATGCACAATCAGATGGCCATAATCCGGAAACCGACAGCCCTGCGGCGGTGAGCAGAATGCAAATGCTGATCAGCCAGCCGATGCCGCGAACGACATTCATGTCTGTTTCCTAGCGGTAAACCACCAGATTATGAAACAGGAAAATGTCAGACAGACATAAAGCAAGGGGATAGAGCCAGCCGTTACAGAGATGTTGGATTCCGGATAGACCAGAGGGTGCAACACGGTAAGTCCGGTTAGCGTGGTGACGGGTCCGGCAGCCGTCGACAACAGAATTCTGAACAGGCCGGCCAGACAAAGGCCGATGACCGCCATGCCGGTGATCAGCCCGAGGGGGCCAAAATTCGCCAGCAGTTCGGTCGGCCAGGGGATGTTGATTGAGGTTCGGGGGTCGTCACCTGTCAGCAGGTCAAAGCGAATGCCGAACTTGTTGCCAGCGACTTCGCGGGGCTTGTCCGGATAGAGTACGCGCGGAATCATTGTTGTCAGCAGCGGCTTCAGTGTTTCGCCCCGCCAGTAAGGAATTGGGTCGGGGGTTCTGTCATGAACATGCTGGAAAACCCAGTACTGGCCGACCCGGCGGATCAGGGAGACCGCGCCCGGTGGTATATCCAGACGTTTCAGACCTGTGCGGGGATTGGTCTGATACGGATTTTTAAAATCATCGATGACGGCGTTATAGACCGCTTTGAAACGATCAAGGCCGGCTTCGCCGAAACTGCGGCTGGCTGTCGTATAGCGATAGCCGCCGAGCAGCGCCGCACCGAGCAGGGCGGCAATCAGCATGAAACGAAGCTGGCGTTCATACAGAAACAGAAAAAACATGAAAGCGGTGAGCAGAAGAAATTTTGTAATCAGCAGGCTGCGTAATACGGCGTAGGCTTCGAGCGGCAGTAAGACGACCAGAAAAACCAGTTTCTCAGCGAGGGTCAGCCGTTTTCGTCGCCAGGCAAGATATAAGCCGCCAACAGCGAACAGCCCGGCAGGGTCGAGCAGTTGCCCGATTGATGGCAGGCTTCTGACTTCCGGAATATAGGAATAAACGAGATGGCTGATGGCCATCAGCCAGAGCATCGCCCGAAAGTATCTGTTGAACCCGGGCTCTGGTCCGAGGAAGGGGCGCAGACGATTCAGCGGGCCGCAGATGGCAGCATAATACCCGATGAGTACGGCAAGCATTGAGGCACTGAAGATCGTATAGGTGTCCGGATTCAAGGTTCCGACCTCGGCGATTTCGTACAGAACGACAGGTCCGTCCGGCCAGCCAAGGGGGGCGAGAAACGGGGCTGCCGCAAAATAGACGGCCAGATAGGTGCAGAATGCCGGAAACAGCGGGACCGAAGTTTTCTCTAGTCCAGCAAGCCATAGCGGCCAGGGCGCGAGAGAGAGTGCTATCGTTCCGGCCACCAGGATGATTGTTCCGCTGTCCATTGCTTCAGAGCCGAACAGCATCAGTGTCAGGACGAAAACCAGAATCGCGCCGGTAGCGAGAATAACGGCGAATGAGTTTCCGGCCGCTTTGTCAGGCACAACATCGTTGCTGGAAGATGCCGGTGTCATGGCTCTCGGATACTTTTGCGCGAACAGGCCGGACCCGACCTGCAATATTTGCATAGTCTCTGCCCGACAGGTTGTCGAGAGGTGATGCCGGGCCAAAGACCTGATCCGCCGTTTGCGTCTTGCCTTCCCGGACGCTCAAGAGTACCGCTCCCTTTCGCTCTGGACCACGAAAGGATGCGACGGACAGATGGAAAGTCAGTCTGCGCCTAATCTGAAGACAATCAGGCATTCCGGTTCTGCTGATTGGAACTCCTCAGGGTGGCTGGTGTTCATTCTGATTTTCCTGACAGTTCTGGCGCTTCCCCGGTTTATCGCGGGCCCTCTTTCAGTTGTTGGTGTCCTCGGTGATATCGGTGACCATTCGGTCCCCTACTTCATGGCGGCCGCATCGGGCATCGGTTATTTCGGCAACGGTTTTCTGCCGGCTGTCCCGATGGGAGGCAGTCTTTATGAATCCGGTATGCACGCACCGGTACAACTGTTTCTTTATGCTGCTTTTCCTGGCTGGCTGGCAAATGGTCTGAACTGGTTGGGGCTCGCACTGATAGCCGCAGCAAGCCTGTATCTGCTGGCTTTACGTCATTTTCAGCTGGCTCCGGGATGGGCTGCTGTGGCGGCCCTGATAGGTGGTGCGGCGATTACCAACGGCAATTTTGGCTATGCTGTCGTCGCCTTTGTGCCGGCTGTCCTGCTTTTGGCACTGGACTATGTGCAAAAGCCGACAATATTGCGCGGGCTGTTTCTGCTCCTCGTGGCGTTGCTTCTTGGCTTATGGGTGCCAGCAAAGTTTCTCGTTGTGTTTCCCGCACTGGTTCTGACCGCTTCAATTCTGGTCCTGGGTGATGGCAGGTTCCGCTGGCGGATGCTGGCCTGCCTGCTTGTCATTCTGTCGATCTACAGTTTCCGGACAGGTGATATTACAGATTATCTGATGGCGACGGCTACGTCTGACCGGGACTGGATTGTCGAGCGTCAGCCAGTTGGCAGCCTGTTGTTGCTGGGCGTTGAATATGCCTTTGAATATGTCGATCCGCGGGCTTTGTTTGAGCTGCGGCCACTGCCTCAGACCAATCCGACCTGCGTTGCGTTCTGGCTGATAATTGCGGCAATTCTGTCACGGGCGGTGACGGGGAGATTTCGTCGCCTGCTTTGCCTTATCCTTGGGCTGGCAGGGCTTCAGACTGTGTTGCCGGTGATCGGACAGTGGGTGGCTTTTGACCTTCTGGAATTACCCGGCCTTTATTTTCATCCGAAGCTGTGGCGCCCGGTTATGCCGCTGCTCTATATCGGCGGCGGCTGTGCAGCTGCCGGACTGGCTGCCCGGTACGGGGCGGCTGTTGCGGCGAAATTCAGTGACCGGATGGCCCGGCGTCTGAAACATGCGCCACTGGCGGTGTTCGCGCTGGTGGTCGCCCTGCAGAGTTATAGCTTTACCGCCCGCAGCTGGGTTCTCGACGGCAGTTTCAGGGCGCTTTATCAGGACCGGGCTATTACTGAAATTGCCCGGAATGTTCCTGCCGGGCCACTGCCGCCGCGATCGGTCATTCTGGACAAACCGAACGGGTTTCTGGCGGCCTATGGCCTGAGGACCCCTTTGGGGCGCTCCGAATGGACGCCTCACCGGTTTGCGGTTCTGATGCGGGCAGCCGGGTTGTGGTCTGAGGCAGATCGTGAGGGCATCAGCTATCTGTCGGCTTCAACGGGGGCGACAATGATTCTCCATGATGAATTGCAGTCAGGGAGCCGGGCAGCGGTACTGCGCAATTTCCTGGCTCTGACATCTGTTGAATGGGTTTTCAGCCGTACGGCATTACCGGAAGACCAGTTTGTCTCGAAAGCCGGTACTGGCTGGAATGACTGGTCATCCTATGACCTGCGGCAGCGGATTGAACACAGTATTGCGTCAAATCTCTCAGGACATACGGCTTTGGCGGCTTTTCACAATAAAGAGGCTCTGCCGACAATCTATTCCGTGACGGACTATGCGGTTGCGGATACCGCAGCGCAGGCGGCCAGGCAGATTCTGGCGCATCCGATGACTGAATTGCATAATTTTGCCGTAATCGAGCCGGACAACGGTCTTGCAGCCGGTTCTGCTGCGCTATCAAAAGTTATCATTCACGCGGTTGAAGGGCGACCCGACAATATTGTCATGCGGGTGCAAAGCAGCGGACAGGGACTGCTGGTCGTGACAGAGCTGATTGATCATGGATGGCGTTATCTGATTGACGGGATACCCGCGGAAGTGACGCCGGTGAATGCCGCTTTTGTTGGGTTACAGGTGCCTTCGGGTCAGCATGAACTGGTACTTCAGCGGACTTTAATTGATTGAAAAAAAACGACCCAGAGACTAACACACGGGAATTGAGGCGCTCATTCATGCGCGTGTAAACGGGATAAATGTTGTCTTGAAACGTTACCTTCGGCTTGTGCTGCTTCTGGCGGTATTATCTGTACCTGTCCTTGTCACCGTGACGCTGGTTCTGGCGCCGGGGCTGCGATATCAGGTTTTCCGGGTGATTTCTGAAGCTCCGGGAATCGCGACCTTCTTTGCATTGCGCAGTGATATCATCAGACGTGACTTCGCCTCTGCCGGCGCTGCTCTGGACAGACAGCTTGGCTGGTCGATGTCCTATGATGTGGATCAGAGCGTACAGGTGCCTTCCCTGATCGAAAACACAGCCTTTGTCATGCAGGCGGCAGCACTGGACCAGGAACGGCAGGCTTTAGCACCGTTTCTTCGCAAGCTCGCAGACAGCTACCCGCAGCTCTATCGCCCGCAATTGTGGCTCGGGCAGGCGCTTGCGGTGGAGGCTCCCCGGGAAGCACTGAACAGTCTTGGCCGGGCGGCTGAACTGATGGCCACGGATGAAGATATCTACCGGGCTGCCATTCAGGCTGCGGCTCGCCTTGAGGATAATGACCTTGTCGCGCAATGGTGCGGTCGCTATCGCACGGCGACTTCCGGCGGCTCTCACCCCTTTCAGTTCAACCCGCTGGCGACAGGCGTTGGTATGCGCCGGGTGATTGCAGAATTTCCCGGTGCAGGCGGGACGCCAGACCTGATTGAGTACAATGCGCTGACTCCGGAAGCCGAGAATGTTCTGGAATTCCAGATGGCAGAGGGTGCGGAATTATCTGAACTGATGTTGCATTTCGCGACGGCCCCGTCGGTTGTTCTGACGGTTCGTGAAATCGTGCTGCTGGAAAAGGGGCTTCGGACGGCCCGGATTACCGATGGCCTGACCTATCAGAGCCGCAATGGCTACGTGCTGGATGACAACAAGGTCATGCTGACCGGCCAGTTTGGCGATCAGCTCCGGATTGGCTGGCCGAAACTGGGGCCGGTCAGGGCTGACAAGGCTCTGGTGTTTGTTGATGTGGCCCGTGCGGCCCTGACCAACCTGCCTGGATGCCGCCCGTGAAGCGGATGTCGCCCCTGACGATTGCGGCGATTTTCCTGCTGGTTGCTGCCCTGTTCAGTATTCCGGCAGTGCTGATCCGTGACGTCTACCGGGAATGGGCGGCCAGCCATAAGTCGCTCTATCAGTATATCGAACCGCTCGACAGTATCGCCTTCCGGATCAATGGCCTGTTCAACGCATTCGATACATCCCTGTTTGGCAGTTCGGAACCGGGTCTGGAGCAGGTCAGACTGTATGTAAGCGAGCGTCGGCTGAAGGGACTGCAGAGCAATTTGCCGAGTTCGGCGAAGAACTGGAAAAAAGGCCAGATGCTGTTTCCGGATGGAACCCTTGGCAATGTTCAGGTGCGTTACCGTGGGGATAATCCGTTTAACTGGCTGTACGAAAAGAAATCCTGGCGGATCAAGACCAGCAAGGAACGGATGCTGGGGACGGTTCGGTCATTCAATCTCATTTCGCCGCAGGACCCGGTCTTCATCGACACCCATTTCTATTTGCGCCTGGCCAGAACCTGCGGTCTCGTTGCCGGGGGAAGCCGGCTTGTTGAACTGGTCACGAACGGGGAAACCCGTGGTGTTCACACGGTCACGGATCAGCTGGACGAAAACTTCCTTCGCAATAGCGGTCTGATGCCGGTCAATTTGTACAAGGGTGAACAGCGGATGAGTGAGCGGCGTTACGGGGTGGAGTTCGATCTCTATTCCAATACGGCGCTGTGGAGCAAGGATTCGGTCAACAATTACACCCTCGTCTCAGGCGCAGCGAATGTTGAGACGGATATGTCCGATCTCGAATATGTCATGAAGCTGTCGCAGGAAGCGTTGAACGGGGACGCGGCCTTCGCCCGGTTGCGTGAAATTGTCGACTGGTCGTATTGGGCCCGCTTTGCCGCCTACGAAATTCTGGCGCAGCATTCCTATGATGCCCTGCATAATAACAGGCTGGCCGTCGATATCTGGAAGGGGCAGGTTCTGCCACTGCCGATTGACCCGCAGGCTATCCGGGTGGAGAAGCCGGAAGACGTGATCTACTTCCATGAAGGCAGCCGTCTCGGAATTCTGGACCGGCTGGAACGTGACCCGGGCTTCCGGACGGCAACAATGGCTGCGTTGCGGGAAATGCTGGCGGACGGATGCCTTGATCGTACCGTTGCCGAAATGCGTGATGGGTTAGGTGCGCTGGAAACATCATTGTCCCGGGATCCGGCGGTCTATCAGGCACTGGGGTCGCAATCCTATATCGGATTTGATGCGACAGCCGGGATTGATCGTTTCCTGAACGGTTATGAAATCGTGCGTGATGAACTGAACCGGCGTCTGGCAGCGACAAAGCCGGTTCACTGGAATGCCTCGCCGGGCCAGCTTGCCATTGTCAGCAGCAGCGTCGAAGCCGCGGGACCGTTCAGTCTCGAGTTCGACGGAACCCTTGATGCCGGTTCACCGCCGTCAGTCTACTGGGACCGAAACGGCTCCGGTGACATTGATCCGGAAGATCAGAAGCTGCCGGTCATGGTGACGGGTAACAGACTGAAGCTGGATGCCGGATTTGCCGGAAACCTCAGCAGGGTCAGCGGAGTCCGGCAGATCATTCAGGAAAATTATGGCAGTACGCCGGTGATCCAGCCGACTGAATTCAGACTGTTGTTCGACCAGCCCTCCCTGAAGGTGTCCTCTGTGGAACTGCTTGAGTCCGCAGGTCCGGTCGGGCTTCTGTCTGCTGTGACTGCGGGGCAGACGCCAAACCGGCAGAACCATCCCGTGGTTTCCGAAACAACGCCTGCGGAAACTGTTCTTTCCGGAGATCTGCTGATCGACAGCATTCGCATCGAAACAGGTCCGGTTCGTATTGAAGCGGGAACGGTTGTGCGGATGGCAGAAGGTGCTTCCCTGATTCTGCGGGGACCGACAGTCATGGCAGGCACGGCGGCAGCGCCGATTGAATTTCGCCCTGACCAGCCAGGCCGTAACTGGGGCGTGGTTGCGCTTCAGGGTGCCGCTGCCAGCGGGTCGGAACTGCATCATGTAACTCTGTCGGGCGGCACCGGTTCGCGGGCAGGGCTGTCGCGGTTCATTGCGATGCTGTCGATCCACAATACGTCGGATATTCTCCTCGATCATCTGCGTCTGTCAGATAATGCGGTTGAGGATGACATGATTCACATCATCTATTCGAACAATGTCATGATTCGCGATATCGCCATGGAAAATGCCATGTCTGACGCAATCGACATCGATATTTCAAAGGTTACCGTTGAAGGTGGCGTGATTGAACGCAGCGGTAACGATGCCATTGACCTGATGTCATCGGATGCAGTTATCCGGGGCGTGCAATTGTCCGGAAACGGCGACAAGGGCGTTTCGGTGGGTGAAGGCTCGAAGGCCAGGATTGTCGATGCTGACATCATCAGCAATGAAATCGGTGTGCAGTCGAAAGATGGCTCTGTCGCCCGGATCGAAAACAGCCGCTTTGACGGTAACCGTCTGCAATTATCAGCCTATCAGAAGAACTGGCGTTATGCGAATGGCGGCGAGGTCATGAGCGAGAATTCAAGCTTCAAAGCTGACGGGGGAGCCGGGAAGTTCTCTGCCGACATCAGATCACGCATTGTCGTCGACAAGTCGACACTTGCCGGCCCGGCAATAACAGAAGGTGTTGTGATCTTTGACGCACTTTCGCTGGCCGGGCAGTAAGGCGGTATGATGTCGATACCATCTGACAAAGGTTTACGGTAATGGCCCCGGAGATTATGCGGCGGGGGGCGGTTGAGGAATTCTCGCGCTATGAGTTCAAGTACCTCCTGAATGCGGACATGCGCGAACAGGTTGAGAGCGAAATATCGAATTTTATGCGCTATGACGGCTTTGCCCATAGCGAGATGCAGAATTCCTATATCGTGCGGTCATTGTATTTCGATGATGCGGAACGCACGCATTATTATGAAAAGATCGATGGCCAGCTTGACCGGCGGAAGTACCGGCTGAGAACCTACGTTCATGACGATGACGGCCAGACACCGATATTTCTGGAGATGAAGGGACGCTATAATCAGCGTGTCTATAAACGACGGGCCCGTGTTGCCCGCGCGGAACTGGGCTCGTTTCTGGACCCGTACCTGCTTGGCGGCATTCCGCAGGGACAGGAAGACACGGAATTTCTGGAAACCTTCTTGTATTCATCACTGCGTCGCAGGCTGGCGCCGGTTGTGCTGGTGGATTATATCCGCCGCCCGTATGTCAGTGATTATGATATGAATTTTCGTGTGACCTTTGATTCCGAACTCCGGTCGGCAGCTACAGGTCAGCTGTTCCCCGATGCGACGCCCCCCTGGAAGCTTGCGGAACCGGGCCGGACAATCGTCGAGATCAAGTTCAACCGTCGAATACCGGCTTGGTTTCATCGTATAGTGCAGGCATATGGTCTGCGTCGCCTGTCCATTTCAAAATTCTGCCGGGGCATGGAAATCAATGGCCTTGCAGCCCGTCTCGAATAACAAACAGAGGTTCTGATATGTTGGGAACAGAAAACTCGGCGCTTACTGACGCCCTGAGTTCCTTCGTTGTTTACTCGTCGACCGAGGTCGTTCTGAATATCTGTCTGGCGTTCCTGCTCGGTATCGTCGTCAGTTCGATCTACAAATATACCCACAAGGGCATGAGCTATTCTCAGTCCTTCATGATCACGCTGGTGTTCGTGGCAACCATCGTTGCCATCGTCATGATGGTGATCGGAAACAGCCTGGCGCGCGCCTTCGCGCTTGTCGGTGCGCTCTCGATTATCCGTTTCCGGTCGGTGGTGAAGGACACAAAAGATATGTCCTACATCTTCATGGCACTGGCAGCGGGTATGGCGGCGGGGACGTCGAGTTATTTCCTGGCCCTGTTTGGTACCGGCTTTCTGGCCGTCGCTTCACTGGTGCTCGACTTCACGAATTACGGCAGCCTGTACAAGAGCGAGTTCATCCTGCGCTTCCGCAAGCCGTCAGGTGATGAGGGTGCGGCGCGGCGTTACAGCGAAGTTCTGACGAAATACACCAAACGATCTGAACTGTTGCATGTCGAAGGCTCCGGCGACGGGATGACCGAAAAGGTGACGTTCGATATCGTCCTGAAAAAGGATGTTGAACCGATGACCTTCACGGGAGAACTCGCTAAACTCGATGAACTCAGCGAAGTTGTCTTCGTTGCCTCGAAAACGGATGTCGATTACTGACCTCCGGATTCTGCGCCCGGCCATGGACGGCTGATACGGATGATGAAGTCTGAAGTTCCGAAAGAAACAGTGAACCCTGCTGAAGTGATCGCGCTTCTGGCAGGGCTGGCGGTTATTGCTGTCTATCTCTACCGGTTCCGGGATCTGATTGAACGGGCCCTGCAACTGGCAGGTTTCCAGTGACTGTTCTTGTCGGGCTGCCTGTGGCCCTGCTGGTCATCATGTCGGCCACCGGTTATGGCGATCTGCTGAACCGGTTGCTGGGGGCCGGTTTGCAGGATGGGGCGGCTGGTCTTGCCCTGCGTACCGCCATCGGTCTGGTTTTTCTCGGCTGGATGATGTTCTGGCTGCTGCTTGCAGGCGGAACATCGGTGTTCTGGTTCAGTGCGCTTGTTGCGCCGGGTGTTGTTTATACCGTTATGCAGTGGCGGATACTGGTCAGCGGTACCGGTATGGATTTCCGGAATGCCTGGCCATTGTTCGTCGTGGCAGCAGGGTTATTTGCTGTCGATATGCTGGCGGCGACGATGCCGGTGTTCGATGCTGACAGCAACGCCTACCATTTCACCCTGCCATTGCAGTTTCTGGCACGGGGAGAGCTGTTTCTTATCCCGCGTGCGGTGGATGGTGCGGCACCCCTGTTGTTTCAGGCACTCTACGCCCTGCCGCTGCAGCTGGGTGGTGAATTTGCCATGCTTGCGACCACGAAGCTGGTTGTCTGGGTGGTCGCCCTGCTGATCTATGGGGTTGCCCGTCCTTTCTGTGGTTGCTGGATGGCTGGCGCTCTGGCACTGATTTTCCTGACCATGCCAGCTGTTATCTACAGCCTCAGCGCCGGGCAGGTGGAAGCACGAATTGCCCTTCTGACGCTGGCGGCTGCGGTGCTGGTCTGGTCAATGCGGGAGAACCCGACAATCGGCAGGGCGGTTCTCGTTGGCCTGTTATGTGGTGGTGTTGCTGCCGCAAAATTTACCGGTCTGCTGTATGCGGCGGCGGCAGGGCTGGTGCTGATTGCGGTGATGCGCCGTCCAGCATGGATCATCGCCGCCGGGCTTGCCGGACTGGTTGCGGGTGGGCAGTGGTATGGCTGGCTGTGGTTCGAAACCGGGTCGCCACTGTTTCCGATGTTTGCCGGACCGCCATACTGGGATGCCAGCCATGCGGCTGAATTCAGCCAGCGTATCCTGCGGAGCGAAGCTGTCCTCCCCGGTGATTTTATCGGGCTGATGACCTATCCCTATCATGTTTTCATGGCGACCGACCCCGGATTTGAAGCTGACCGGACCGGTCTTGGACCGGCCTTGTTTGCCCTGTTGCCGATCAGTCTGGTTGTCGCCATCCGGCGGATCGGGCGTGGTGATATCTTCTCTGCCGCAAACTGGTCAGAGGCAGGCCGTCTGGTACTGGCCTTCTCGGGTATTGTTTTGCTGTTTTATGTTCTCTGGTGGTTTTTTGGCGCGTCCCAGCGGGTACGACATCTGGTGCCGGTGATACCGCTGGTTCTTGTTGTTCTCGGTATTGCAGCGCACCGGGCCTGCCGGTCCCGCGTGGCCTTCGCTCTTCTGGGGGCGGTATTAATTCTGTCCGCCGGAATTCAGGCGGGTGGCTGGGCTTTCTTCCACCGGGCGACTGCAGGCTATGTGGTGTCGGGGGCTGACCGGGTGGCTGCCCTGCGGCAGGACCTGTTCGATTACGATGCAATCGGATGGATGGCCGAAAACTTCACAGAGAGGGATCTGCTGGTCCTGATGGAACGCCGGAACAATTTCTATCTCGGACAGCCTTTCTATCGGATCAGCAGTGATATGGAACGGCTGGTTTCACATGGCGAGATGGATAGGGACCCCCGGCGGTTCCTGTCAGACCTCAACGCGCTTGGTGCAACCCATATCCTGTTCCATCTGCTCGACAATCCAGCCTTCTCAATTCGCGAGGATGGCAAAGGTCCTGTGATGACGTTGCATGAGGATGTCGATGATCTGGGGATTGAAGGAAATGGTATCGGACGCTTTCATCAGCTCGTGATGAAACTTCTGCGCGATGGTTGTGGCGAGATCGTTCATCTCAGCCGGACGCAGCGGAAGCTGTCACGCACACTGGCGCAACAAACACCGGCGGATGAGATGGCGATTATCGTCCGGCTTGTGGAGCCGGGCTGTGCCTATCCGGAATCCTTCGGTGACGCCCCGGTTCAGCGTGGTCATACAGACTGGACAGGACAGCCGCGTCTGACACCACCCGGATGGTGAGGACTTGACGTTCACGCCGTGAACGCGGTATCTGTTCACGCTATGAACACCAAAGACAGCCCACAAACCGCCGATCTGCAGGAAACTGCGCTGACGCTTGGTCTGCTCAATGCGGTTGAGCAGGACAGCAATGTGACGCAGCGTGCAGTGGCCAATGAACTCGGTGTCGCACTGGGGCTGGCGAACGCTTATCTGAAACGCTGTGTGAAGAAGGGTTTCATCAAGGTTCAGCAGATCCCGGCAAAGCGCTATGCCTATTATCTGACGCCGCAGGGATTTGCCGAGAAAAGCCGTCTGACGACTTTCTATCTGACCCAGTCCCTGAGTTTCTTCCGGGCAGCGAAGGATCAGTGTCTGGCGCTGCTGGCAGAATGCGACAAGCCGGGCCGGCGCCGCGTGCTGATTGCCGGGTCGGGTGACCTCTGTGAAATTGCGGATCTCTGTGCCAGGGAATTTGCCCTCGACGTTGTTGCCATTATTGACCCGGAATCCGAGCGACAGGTCATGCTGGGGCATCAGGTTGTGTCATGTCTGGCGGATGCGCCCGCTTTTGATGTGATCCTGATTGCGGATATGACATCGCCACAGCAGATGTTTGAGCATCTGCGTGAGGCTGTTGCCGATGACCGTATCCTCACGCCGCGTCTGTTGAATGTGACGCGCATTCAGCCGGTTCTGGCGGAGTAGAGCGGATGTTGCAGTGGTTCGCCGTTCATACACAGCCCCGGGCAGAGACAAAGGCCGCTTTTCATCTGCTGCGTCAGGGGTACAGCGTTTATCTGCCGACCTATCTGAAGAAGCGCCGTCATGCGCGGAAAACCGATATCGTGAAACAGCCGTTATTTCCGCGCTATCTGTTTGTCGCCATCGATGGTGCAAAGAGCGGCTGGCGGGCGATCAACTCGACTGTCGGGG
>TARA_R110002110_G_scaffold193122_4_pt1 | contig 13080 bp, 19 predicted proteins | sample TARA_R110002110 | Tara Oceans TARA_R110002110 (sample SAMEA4397330) | marine metagenome | biome: Polar Biome; feature: [SRF] surface water layer (ENVO:00010504); material: water (ENVO:00002006), including particulate matter (ENVO:01000060) such as... | depth 5 m
ATTGGTCACCCTTGTTTATGGCTATGCGTCCCCGAAATTTCCTAACAGAATGATACAAGTTTATAAGGCAATTGCTAAAGAGGGACAATTGAAAAAAGACTATATTAAATATGTCAAGAGTAATGTAGAGGTAAACGCTAAAGGAAAAGACGACCAAGTAAGAACGTCAATCCAAGGGTTTTTAAAGTGGTTAAAAGACGGTCAGCCAAGCGAAAAAATAGACGAGCAAACGAAGGAGTTTAAAAAGTACATTTTCACGTACCAAGATGCTCAAGGCAAAAAACAAGTTTCATCTATTGACAGTCAAAACAACGCTAAAACGCCACTTGACTTAGAGGAATTAAAAAGCCACATTGACGCCATGATGCAGGTATTTGAACAAGCATCATTAAACGCTAAGATGGGTGCGGGTGTTAACATTACAACTGCAGACCTTAGTTAATAGCTAACAACATACCAACAAGCTCAGCCCCTGCCGTAAATGGTGGGGGCTTTTGGTAGTGTATAACGGCATCTATTTGTTTAATGGTACCTATATACATTTAAGTCTTTATATACGCTTACAAGCGCTTATAATAGCTTATTGATACGTTTATATGTGACGCCCCAAGGCGTCACTATTGTTTAACCAATGACGCCCCAAGGCGTCATATAATATTTATTTATATGAGTAGAAAAATAACCTCGGATGCTATGCAAAAAATGTATGCATATAGGACGTTCAAACGTGGCAATACACACGTAAAAATCTCAGAACATTATGAATCTGAAATGTATTTACACAATAATAATATAGCTGTATTGAGTGCAAACAATAGGCGTTTATATATACGTAATGCAGGTTGGTTTAGTGTAACCACAAAAGAACGACTCAATGGAATACTTGGACGAACACCATACTATATCAGACAAAAGGATTTCAAGTGGGATATTGTGCGGAAGAGTACGAACGAAATTGTATTACACGATTGGAACGGAGAGTGGTTTACAATAGAGGGGAACGAAATTTATAATTAAAAAAAAAGAAAACAAAATGGGACTAAGTGTTATACCATTGTGCGCATTACTGTTATGTATTGGGGGCGCACGTGGAATTATTAAAGTAAACAATACAAGAATAAAAAACCTCGAACGAATGTTAAAATTATTAGACAGTCAGCTCGAGATACTAAACGAAATAGAGAGTGACGCCTCCAGGCGTCATAGTATTAATCAAATAATAAATAAATAAACTATGAAAAAGAAAGATGTTTATCTAAAGAATGTGTGCTTTATCCTTGCAGTTATGTTGGGTATTGCATCAGTGTTAAGTTTCATGGGAGACTTTAGCGCACGTGAAGTGCAAATGAAAACAAGAATAATGACAGGTATATTTTGGCTATTGATGTCAATCGGATACTTGAATGGATACTTTTTAATAACTAACAAAAACAAATAAACTATGAAGAATGATGTAGTGTTCGGTTTAAAAGACGAACGAGATATGACTAACCAAGAGTGGTTAGAGTTTCAAAGAGAATTAGCGGAGGCACAAGAGTGGCACGACTCACTCAAACAATACTCAGTTTTTTGGAAGGACGTTGAGGTAAATGATTTGTACCTAACTGAACCCGAAGCATTCAAGTTGGCGACAACTTGGAGAGAGATAACTCAAGGCGACAACCCATATGATGTGAGGGTTGAAAACATGGCATCAATTATAAACTCAAAACTATAAGACATGACAACAATAATGATAGTAGTTACAATAGTGGCAAGTAGTTTAGTAAGCATAGTGGTAAGTAATATCACAACCAAAATGTATATGCTCCAACGAAAGATTATAAGTTTGGATAGGTTCGTTCAACGATTAGAAGAACGAATATATACTTTAGAAAGTGACGCCTCAAGGCGTCATAATGTTAAACCTAAAAAGAAAACAGATGAAAAATAAATTCATAAAACAATTTGTCGAAGAAAATCTTAGGCAAGCTACGTACAATGGTACGCAATTCGGAGATAACATAGAGGCAGGTGACCAAGTGTTAGTAATGAAAGTAAGTGGGTTCTATGTAGACCATAAGTACGTAGACCATGCCAACTTCAGTAGTTTCAATGAGAGGGACTATGCATACACCACAAGATTGAAGGGGGACAAATATCTTTTACTAAAATCATGGGAGGAAAACCATCAGAGGTATATTGATTGGACACCCTTCATGTATGTAGTAGATAAAGATGAACTAATATTTTAACCTGTTGATAACTTTATTTAGAATGTCTTGGAATTGTCATATATTTATAGTACTTTTGTCTTGTTGTTGTCGATAGTACTATATACACTATATATAATAACATTACACATGACGCCTCAAGGCGTCAACGAGGTCGCTGAAAATCGTAAGAGTAAGCATAACTGATTAACATTAAGGACAAATGAAATCAAACATTATTAACTTAACCTTTGTAGGTGCGTGTGTATCTACATTATTATTCATAGGGATTTACTACTCATATACCTATGGATAAAGATGACGCCTCAAGGCGTCACCATATCATACCCTATGTCAGCAACGGCATGGGGTTTTGGTAGTGTAAATAATTTAGTAACCAATATAATATATTTATTATGCAAAACAAATTAACAATAGCAGAAGTGCTAACAAAACTTGATGAGAACATAGGTACTGTGTTCCACAAAACATTATTCACTCGAGAGGAAGTGATTAAATTATTAAATAGGATTGATGAACCTCAAGGTGATGAGGGCAAAATCAACATGACTAAGGCAGGATTTCGGGCGTATGTTACAGACCTGTTTGCAAAGCTATCTGTAAGTGAGAGCGTATCAAACTGTGAGGCAGGTAGTTGGATAGAGGGGTATGACTATGAACATGAACTATATGGCAATGAGATTCAAACAAGTGTACACTCATTTGAGTTTGGTTCTGAGATGTATGGAGAGATTGAGTGTGCCCAAGACCAACTATTAGATGTAGTAATGGACAACATGTGTGATGACTTCTCATTCATTGAGGAGACACCACAAGTAGAAACTGAGACACCAACAGAAACCAATGGTGCAACGGAAGAGTAAAAGTAATGACGCCTCAAGGCGTCAGATTGTTTAATTAAATAAAATCAAATATTATGTGTGAACAAAATGGAATCGCCTACGAACTAACAGGCGAAACAACAAGAGGGCAACGAGTAGATTACCATTGTAAACTACCACCCCTAAAACTAAACAAGACCAAGTACAAAGTAGATGTAGCAGGTCTAAGAAAACGAGAGCAACGTGATTCTCTAATTGACTTAGGTGGAGATTATGAAACCAAGTTTACTATCGGTATGGAGGTGGAGAAGGAGGACATATCACGTAGTTCTATCTTTGAGTACAGATTATTCTGTGGCTTTGAGAGAGACAGTAGTTGTGGTACTGAAGCAGTTACCCACATACTACCATTGCTCCCACGCTGTAGTTGGAGAACGAAAATCTACAACCTAATGTACCAAGCAGAGAGAGTGATAGACGACAGATGGAGTCCGAGCAATTCAGATTGTGGTGGACATATCACAGTGGCGTGTGAGGGTATGGGTTCTAATGAACTACTCAAGAAGATGCGTAAGTATAGTGGTATACTCATGTACCTATACCGAAACAGATTAAAGAACACCTACTGTAGTGGCAATCTCAACATGAGAATAGCAGATGAGAGTAACAACGTCAAGAACATGAGGAAGTGGGGCTATTGTTTTAATGGACAGAACGGCAGGTACAATATGGTATTGGCTAAATCAAATGGGACAGTGGAGTACAGACTTGTCAGTAGATTCACGTCCGTTCAGCAGATGATGAGAAGGTACGAGTTGTTCTATGAGTTAATGGATACTGCAGTGAACTATCCAAGACGACAACACAAAGTATTCTATGCCAAGATACGACCTATCTTAGAGATGATGTACAACAATGATGAATACAAAGTAGACAAAGCATTGGAGTATGCTCAGAGCTTTGACAACTTCATTAATGATGGTGTGATTGATGCGAACATTCAACCTATCATAGATGTAGATGGATACAATACAGGCAGGTGGACACAGTGTGCGATTGATGCTTGTGATTGGTTGTATGACAGACGACAAGACAACAAGGAGTATGGGTGGAAGAAAGACAATTGGAAGTAACGCCTCAAGGCGTCATTAATATGTGGAAGGTACGACCACTATTTCGTACCACAAATTAAATTAAATTTACAATTATGTGTGTAATTATTATTAAACAAAAACAAAACAAGGTTAGTCGAGACACCTTAGAGAACTCGGCAATGATAAACCCTGATGGTATGGGTGTAGTATGGTTAGATACCTTTGATGTATCCTATCACAAGTCTAATGAGTGGGAGATACTTGACACCACACGACCATACATTGCTCACTTCAGATATGCAACGGTGGGTGCAGTGAACATAGACAATACTCATCCCTTCGTATGTGGTAAGCAGAAAGATGAACTGCTTATGATGAACGGAACTATCAAGGGTATGGGTAACTTTATCAAGTGTGATAGCAAAGTGTTAGCTGAGAAACTTGGAGACATGCCACGTAAGAAGTGGAAGAAGAACCTTGCCAAGTATGGTAGTAGGTTTGTCAGTATCAACACAAAGACTAAGACCTTTCAGATATACAACAGAGATTTGTATACATACAAGGATGGCGTATGGTATTCAAAGACCAACGTATTGCAGGACAATGTGATAGGTGTATATGGTACACTGAAGAAAGGGTACAACAATTACAAGTGGTACTTAGATAAGTCAAGGTATGTAGGTGCAGGTAAGACACAAGACAAGTATCCTCTTGTCATCAGTGGCTTACCATACCTCATCAATGAGAAGGGTAGAGGACACAACGTAGAGATTGATGTGTTCAAAGTAAATGACTCAGTGTTCAATGACATTGATGGATTGGAGTCGCACCCTAATTGGTACAGACGTGAGAAGATACCTGTGATGATGGATGATGGTAGTATTGTAATGGCTTGGGTGTACTTCAACATACAAGAGAAGGTAGGTAACAGAGAGTTACACAAGACATATGTTCAGCCCAAAATAAAATCCAACTATGGTTGGAGTACATGGGATTCATGGGATGATTGGACACCAAGCTACAAGTCAGGTAATCGTTGGGGTACATCATCATGGGACGACCCAACACACTACAAGCAGGAGAATGATTTCTTTACCTCAACACCTAAGCAGATACAGGAGGAAGTAAAGATACACAAGATAGATAGTAACACACTTGTTACACCACACTGCATTGATTGTTACTCGGGTACACTTGAGCATGATAGGTTCAATATGTACTACTGCAATTCATGTGGTGGTTGGTTCACTGAAGAAGAGGTTGACAAGTATAACCTCTATTCATAATGACGCCTCAAGGCGTCACACACATAAGAGGGGGAGGGAAAGTCTCTCCCCTATTTTATAATCTTAAAACAAATAAGATGAGCAGGTACAAAACAATATTCAGATTGAATATATTTAGATACAAGATACGAATTTATAAACTAAAATAATTATGAACGACAATCAAAGTTACACAGTAAAACAAATGGAAGAGATAATAAATTTCATTGAGAGTCCTAAGCATGCTGAGGACAGTGAAAGCAAAGCATACCTATCAGACGGAGAGGTATTAGATATTGTTACAGACAAACTAAAACATTGGATGGCTGAAGCAAAGAAAGAAGGGTACTCTACATTCGTAGACCTACACTCTTTATCTATAGAGACAAGAGACTTGAGGAGTATACTTAAACAACGAGGGTACTATATGGGAAACATGTGGTGCCTTGATGATGTCATGCAGAATTGGGATGCATCACCTCAAGAGGCAAAAAGAATACTTGACAAGACAGTAGGTGGCGAGTGGGTAACTCAACAAGTCTTTGAGTTGATTGATGAGTATGCATATGACATGGAATTAAAACGAAAAGAAAACTAATAATTATGAAGTGGATTAAAACAGATGGAACAATAAAAGAGGTAGCTATTGATAAGGACAATAGCCTTAAGCAAATGCAAGATGCAGTGGGTGGGTACATTGAATTGGTACGACTCACAGATGATGACATCATGGTAGTGAACGAAGAAGGATTAGTCTTTGGGCTACCTATCAATGAACACGCAAGTAAAATTGCAGGACAAAGCATAGTGGGTAACGTACTCATGTGTAAAGGAGAAGATTTAAATTAAACTACTTGGAATTGTAGTTTCTTTTAACTATCTTTATAGTATTAATATAAATAAATTAAGGACAGATGAACATTATATTCAAAGAGATTCTATATCAGAAGCTCAAATCAAAACCAAACAGAAAATTTATACGCAGGTTACAATCCTATGTAGATAACACAGATGAGATGACACTCGAGGACTTCCAAAGTTTCGGTAGGTTCATACCAAGAGAAAGATTTTTATTAAACTATACGCAGGTTCAATCATTACGTGATGACTGTACTGACATTGTTGTATACCTTGACAACTTTTATATTCAAGGGTTACAGAACAACACGTTCTATGCAGAGGTGGGTAGTGATAGTGCGCAATCAGATAGGCTAATTGATGTAGAGAAATTCTATTGGGACAAGCACGTTAGTAAATTCAAAACACTAAACTAATGGGCAGGACTAAGGACATTTATATCCAACAGTTACAAGAGGATATAAACAATGGTGTATATGACAAGGACATATACGAAAGAGGTGACGCCTCAAGGCGTCATGAAGTTAAACAGAAAATTAAATCAAATGAAAAAAAGAATCTTCAATAAATATGTAGACAAGATATGCAAGGCATACTACATAGAGCAGAGCGAGTTGTTTGCCAAGGATAAGCGTAGTGATTTAGCAGATGCAAGACACCTGCTATACTATCTATCGCTTGAAGCACCAATGACTATCGCTCAACTAAGAAAGTATATGATGGACAATGACTATAAGATTAGTCACTCAACTATCTATCATGGGTACAACAAGATAAAACTATTGACTGAAACCAATGATGATATACAAGGTATAGTAAAGAGTATAAAGAAAGAATGTATAAACTAAGTGACATATTTAATCAAGCAGATACTGATGAAGTTAGTATTGACATAGATGGTATGGGATATGAAGCACGTCTCCGACAAGGAATCAAGATAACAAAGGAAGGGAATGACGTACAGATATACAACACGACCAAAGGGAATTTATTCTATGAGGAGATAACAAGTGAGCAGTACCAAACATTTATAAAGTATGGATGGGTAGTAGGTGTGTATAGATTAACACTACTTAACTACAAGCGAAGGCTTGAACTGATTGAGAGGAAGATGAGGGAGGAAGTTAACACGAGGAAGAACGACAAGAGAATAAAGTCTATGAAGAAAATAAGGACATCAATAATGATTGACTACAGAAGAGTAACAAAACAAATAAACAAATACCAAATCAAATGAAAACAATTAATATTAAAGGAAAGGAATATGTTGAGGTTAACGAAAGACTAAAACATTTTAGGGCTAACTATAAAGACCACTCGTTAGTGAGTGAGGTGTTAGATAAGACAGACACAAGCGTACTAATCAAGGCAACCATCTCAGATAAAGAAGGCAGAGCATTGGCTACAGGTTTAGCTGAAGAAGAGAAGGGTAGTACCTTTATCAACAAGACAAGTTATGTTGAGAACTGTGAGACCTCAGCTTGGGGTAGAGCATTGGCTAACTTTGGGATAGGACTTGATGCATCAGTAGCTTCAGCAGATGAGGTGGGTAATGCCATAGCTAATCAGACTACGAAACCTGCACCAAAGAAAACAACTATTGAACTTGAGATAGGTGGAGATAATTGGGAAAAGGTTCTTAACTATGTAGCTGCCAACAAGGAGAAAGGTTTGACTGCAATAGTCAAAGAGTTACAACGTAAGTATGATGTAACTACTAAGCATCAAGCAGAGTTGAAAAAGAAATTTAAAATTAAATAACATGAAAACACAGGACATATTAAAGAAGTTAGAAGACGATAGCAATTACTACGGAGACTTTGGTAAGCAATACCTCAGCAACTCAGACATAGGTACACTGTTATCTAACCCTAAAGATTTTAGGATAAGCAGACCCGACAACAAAAACTTTGCTGAGGGTAGGTACTTTCATCAGCTATTACTTGAGCCTGAGAAAGCAGAAGATACCTTGTGTGTTGACGTGTCATCACGTAATTCAAAAGCATACAAGGAGTTCATAGCTGAGCATGAGGTAGAGGTAGCACTCTTAAGCAAGGAGTGTGCAAATGTTATTGAGTTAGTCAAGACCATACGTGGAAACATCTTTATGTTTGACAAGATGACAGAGGAAACTAATGAGTATGAGAAACCTGCAGTGGGTATGATTAAAGGTATGCAATGGAAAGGTAAGGCAGATATACTATGTGATGACTGCATCATTGACCTAAAGACCTCATCAAATATCAATGACTTCAAGTGGTCGGCACGTAAGTACAACTACGATAGTCAGTGTTACATATACCAACAGTTGTTTGGTAAGCCATTGGTATTCTATGTGATTGACAAGGGAAGTAAGATGCTTGGTGTATATGAACCATCAGATGAGTTCGTACACTACGGAGAGATGAAGGTGGAGAAGGCTATCGAGGTATACAAAAAATTCTTTGGAGACAATCCAACAGATGATATAGAATCTTTTATAATTAACGAGACACTATAGCTCGTTGACGAGCTACTATCCATACGTCTCAAATGGATAGTGGTTTGTAATTATTTTTATTGAGACAAATTAAATATATGTTATGGCAGAAGATAAAGTTTTTGCAGATGGATTCTCTTTCAAAAGAAGAGAGAACGCACCCGACTTTGTAGTAGGGAATGTTAATGTTAAAGTAGATGACGCTATTGCTTTTCTTAAAGAAAACAATAAGAATGGATGGTGTAATCTAAATGTAAACCAAGCACGTAGTGGTAACTACTATGTTGAGCTTGATACATGGGAACCAAAAGAGAAAGGTTCTAAAAAAGAAACTGAGAAGGATGGACTACCATTCTAATCAGTATGTTAATTGGTTACGAGAAGGGGGGCGTAACAGCCCCCTTTCTTTTATGACAAAAAAAACACAGCTTATTAATAATATATTACTTATTATATTTATTTTTATATCCCATATATAAAGAAAAATAATTGACATATCGACAAACTAATTGATAGTCAGAGAGTTAGAAAAATATCACCGACATAGTATCGGCATAAAGGACAAAAAAAATGGCGCAGACAATCACAATATTCAAGTCCATCAAGGACACAAGTACTCCATTCTATAGGAATGTTGAGGAAATAATAGAGAGAATTAAGAACGGAGCAAGTCGAGACTTGGTAAAGAGTATAAGACTTGAGGGTAATAAAGCAGAGAGACAAGAGTTAAAGAAGTTACTACCTGCTATATGTTTCTCGGGAAAGTTTACTAAACGAAATGATACATCACTACTTGAGCATAGTGGTTTAATATGTTTAGACTTTGATGGCTACACTAAGAAGAAAGATTTACTTGGAGCAAAGCAAGGCTTCAGTGAGAACAACTATGTGTACTCAGTATTCTTATCACCATCAGGTAATGGACTAAAGGTACTCGTTAAGATACCACAAGATGAAGAGAACCATACCAACTATTTCAATTCACTTAAAACATATTTCGATTCAGAATACTTTGACAAGACATGCAAGAATGTATCAAGGGTATGCTACGAAAGTTATGACCCACTGATTCACGTTAATGAGAAAGCAAGTCTATGGGATAAGATAGAAGAGCCGGAGTATAAAGAGGTAGTAAGACATAGAGACATAGCAACTATACCAATCACAGATGAGAATAAGATAGTAGATATACTTACTAAGTGGTGGATGAAGAAGTTTCCTATGGAAGAGGGACAAAGAAATCAGAACTGTTATGTACTAGCATCAGCGTTCAATGACTTTGGAATCAATAGAGAGTTAGCTAAGTATGTACTCAGTCAGTACGCAACTAAAGACTTTAATAACAATGAGATAATAAGAACGATTGACTCAGCTTACTCAAACACTCAGAACTTTGGGACTAAGTACTACGAGGATGAGGAGAGAGTGAATACGATTAAGGTTAAACTAAAGCGTGGTGTATCTAAGAAAGATATAAGAGAAGAGTTAACAAGTACAGACATAGAAGAGAATGTTATTGACTCAGTGTTACATAAGGCTGAGGAAGACAATAAGAAACAAACCTTTTGGACAAAGAATGATAAGGGTACAATTAAAATAGTACATGTCCTGTTCAAGTTATTCTTAGAAGAGAATGGATTCTATAAGTACTGCCCCGAAGGGAGCAAGAACTATGTCTTTGTTAAGGTAACTAATAACTTAATAGACCACACCTCAGAGAAAGAGATAAAAGATTTTATACTTGAACACCTCATTGAGTTGGATGACATGGGTATATACAATTACTTTGCAGACAACACACGATTCTTTAAGGATGAGTTCTTAACACTGCTATCATCTATTGATGTATACTTTATTGAGGACACAAAGAATAGTGCGTACTTGTACTATAAGAATTGTGCCGTTAAGATAACAAAGAACGAGGTAATACCTATAGACTACATAGACTTAGGTGGTTACGTATGGAAAGACCATGTGATAGATAGAAACTTTAACAAGTGTTCAATACTTGACTGTGACTTTCAACAGTTTGTAAATAATGTTTGTAAGAGAGAACAAGAGAGAGTACTATCAATGGAGTCAACGCTTGGCTACCTGATGCACGGATATAAGAACCTCAGCTATTGCCCTGCCGTTATATTAAATGACGAGGTTATATCAGACAACCCCGAGGGTGGTACAGGTAAGGGATTGTTTATCAATGCATTACAGAAGATGAAGAAAGTTGTAGTGATTGATGGTAAATCATTTGCATTTGAAAAGAGTTTCGCATACCAACTTGTATCAGCAGACACGCAGATACTTTGCTTTGATGATGTAAAGAAACACTTTGACTTTGAGAGATTGTTCTCGGTAGTAACTGAGGGACTAACACTTGAGAAGAAGAACAAGGATGCAATCAAGATACCATTTGCTAAGTCCCCGAAGATTGCAATCACTACTAACTATGCTATCAAGGGAGCAGGTAATTCTTTTGAGAGAAGGAAGTGGGAGCTTGAGTTACACCAACACTACTCAAAACATTACACACCTCTTGATGAGTTTGGTAAGCTGATGTTTGGTGATTGGGCTGATGAAGAGTGGTGTGTCTTTGATAACTATATGATTGGTTGTCTTCAATTATATATGAATAAAGGATTGATACGCAGTCACTTTGTAAACCTAAAGGTAAGGAAGTTGTCAGCCGCTACGTCACACGAGTTCATAGAATGGTGTGGATTAATTGATGGACACGCACCTAACAATGCACTGAGACCTCACGCAAAAATGTTTAAGCATGATCTGTATATAGATTTCATAACAGAGAACCCTGACAATCAACGCAAGTTAAGTCGGACCAAGTTCTACAGATGGCTCAAGACCTATGGCATATTCAAGTATGATGTTGCACCACTTGAGGGAAGAGATGGTAGTGGTAGATGGATAGAGTTCAGAACTCTACAAGACATACAACAGAACGGAACCTTAGACATATGATAGAGTATAGAGATTATCAGTTAGATATTATCGCAAGAGGAACTGATATAATTAAGGAGCATGGCTTCTTATATCTTGCTATGGAAGTAAGGACAGGTAAGACACTAACAAGTCTTGGCATATGTGAGAGATTAAATGTTGAACACGTACTCTTCTTGACTAAGAAGAAAGCAATCAGCTCAATCACTCATGACTTTGATATGTTATGTCCTACTAATTTCATATTGTTTACCATTAACTATGAGAGTATGCATAAGCTACCTGATGTTAAGTGGGATGTAATTATATGTGATGAGTCACACAGTCTTGGTGCGTTTGCTAAACCAAACAAGAGAGCTAAGGCTGTCAAAGATTTGGTACAGAAATGTAATAGTAAAGTTATACTTATGTCGGGCACACCTACACCCGAGTCGTACTCACAGATGTACCATCAGGTGTATGGTATTGCTAACAATCCCTTCAAGGAATGTAAAAACTTTTATAAGTTTGCTCGTGAGTATGTTAATGTTACCCAAAGAAAGATAAACGGTATGCTTATTAACGACTATTCTAAGGGACTTAAAACTATTCTAAGTAGTATGACACCATATACTATACGTTTCACGCAGGAGAAGGCAGGATTTAAGGTCAAGACAACAGAGAATGTGTTAGAGGTGGAGATGAAACCATATACATATGACATGACTAAGAGATTACAAAAGGATTTAGTGGTCGAAGGAAAGAAAGAAATCATCCTTGCTGATACGCCTGTGAAACTAATGATGAAGTTACATCAGATGTTCTCAGGTACTGTTAAGTTTGAGTCCGGTAACTCTATGGTCATGGACTATAGTAAGGCTGAGTTTATTAAGAAACATTTCAAGGGTAAGAAGATTGGAATCTTCTACAAGTTTACAGCAGAACTTGCTGCACTAAAAGAAATCTTTGAAGATAAACTAACGACTGAGTTGGATGAGTTTAACACTACAGATAAATGTATAGCGTTGCAAATAGTTAGTGGGCGTGAGGGCATATCATTAAAGAAAGCACAAGCCCTTGTGTATTACAACATTGACTTCAGTGCTACATCTTATTGGCAGAGCAGGGACAGGATGACAACAAAAGAAAGATTGTTTAATGATGTGTATTGGATATTTGCTAAGGGTGGTATAGAGAAACAGATATATAAAGCAGTAACAAAGAAGAAGGACTATACACTTTATCATTTCAAAAAGGATTTCGTATCTTTATAATAAATTAAATAAAATGATTAAAGAAAATTTCACAAGTGTTAAGGAGCTGAGTAAAACTATAGGAACTCACAGCTATAAAGAAATAATTAAGACAGCTAGACGTATGGATGATGTGTATGCTCATCCCACACACAGAAGAGAG
>TARA_R110002110_G_scaffold12902_1_pt1 | contig 13064 bp, 17 predicted proteins | sample TARA_R110002110 | Tara Oceans TARA_R110002110 (sample SAMEA4397330) | marine metagenome | biome: Polar Biome; feature: [SRF] surface water layer (ENVO:00010504); material: water (ENVO:00002006), including particulate matter (ENVO:01000060) such as... | depth 5 m
ATTCCCCATTACAATCGCCCCATCGAAACTTACTTCGTTTCGGCTCACCGGACTCGTGACGTAGGTCGAAAACGACATAACCCAATCTTTTAAACGTTTCAAAGTCAAAGCCCCCCTCTTCCGGAATTACAAAACCGGGATAGCCTTCGATTTTCTGTTCGGGATTTTCTATTAAAATGTTTCCCGGGTGGTGATATCCTATTTGCCAAATAGGCCTGACATTCTCAAGAAGCTCTTTCATGCCTAATAGCGCCAGACTTTCCATTCCTTCAATATCCATTTTTATAACTCGGGGTAAAGGTATTTTGTGTTTCTTTTGATATTCATCAAAAATATAATATTGAATCTCTGTTGGCTCGTGCTCAAGGGATGTACAGTCTCCAAACTTTGATATAATTTTTTTATTTTCGTTACTTAAAGCACACAAATGTGGAGTAATATTTTTATAAGGCGCACAATTTATTTTGAGTCTTTCAAAATTATAAGGAAAGCCCTCAAATGCATGTACACTAATCCCCTCAATTGCAAATGGAATTGAAAATGTGCCTATATATGCTCCAATGTCCCAAAATACATCATTTGGTCTTAACCACGATAACAAAACGTTAAAATAATCTTGAGTGTTTTCAAAATAAGTGCCGTCTAAAATATATTTATCAGCGGCGTCGGCGCCCTCTAATAAATTTTTAAAATGTATTTGATGGTTCTGTGGGCGTGACACATAGTTTATAGTTTTTTCCATCACTTCCCCTCCAACAACTTTATATCGTTTTTAACCATCCTTTTAATCATTTCTTCTAGTGATACCTTTGGAGTCCATCCCAACACCCTCTGTGCTTTAAAAGGGTCGCCCACCAGTTGATCGACTTCGGCTGGCCGTAAAAACTTCTCATCTTGCCTCACATACTTACTCCAATCAAGTATCCCAACACACTCAAAAGCTTTATCCAAAAAATATCGAACAGAATAACTTTTACCTGTCGCGATAATATAATCATCTGGGGCGTCGTGTTGCAACATCATCCACATGGCTTCAACGTAGTCTGGAGCATACCCCCAGTCGCGCTGTGCGTCTAAGTTGCCTAAAGTTATGTGATCTTCTAAACCCAAATGTATTTTCGCGACACCATCAGTAATTTTTCTAGTAACAAACTCGATGCCTCGCCGTTCGGATTCGTGATTGAATAAAATTCCAGTACATGCAAAAATATTATATGATTCTCTATAATTTCTTGTTATCCAGTGGCCATATAGTTTGGCTACGCCATATGGACTTCTAGGATGGAACCGCGTAGTCTCTTTTTGGGGAATTTCGGTTACTTTTCCAAACATCTCTGAAGTAGAGGCCTGATAGAATTTAATAGATTTACCATACTCGCGAAGCGCCTCTAACATCCTCAGTACCCCCAAAGCATCAACGTTGCCCGTTGTTTCTGGGGTGTTCCAGCTTTCTGCGACAAAAGACATGGCGCCAAGATTGTATATTTCATCCGGATCAGATTCCTTTATACATCGTAACAAAGAGTTTTGGTCTGAGAGGTCGCCCGTAAGGAAAGTTATCTGATTTTCTAGATGCCTCGTATTGATTCTGTTTTTAGATGAACATCTTCTTTCCATTCCATAAACTTGGTATCCCTTCTCAAGGAGAAAGTCGGCCAAGTGGCTTCCGTCCATTCCGTTAATCCCTGTAATAAGGGCCTTCTTTTGTTTCATAATGTTTTATATACCTCTCGTAATCCATCCACTAATTTAATAAATTTGTAATCTTTAATTATAGATCTCATTTTCTTATTTGAAACATCTTTTCGATGCTGGCCGTTGGGTTGAGATTTATCATAGTTGATTTTTAAATGCGTTGCGCCGGCTGCTATAAGCCCTTGCTCTGCTATTTCATCGATGCTTAAATTTTCTCCCGGGGCTATATTAAAGTTCTCATATATTCCTTGGTCAATCATAATTTTTAAAATTTGAGCTAAATCTCTAGAATGCATAAGTTGTCTCAATGGTGTACCATCACCAAACAAAACTATATGATCGTCCCCATTTTCTAACGCCCTTTTGATTTTCGCAACTAAGGCCAGCGGGAAGTGACTCTTGTTAGAATATTCTTTATTACTTTTTCCATAAAGATTACAAGGGATCACATAATTGTATTTCGTCCCGTATTGTTTATTATATGCATTAATTTGCACTGCCATGGCCCTTTTGGCGTACGCATAAAAAAAGTTGGTTGAAGCTGGGGGGCCGCTGTGCATATCTTCCTCCATCAAGGGGTACTGTTCTACTTCATTCGGAAAGATACAGCTACTAAGAATCGCTATAAAGCGGTCGACCTTGTTCAATCGAGCGTGCTTAAGCAAAAGGGTGTTCATTAAAATATTATCATCAAAATAAAGAGCAGGATTCTTTATGTTATCTTTAACGCCGCCGACGCGGGCGGCCAAATGAATAATGGCCTTGGGATTATTTTCTAAAAACATCTGTCTTATGTCATTCTCATCTCTTAAATCAAAATCACTACTTGCCATATGAATGGCGCGAGGGAATAAAATTTTTAATTCTGAACCCAACTGCCCCGAAGCACCTGTTATTAGAATATCTTGTTGATTCATTTTATTATCCATCTTTATTTATATTTCATTTTTAAGTATCAAAATTTAAAGTTAAAAACTCTTTAGCTTTATTATATTCTTTTTTGTCAATTAATTTAACTGCTTCTTTGACAACTTCTTTTAGCAAAATAGATAAAGAATCATTTTTTTCTTCTAGATTTAAAGAAATGCCATGGCCGTTTTTATATTTTTTTTCTTGTTTATTCATTTTATTATCCATCTTTATTTATATTTTTTTCCATCTTCTAGACTAGATTCAAGGCGTGGCCGTTGCGCAGGATCAATATAGTCATAAATAAAAAGAATATCTTCTTTTTTAATTCCAGCCGGAGAGCCCCAAGGTAAATTGTCCCCCCAGTGAGGAATAGGCACTCCTTTAACATAAACATTGGTAGCTTTTATCACATTGTTTATGGCAGAAGCTAGCATTATTTCAGCAGGATCATTAGAAGATATATTATCAGGACACGCAGGAAGAATTATAAGAGCGCCGTCGCGTTGAGATTCTGGCATATTTTGTACTTCAAAGTCCCATGCTGTAAGATTTGGTTTTAAATATTTTTTAAAATATTCTTTCTTCCAAATGGCTGGATGTAGTGTGGTCCTATAGGGGGCGCGTTGTAAAATCTTTCTAATATTAGTTTTATATTTAACTGTGTATGCGCTCAAATGAGTGTCCAATAATGCCTTGTCGGCATTACCAGAAATTATTTCATCTTCTAATAATTTTAATCTTTGAATATCTACATAATCTGTTAGGAAAAAATCGCCCATCATAATAGCAAAATAATTTTCTTTAATCTTATTAATATAAGGTATTAAAGGGTTTGTCCAATATCTTCCAAAATCACTCTGTTTTCCCAAAGAGACGTAATCAAAATTATCCGGTAACGTGGGAAGATTTGAGTCATCAAAACCCAATATGGTTACATCTTGATTTGGCCAATATTTATTGAACAAAATAGCATAGGGCGTAAGCAAATGTAAGTGCTGATCGGATGTGGTAACTAAAATTCGCATTTTTTTATTCTTTGTTTAATTCTTGTTTTTGAAGCCCTTATACTGCTTCACATTTCCGTCATCAAATTTTTTGATGTATTCTTTGTTTATATGCGCATCTAAATATTGATTTATTGCTTTTGTTAATTTAGGTCGCCTATCTTTAAAACAAAAATCTAATTTTCTTTTTAAATCAAAAACTTCTTGAGGATCATTAGATTCCGCGCAAGCATCTTCAATTTTCCACATACGAATATGAAGAATAATATACTTTTCAAGCATTTCTGCGAAATTATCAGACCACTCTACACCTTTAAAGTGAGGCGGCTCTTTATTAAATCTAGACTCAATTTCTTCTAATAAAAGTGCGCTAATTTTTTCTAATCTATCGCTCATAAAGACGCCCTCTCTAATATATTATTTAATACTTCTTTTACTGAAATATTATCGCAGATGCCTATTTCAAAAAACGTTTGGCCGTTATCATTAACCGGCTCTAAGGCCAGCAAATTTGTATTATGATTTGGCAACCAATTAGTCATTAAATTAATAGCTGGATGTGAATATGCCCCCATAACCCATTGTGCCCCACTATCAGTTCCTATGACTAGGCGCGAGGCCAAAGCAGCCTTCACTTGATCGAAATATGATAAATGGGGATATACACTATAGCCATCTAAATTACTCAATAACGGATCCCATGGCATACCATAGTGATTTACCGTATATCCATTTAAAATTAAATTATCAATTAATCTATTCCACCATCGAGACGACGGAGATCTACCGGGCGAACCTGCAAATGGCCAAATTGCTATATTGTTGTGACATTCTTCATCGTTTGCGTCTTTAGACTTGGCATATGTAGAAGTTATCGCTGGTATGCCAACATCAAACCACCTATAAAGATGTGGTTTCATCTCATCTTCGGATAATACATCTTTTAGATCTGGTATCCCTGCCATATACGCAGTTTCTTCTACGCTCGTCACAGTATTATACCAATCGGGTGACGAATGTTCCCACCCCTCTATTGAGGGCTTTAAGTTGACGTTACATTGTGATATCAATCGTTTATCATATTCTCCAAACTCACCCCATTCATCAGTAATTTTGATTCTATCAATAAGAGGATGATTGAAATATAGGGGAGCACATTGAGAGCACTTTTTCTCTATTACCCAATATTTATAACTACCGGGATATTTCTTTTCATAGTAATTGAGGATAGGCAATCCCATTATTAGATCACCTATTATACCATAAACAGGACCCCATATTTTTATTTGCTCTTGTTGCACGAAACCGCCCCCTCTATATTAAGCCAATCATGTTCTTCTCGAATATCTAGGTTCTTTTTCCACACACTGTTTAATATAATAGGATTTACTCCGCTAGTCAAACAGAAATGTATCATAGCATTTAAATCTTTAGGGAAACACTTACCACCAAACCCAGAAAATCCATCTGGGCCGGGGACTTGAAAATGTGACTTTCCTATTCTTTCGTCATATAAGGCAAGTCTCACTATATTATCGTAATTTGTACCTACCAAGCCACAGATCTGCTTCATTTCATTCGCAAAAGAAACTTTAGTAGCCAGAAAAGTGTTTATAAAATATTTTACCATCTCAGCCGTTTCCCAATCAGTAATAAAATAATGTTTATCTGGTATAACTGACTTTAATACAGAAACACACTTATCTGCATCGTCTGGATCGCCGCCAAATATCATGATATTGTAATTTCTGAATTCTTCTATATGATTTGCCTCTGTCAAGAATTCTGGACTGAAAACTATCCTCATGTTAGGATATTTTTTATTGATCTCGCGACAAGTACCGGGCAAAATTGTTGATTTAATAACTATTATATTGTTATTGTAAGTTTTCTCAATTTCACAAAACGCTGCGAAGATAATAGATAAATCACATTCACCATTCGAATTCATTGGTGTTGGCAATGCTATAAAAATAATACTAGCGGCGGTTACCTCTCCAATATTTAGACAATTAGATTTTTCTGGTTTCTTATCATATATTAAAAAATCATAGTCGTGCCTAAGATTCTCATATATCGCCTCTCCTACAAAGCCATTCCCAATTAGTCCAAGCCTCATTTATGCTGGCCCCAATGTATCAATAAAAACATTGTAACACGATGTGAAACCCTCGTCGAATTTATATTTTGGTGTATAGCCGGTCGCTTCCTTGATTTTAGATATATCCGGCTTACGTCTCTGGGGCTCATTGTCTGGATAATCAATCGGGTGAGGAGTTACTGAGTATGTTGAACCGACTGGGCTTATCAACTCATACGCTTGATGTGCCACTTCCGTAGCAGATAGTTCTTGCTCTTCAGAGCCTACATTGTATATCTCACCGAACTTATTTAATAACAACACTTTTAACATAAATGCCACAGCGTCTGCCACATAACAATATGTTCTAGTCTGTTTTCCATTTCCATAGATTGAAAAATCTTCTTTTCCTATCATAGATTTGCAAATATTTGGTATGATTCTTCCGTCGTCGGCGTTCATTAACGGTCCATACAGGTTAAATGGTCGCACTACATTAACTGGGGTTCTATATTTATGATAATATACATAGCAAAGCGTCTCTAATACATTTTTACCTATATCATAACAACTTCTGTTACCAAACGTTGTTACCGATCCGTTATAATCTTCGCTGGTTGGTATATTATTTTCATCTGGGGTGCCGTAGACCTCGCTTGAAGAAAACATAAGAATTGACTTTGTATTTTTGATTTTAGCTAATTCAAAGATATTTTTCGTACCAAGATACGAAACATCTAATGTCTCAATTGGCTTCTTAAGGTACTTTTTTGGAGAAGCAATCCCGGCACAATTTATAATATAATCTACCGTATCTGTCTTAACAAATTTATCAAGAGGGTTACAAATATCGTAATCGTCATAATCTATCGCAATAATGTTAATCGAATCTTCTTTTTCTAACTTAGAACTGTTCAAAAAGTTAAAAAAACTAATAATTGTTCTGCCCAAAAACCCTTTTGAGCCTGTTATCAAAATTGTTGCACCCTCAAAATCGCTCATATTATCTTTTAAATATCGATATATATGTATATTATCTTTTTCTAAAATTCTAATTGTTTTCGTAGATTTCATAATTACACAATCATCCATATATTCTTCTATAATCCAAATTGGCTTGTTCTAATTTACATGCTTGATAATCAATATTCATCCGGTGTTTATCAAGGGCCTCTTGACTTATATTTTGTTCATCAAATACTCCGCGGCCGGCGTAGTGAATAATATTACTATTAAACCTGTTTGGACTGCCATTCCATGGTTCACTAAACATCGTCATATGATTGAATTGATAGGGTAATGGAAATACCTTATAATTATTTTTTTTAATCTGATATCCAATATGTACATCGTCCGTGCCGTGATCTGTATAAAATTTTCCATTAATTGGTTGAAATATATCGCGATGACATTTTGATGTAACAAAAACACCAGTATTGATATATCCCGAAGTCCACCCAATTTGTCCAAATAGTTGCTGGACCTTCCCCATCCATGCGCGGCGGATCTGCTGGCGGATGCCTACGTCTTCATAAACTGTCCCAATATGATCGTAAGGAACAAGCTCAAATAAATTTGGACAAGATGGTGTAATAAGTGTATCACCATCAAATTGAATTATTCTGTCATACTCTTCGTGAAGATTGTAGTGTTCCATAATCCTAAAATGCCACAAGCCGTCCCCGCAGCCTGTACGCGCTGCTTCGCAATTTAATGTCTCGTCTAGTAGCATAAAATCTGCGCCGACTTTTTTTGCGTAATCTTTAAATATCGGATGAGTTAAAGCTGCCCAGCCTTTAACTTTGCTGTCTGCTCTAGTCGTTATTAGAAGTTTCATTTATTATTCCTTGTTTTGTTTATAATTGTTAATAATTTCTTTTTTTATTACTTTACATTTTTCAAATAGCGGCACTGTTCTTAAGTCACGACTTGAGGAGCTTCCTCTTTGGCCTTCATGATAACCGTTACTCTGTGTACCTTGTTTTGTTGAATGAATTCATCAACAATTTTAACATTCTGTTCTCTACAGAGTTCGTCTAAGTTATAAAATCCAGCTGCGAGATTCTCACTTACATCGTGTCGGAGATCTCTTACTTTATCATCAATGGTGATAATTACTCCACCATCTTTTAGACTAGAAACCATCTTTTTAAAAGCTAATCTGGTACCCCAGCTTTCCTGAAGATAGAAAACTCCAAACATAAAGATCACATCAAAATCTTTCTCTTTAAAATTTTGGAACTCTGTCCTAGAGAAGAGGACATTTTTTCGATGGTGATTTTCATTTATATCCCTAAATGCGTCTACAGCATGAACAGATTTTGTCCTTTCACTTAAAAATGATGTATACCTTCCATTTCCACACCCTATATCAAGTATTTTACTTTCAGATGTAAAATTTCCTTCTATATGGGGCCATATCTCAGATTGAAATATTTCCATTGTGTTTAATGGGTCGACAGCTTCAAGGTCATTTTCCTGATATCTTTGTAGACCCGTGCCAAGGATCGGTATTAAATTAACACTACTCTTACTCATTCTCGATTACCTCACATTTTTTATAAAGTGGTATTGTTCTTAAATCACGGTATGGAGGGCTTTCTCCTTGATCTTCATGATAGTCTGGAAATACTTGTAATAACGCTAGACCTCTTGCGGCCTGCTCCGGAGTCATGTACATATTCCATCCGCATACTTCAATATCATCATCAACATGATCCCGACCTTCATATCTAGCTAGCTTAAACCACTTCGCTGCATCTAAATCATCGGTTAAAATCATGCCGCCTTTCCCTATCTTGAGATTTTTTTTAGTCTGGAATGACACACACACATAAGACCCGGGAATATACATATTGGATGTGAATCTTTTGGCAGCATCATAAATTGGATAGGGCTCCAGTTGATACACACCCTCCCACTTATAATCTTTTAACTTAACAGTTCCGCCGGCATGGATTATAGACTGAGGTACGGAAAGGTATGTCTTGCAGGGGATTGTCACATCTTGTACCTTTAAATATTTGCAACACATCATTAATCCATCTGTACAACTATCTACAGCTATTGCATATTTTGACCCACAGTATTGAGCAACATTCTCTTCAAACATTTCTACAACGCGCCACGGATTATTCTTTAATTTCATACTCTTTCCGCAAAAAGTATAATCTGTTCTGTATGATGGAACGGTAACCTTCCCAACACCTGACAATTTCCATAATACTCTGTTAAAACTTCTTTATAAACAGGTATCTGGGGCTGCAGATCTCCGATTATTGCATATTTGCATCGGGGTAAGAATTCTTCAAAAATCTTTTCCTGATATTCAACTGGCATTTCCGATACCGACATCCATGCCAAAAATAAATCGTAGTCTTTAATCGCCTTGTCCGTTTGTTCGCTAGAATATAAATCAACTTTCTTATTGTTTTTCTCTAAAAAAACCTTTGTAAACTTTAACATCTCTTCAAAGTCAACAATTGAATATTCTGTATCTGGCTCTAATTCTAAATATTCATTACATAGATTTCCATATGCTGCCCCGAACTCAATTATACTTTGAGGTGGGGTGGGCAGAAGGTCTGTAATATTTTTGGCGCGGCCGGTCATCTGCTTTGTATTTTCTCCAAGTGGAGATGGTACAAGTATTTTCATAACATCAGAATGCGCAAAATTAAATTCTTCATCTGCTGGAGTTTTATTTAGAGATTCCTTAATAAAAGCCCAAAAGCTCTCATTACACTCAACTCTATAATCTCTTAACAAACTTAAATTTCTTGATTTTCTATTACTCATTCTTTAGCACTTTTTGAACCATCGTCTTTAGAGCATTTTACCATAATTTCTCCAGATTGTAAATAGAATGCTTCATTTTTCGAAACCCCATCCTTTGAGAACAAATTTAATCGGTAAAGAAGTCTTTATCTTTGATTCCCTTGTCGTCTATGTACACATCGCCTGACGGCTTACCCATAAAGAGGGCGTCATATTTTACCCCCCACTGAGTCAATTGATCTCTGGTAAACCCATAAAGCGCTTCATGTGCGCCTTCTCTAGAGTTTCCGCTCCGACCCATGCCGCGAGCAGTATGAAAGAAAATTGTATTTCCCCTTTCGTACAATTCATTTATTTTTTTAATGCGCCTTTCAAGAGGCTTTGCGCTTTCATAATCGCCATCAGTTATTGAACAAATTGTTCCATCAATATCAAAAACATATTTCATTTAATCCACCCCTCAAAGTCCTTTAAAAAGCCGGCGACAGATTCATCAGTTTTAAAGTGCTTCATAGATTTTTGAACTATGGAAAATCCAGCAGTAACTATGTGGGCGCCGGCTGACCACGCGTCGTCTAAATCGTAACTGTTTCTTATGCTGCCGGCTATAATTTCACAATCTAAATTGTTGGCCTCAATAAAGCTTCTAACTCTGGAAATTACTTTCAACGGAGTTCCACCAACATCAATTAATCTATTGTAAAAGAGAGACACGTATCTCGCGCCACTAAGTGCGGCCAACTCCATTTGAGTCGCCGTAAAACAACAGGTACAATTAACAGGAATGTTCAATCTTGATAGTTCGCTTATAACTTCAAGCTCTTGATAGCCGACTGGAATTTTAATATTGAGGTCATCATAATCTAAATTTTGTACAATTTCTTTAGCTTGCTCGATCATCTTATCTGGCTGGCTGGCAAAAACCTCAACACTTAGAGGAATTCCATTTTTATAGGTCTGACACAAATGCACGATTTCTTTTATGTGTTTATAAAAATCAGTTTTTGGTTCTTTTGCCAACAAAGAAGGGTTCGTGGTGACGCCTTGAATTACCCCCTTCTTCATTGCATCTTCTATTTGTGTTAGGTTGGCAGTGTCTAAAAAAAGCTTCATTTAAAAATCCTCCACATGTACATATTTTTTGCCGTCCTCCACAATATGAGAATCCGAGTCATCATCCAGAGTGGAAAATTCAATAATAACCGTATCTTCTAGAGCGATTCTCATGTGCATAAAGCCGGGAGGGATGTGAAAAACTTCATCTTTATTTAGCACCAAGGAAGTGTTTTTTGCCCTTCCTATTCGGGTGCCAATTTTTAGTTTTCCTGATTCGATATAATAGGACTCTTTCTTTTTAACATGATATTCCATGCTACTTTGAGCGTCTTTCCTCATAAAAATTCTTTTTACAGTAAACTGATCATTTTCAAAAAGAGTCTTCATGTCCCCCCAGTATTTTTTTATTTCTTTAACAACACCAGAAACGGGAGGGAGGTTTTGTCGTCCATAACTTATTTCATTGTCCATAATACTTGTTGTTGCCATGTTTTCGTAAAAAATGCTTATTTAATAACATTGAATTAAAATCTATAGATCTATTATAACATAACTGCAAGGTTTTATAAGCCATCTCAGCCACGTTTTCTAAAACAATTGCATTTTTTAATGCGTCAGTTAAAGTCTCTCCCCACACAAAAACTCCATGGGAAGGAGATAGCGCGGCCGGGATTTCCATGGGTAAAACATTATTTTCATTAAAATACTGAATTATCTTTAAGCCTGTATTTTTTTCATATTCCTCTTCAATTTCTTCCTCTCCCAACTCACCAACCACCGGGATATCTCCATAAAAATAATCTGAATGGGTGGTACCCAAGCACGGAATACTTAACTTAGACTGTGCGAAAATTGTACAATATTTTGAATGAGTGTGGACAATGGCATTGATATCGGGAAAAGCATTATATAAAACAATATGAGTCGGGGCATCTACAGAGGGTTGCAACCCCCGAAGGTGTTTGGCCGTTGATAAATCAACTTGAGAAATTTTGTTTTCTTGAAGCTCCTCAAAAGGAACACCAGAAGGTTTTATGAACATGCTCTTTTTATCTACAGATCTACAACTGGCATTCCCCCAAGTAAAAATAACCAACCTCTCTTCTTTTAATGCCCGATTAACACGGATTAATTCTTTTAACACTTTAAGTCCCCGCTTACATAGGCAGCCGCTTTTTGATTAGCCAGCAGGGGATCTCCAAATGCTAAAATAGCCGCGTAAAAACAATCGCCGGCCCCTATAATGTTTGCTGGGTTTTTAACCGCAGGGGCTGGATAGTGTTTTTCATTGAACATACAACCGTTGGCGCCGTCAGTAATCAGCACATTTTCTCTTCTTTCAAAACTGGTCGCTTCCGCCTTATTACAAACCAAATAATCCATCTGTTGAAACATCTCAAAGTTAGATGGGTGGGTTGAAATCTGAGAGGCTCCAAACGTCAAGGCGGCGCTCTTAACACTGTTGGAAACCAACTGTTGAGAAACAACACCACAACGATAATCTGAAAGGGCTATGATGTCATATTCACTCATGAAGTCTGCCGGCAAATCAAAATAAAAACTTTTCTTATTTATTTCATTTATTTGAAGATGTTTATAGGTGGCATTTCCATGGTTTACATAAAATCTTGTTTTAATGTTTTCTATCTTATTGTTAAAATTAATAAGTTTCAAATCGTTATTCTTTATAAAGGCCTTTTCACTACTCTCTGACATGCATGTGGCAAACGTTACCTCCAAGCCAAAAAGAGCGGCGAACTTAGCAACGTTGGCTGCACCTCCATAATGCCGGCTTTCATGCATAAAACTAGTTTTGAGTGTGGGCGACTCTAAAGACAATCCCAAGGCCTGTAAATTAACACTTTTATCTATTATGCTATCGCCAATTATTAAGACTCTTTTTCCCATGAATTTAAACCATAAATTTTTCTAATTGTATTGGTGGTAGAATAATTTTCGACTAGGGGGAAAATCTTTATTTCAATATTGTCTGAAACCTTGTCCCGTTCGCGGACATCCGCCGCAGTCCACTCCCCCCCTTTAACAAGAACGTGGGGTGCCAATCCTTCTCTTATTGTATGCGCATCAACGTCATCAAAAATTATGACTTCATCAACCATGTCCAAGGACTCAAGAACTTTTTTTCTATCGGATTCTTTGTTAATGGGTCGGTCGGCGCCCTTTAGCTTTCTAACTGCGTTGTCCGAATTTATTCCCACAACAAGCTTGTTTCCCAAATTTTTCGAAAAATTAAGAAGTTCTATGTGACCACCGTGAATAATATCAAACACGCCATTTGTAAAAACTATTTTTTCATGATGAGATCTCGAAAGCTTCTCAATTCTTTTTATGTGGCGTCCTTCGCCAAAGGCTGTCCCCAGCCACACATCTAAAATCTGTTCCACCTGTGGGTAGGGGGTAATCCAACTGCCCAAACACAAAACATTTGAATCATTATGTTCTCGGCACTTGGGGGCTGTGAACTGATTGTGTACTAAAGCTGCGCGGATCTTATCGTTTCTATTTGCAGCAATGCTCAT
>TARA_R110002110_G_scaffold36653_6_pt1 | contig 13059 bp, 13 predicted proteins | sample TARA_R110002110 | Tara Oceans TARA_R110002110 (sample SAMEA4397330) | marine metagenome | biome: Polar Biome; feature: [SRF] surface water layer (ENVO:00010504); material: water (ENVO:00002006), including particulate matter (ENVO:01000060) such as... | depth 5 m
GTCTAACAAAAAAAACCAAAAACAAAAAAAACCAAGTGTAAAATATAGAGAATGGCAAAAAACTACAAACCAAGTTCGTCTCTATTATTAGGTCACATAGAATTGACCAAAACACAAAAAACCTTTTTCGAAACAATGATAATGCCTTCAACAAGGGTAGTATTCTTAAGAGGTCCAGCAGGTTCCAGTAAAACATTTCTAGCTACTTATACCGCGCTTACTTTATTAAACAAGAACCCAGATACTAAAATTCTTTATCTCAGGAGTGTGATCGAGAGTGCGAGTCAGAGTTTGGGGTTCTTAAAGGGGGATATGGATGATAAGTTCGGTCCATATATGGCTCCACTGGAGGATAAGATAGATGAATTACTTACTGGTTATGAGAAGGACTCTTTAAAAAGGAAGAACTCGCTAGAAGCCCAACCTATTAACTTTCAACGCGGACAAAGCTGGAGAGATAAGGTTGTCATTATTGACGAGGCTCAGAACATGACTAAAGCAGAGTTAACAACCCTTCTTACTCGTATTGGTCGCGAAACTAAGGTTTTCGTTTGTGGAGATACCATGCAGAGTGATATTCGTTCGAATGACTTTGCTAGGATGTGTGATTTGTTTGATGGCGGTGATTGCCGCAATAGGGGTATATTTAACTTCGCCTTCTCAAAAAAAGATATCATGCGCGATAAAATTCTTTCTTTTATTATAGATAAAATAGAGAAAAGTGATTAAAACATTCCATGAACAAGATTTATTGTGTATCTTGCGGATTCAAATTAGCTTATGAGCTTTCCGCCCCAAAATTCTGTTCTTCCTGCGGGAAGAATCCTTATGGAATCGAAACTACCCAAGAAAACTTTACTGAGGTAGAGAATGACTCGGAAATTTCGGCGTCAAAGTTGCGAAAGCTGAAGTTAGATATTCAAGTCGAAGAATACGGAGGACATACTAAACTGGATGAACTCTGGAGTAGCCCTGCTCCAAGAGAAGAACACGAACAACGTAGAGGATTCTCTGGCCCATCGGGTAAAGAGCTTCTCGATCAGACAGTTAAAGAGTGTGGAACCTCTCGCATTACCGATGTAGATGCATAAAGTCTACGAAGATCAGCATAACGATATCGAGGAAATGCTTAGGCGGTATCGCGCCAAATGGCAGCTAACCGCGATTGCATGGATGGATTACGATGATGTATGTCAACAAATCCGACTCCATATTCATAAAAAGTGGCATCTATGGAAACAAGATCTACCCTTTAAGCCTTGGGTTTCTACTCTGATAAGTAATCAGATTAAGAATATGGTTAGGAACAACTATACTAGTTTCGCTAAACCATGCCTTCGCTGTCCTCATTATATGGGTGGTGATTTGTGCAATTTAACGTCGAGTGGCAAACAGGATGATTTGTGCGCTATTTTTTCTCACTGGCAGAAGAAGAAACAATCCGCTTACAACTTAAAACTACCTCTATCTCTTGAGGAGCCAGCGATATTAAATATCGAATGCGTGAGGAACGATGTGGACTACGAAACCTCTTCCCAAAAGCTGCATAAATTTATTTTAGCTAAACTTAGTGAAAAACATGCCGAAATCTACACTCTCCTGTATATTGAGCATCAAGAAGACTATGTGGTAGCAGAGAGATACGGTTTTAAACTCGACAAATCTAAAAAAACTCCACGCTATAAACAAATAAAGAACTTAAGAAAAAAGTTCTATGAAATGGCTCAAAAGGTAATGCAAGAAGAGGATATATTATAATGGCTAAAAACAAAGCATCACTAACGAAAGAAGAAAAAGAAAGAGTCTTATCTCTTTTCGAAACCGAGAAGAACATCATCGACTTGACTAGGAGGGTTTTTTCGAACGACGCTCTAGACGGGCGAACCAAAGAGGGTAAGCTTGTCAGCGCGTTCTTAAGAGAGAATAGGTTGGACTATACTACTTCTGCTCATGAAAAAGCCAAGGAAATCGAGCTATCTATTTCTCAAAAAGAATTTCTTATGAGTGACGATGTGGAGAGTGGTATAAAGCCTATTGAAGTGGCTCGACTAGTCTTTAAAAACCAAGATATTGCTCCACTAAGCTTACAGCACCGTTGTATTGTAGACTTCTTGAAAAGGTTCCGTCCAGATGTGCTTGACGAGAACGATATTCTGACAAAGGACAAATGGGTCGCCCCTAAGTCCGTCCTTAAGTCGATTAAAAAGGTCAACGATTGGGCAGGGCAGACTTTAGATGATTCTTCAATGTCTACTCGGAATAAGCAACTGTGCGAAAAGCTCCTTCTCCATCTCCGTAGCCCTCGATTCTACAGTATTATTAATTCTTACATGAATCAGGCAGATAGAGATTTGTTTGAGAGTGAATTTGTCAGAGCCGTCTGGGACAAGCCCGATTTAAGCAACGATGAGCTTAATCTTTACATTACTGTCTGTTCTAACTATGTGAGGCAAAAGCACATCCAAAGAAGAATGGATAAGCTCAACGCCCTACTTGATGACACGGACGACCAGTCAGAAATCACTATGCGTCTCACCGATATCATTAAAACTACCAGCGATGAACTCAATTCCTGCGAAAAGCGCATCGAGTCATTGACTAAAGACCTGAATGGTAGCCGTCAGGCCCGCCTTAAAGCCAAGGGAGAGGAGAATGGGAGTATTGCCGCACTAGTCGAGGCCTTCAGGGACAAGGAAGAGCGTGACAGGATGATTATGATGGCAGAAATGCAAAAGAAACTCATTTCCGACGAAGCTGATAGGCTTGAGTCAATGGACGAATACAAAGCTCGCGTTTTGGGTATCTCTAAAAAGGAGCTTCTGTGAAAACTGTCTGCAAGGAATGCCAAAAGGAATTTGAGACTAGGAAAGGATTGCATCTTCACCTAAAGGCTCACTTTAGCTCCATTGGAGAATATTACATAAAATTCAACCCCAAAAAAGATCTTTACTCTGGAGAGCCGATCCACTTTAAAAAATATGAACAATACGAAGAAAGCGATTTTAACAGCTATGCCAATTATCTATCTTGGATTAGCTCTGCCGATCCTCAAGAAGCAAAAAAATACATCCTTTCAAAAGCTGAACTACGTTTTGGAGCAAAGGGCGTAAAAAAATCACTTCCTAACGTTTATTATCGTCTAGCTGAAATGGCTTGCATTGATGATTATAAAAGACTGTGGGGAAGCTACGGACAATTTATTAAAGAGGTTGGGCTAGAGAACGGATATGTTAATATGTTGCCAAAAGACTTTTGGGATCTAGATAATTCTGATATCGAAATCTTCGTTGATACTAGAGAACAAAAACCTCTCCAATTTGTTAACGGAATTCAGAATAAGCTCGATTTCGGAGACTATACTGCTGGAGGAGAACTTTATTCCAAGACGTTCGTTGACAGGAAGGCTTTAGGGGATTTTAAGCAAACCTTTGGTGCTGGTGCAGAAAGATTCGCGAGAGAGATGGATCGTTGCGTTCATTTTAAGTCTTACATGTTTGTTGTTGTTGAATCTAGTATAGATTTTATCGAAGAAGACAATAAACATTCAAAATTCAAGTCAAATATGGGATATGTGTGGCATAACGTCAGAAACATGATCGAAAAATACCCAGACAATCTACAATTCATTTTTGCCCACTCAAGAGGTGGCGCACAAAAGATTATACCGAAAATACTCTATCACGGGACAAGCCTGTGGAGAACAGATTTACAATACTTCATAGATAAGAAAATTAATGTGGGATAAAGGAAAACAAAAAGAAAGGCTTGAGTATGCAAGCACGGCTTTAAATAAAGAACTGTTAGAAATCGAGGGAGACTTAACGGAAGACGAAGCTAAGTATCTCCTATACAAATTCTTGAGAAACAACATCTCTTTTACCGCAGATTTGTTTCTGGGGGTTAAGTTGTTCCCGTTTCAGGCTATGGCTATCAAGGGGATGATGATTTCCGATTATTCTATGTTTGTATTCAGTCGGGGTTTGTCTAAAACCTATTCGACAGCGATTTATATTCTGTTAGAGTGCATTCTAGCCCCAAGTGCAAACATTGGTGTTATTGCGGGGACATTCCGACAGTCTAAGATGATTTTCCAGAAGATCGAAGACGTTCTGGCCAAGCCTGAAGCTAAAATGGCTCGCGATTGCGGAACAAAGATAACGAAGGGAACCGACATGTGGACGTTTAAGATTGGACTGAACAGGGCGATTGCCCTACCTCTTGCTAATGGTGAGCGTCTTCGTGGTTTCCGTTTCAGTCGTATTGTTCTTGATGAGTTCTTGACCATTCCTGAGAAAATCTTCAACGAAGTTATCATGCCCTTCCTTGGTGTTATTGAAAACCCCGATGAACGCACAGCGATGGACGAACTCGAAACATCTCTGATTGAAAAGGGAGAAATGGAAGAGAAAGACAGGTATATTTGGCCAAACAATAAACTAATCATCCTTTCCTCACCGTCTTTCAAGTTTGAGTATATGTATTCTCTATTCAAGAAGTATGAAGATTTGATTTTTGGGGAAGCAGGAGAAGAGGAAGATAATGAACAGGATGTTTTTGCCTCTGGAGATGCTTACAGGCTGATTATGCAACTTAGTTATGACTGCGCTCCCAAAAAACTTTACGATCAAAACTTACTGCAACAAGCTAAAGCTTCAATGAGTGAAATGCAGTTTAGACGAGAGTTTGGAGCGCAATTTGTTGACGAGAGCGACGGCTATTTCAGACTATCTAAGATGATGGCTTGCACCATCGAAGAAGGCGAATTCCCAGCGACAGAAGTAGTAGGTAATCCGAGTGACGAATACATTTTGTCCTTCGACCCCAACTGGGCTGGAAACACTAGCGCGGATCACTTCGCCATGCACGTTTTCAAAATACTTAGGGAAGAACAGAAAATCTGTCTTGTCCATAGTTATGCTATCGCGGGTGTTTCTTTGAAGGATCACATGAACTACTTCCTTTATTTAATCCAGAACTTCAACTTAGTCGGTATGTGCGGCGATTACAATGGTGGGGTTCAATTCATCAACTCTTGTAACGAAAGTAAGTTATTCAAAGACGCTAAGGTTAATATTGGGGTGATTGAAGCTGATTTGGACAAGCCTGAACTGTGGAGAAAGGAAGTTCTTTCTTTCAAGAGGAGTCGCGATGTTAAGAGTAGGAATTACTGTATCCTAAGAAAGCCTACATCTGCTTGGATTCGCGTCGCAAACGAAATGTTGCAAGCCGCCATTGACCACAAAAGGATTCTATTCGCTTCTCAAGCGGTAGACTCTCACTTTAACGAACAAAGAAAGCAGAAAATCAATGTTAAGGGCTTGAAATGGGACGTAAAAATGATGAGCAATTCTGAGGATGGATTGATGATCGACCTTCTTGATAACCAGAAATTCTTGCTAGACTTAACCAAGAAAGAGTGTGCTAACATCGAGGTTTCATCTAATCCTCAAGGCTCTCAGTCTTTTGACTTGCCTCAAAACATTAAAAGACAAACTGGGCCAAACAGAGGGCGGAAGGATTCGTATTCTGCCCTTGTTCTTGGTAACTGGTTTGCTAAAGTTTACTTCGATTCGGAAAATGTTACAGAAAAACCTAAACCGTCCGCAACATTCGTTCCTTTTGCAATCTAACTATTCTAACTTTCAAAGTTAACTTTGGACTTTTAAGTGTAAGGATTCACACATCATGGCAAGAGTATATAAGAAGCGTTCTGACTACTGGAATAAGTTCGAAAACAAGGAGACTAACGATCTCTCTAGCCTTTACAAAAAGTCAGGGAGCGAAGATTTTGTTCCAGCTATGGTTGGGGAGAGCCTATATGAAACAGTCCAAGCTTCTAGGCTAAACGGTTCTGCTAGCAGATCTAAAGGAAGAACAAACTCTATTACCACCAAATCAGCCAACAACAGGTATGGGAATATTAAAAATGGCTTGCTTCCGTTCGAATACTCTGACGATTTCGTAGATGCTAGAGAGGCTGTTGAACTTTGCCAGCGAGCTTACTTTAATATTCCATCGTTCAGAAGCACTATTGATCTTCTATCTGATTTTTCTGATCAACCCCTCTACCTAGATGGCGGGAGCAATAAATCTAAGAAGTTCGTTAAGGCTTGGTTCGAAAGAATCAATATTGATAATCTTAAATCTCAATATTTCCGCGAATACTACAGATCAGGTAACGTTTTCCTTTATAGGCTGGACGGTAAAATTAAAACCAATAAGCCCTCTGAAATTGTCGAGTCTTATGGGTCTAAAGTCCTTGATATTAAGATTCCTATTAAATACATGATGCTCAACCCAACAGACATTGCGGCTAAAGGGTCTATGTCTTTTGATACGTATGAATATGTAAAGGTTCTGACTCCCTTTGAAATCGCGAGGCTTTCAAAACCCCAAAACGATCACGACAAAGAACTGCTTGCTTCTCTTTCAGAAGAAACTAGATTGAAGATCAAAAACAAGTCATCTGTTAATGCAGAACATGTCTTCATGGATTTGGATGTAAGATCCCTCCACGCTATCTTCGCTAAAAAGCAAGATTACGAGCCTCTTTCTATTCCTTACGGTTTCGCCGTCTTGGATGACATTAACAAGAAGATCGAACTCAAAAAGATCGACCAAGCTATTGCACGTTCGATTGAGAATGTGATTTTGCTTGTTACTATGGGTGATGAGCCAGAGAAGGGCGGGATTAACCACGCTAACCTCAAGGCTACTCAGGAAATCTTCCAAAATACAAGCGTAGGTAGGGTTTTCGTATCCGACTATACCACTAAAGCTGATTTCGTCATTCCTGACTTGCGTAAGGTTGTCGGCCCTGAGAAATACGAAGTATTGAATAGGGATATTCAAGACGGTCTTCAAAATATGCTTATTGGCGAGTCTAAATACTCAGATGGCCCAATGAAAATGAATGTATTCCTACAACGGCTTGAAGAGTCTCGCGAATCCTTTCTTAGAGAGTTTCTCCAAAAGGAAATCAAGAGAATCTGCAAGGCGGCTGGATTCCAACAATACCCAACAGCAAAATTCAAAGTCGAAGATTCTGGAGAGAATAAAAAGCTTGCAATCAGAATGATGGAACTGGGTGTTCTAACACCAGAACAAGGGCTGAAGTCAATTGATCTTGGAGAACTTCCTTCTCACGAAGAATTGGATAAAGCTCAAGAAGAATTTAAAGAAAAGAGAACCCAAGGACATTATATGCCTCTCGTTAACAGTCTTAACATCTATCAGGGCGAAGAGGGTAAGGCGAAACCTGAATCAACTCCTGTAGCTGCGGCTGGTGGAGGATCTGACCCGACTAAGAAGAAAAAGAAGGACGGTAACGGAAACGGCCTCGCTCCATCTGGCGGAAGGCCTATGGGAACAAGTAACGCCTCTAAAGGAGACTTCTCCCGAAAGAGCGTTGTGGAAACCGTAAACAGAATCAACCTTTTTGAATTAAAAGCCCTGCGGGACTTCGCTATTGAATACGGAGTCGATGAAGTAGAAGCTAGTAAGAAAGAGCTGGTTGTTAGAGTTTGCGAAAGCATTATCGGTTCTACAGATGAAGATAAGTGGGAAGAAGCACTAGCTTCTGTTGTGAAGGACTTCACTCTTATTCAAGACATGGATCTCAAGCAGGAAATTCTCGAAATCGGTTGCAGACACCAACTTGGTGATCGTTCATCTGCAATTTTATATCATTCTTCTCAAATTGAGGTGTAAGCAAATACATGGATAAACCTGTAGAAGTATTCTCAAAAATCAGAATCATCAAACCTGAAGAATTTGAAGGTTTTGGTATTTCTGAGGCTTCTATCAATTCTACAGCAAAAACTCTGATGCCAGAGGGCTTCGATGCGTCTGCTAATCCAGATATTCTTCCTGTAGTTTTCAATCTAGCTGTTGTTAACGAATTTAACGCCAACGGGGACGGGATCGACTCAGCAGGAGCAATAGGTTGTGTTGCTAACTTCAAGAACAAGCCAATCAACATCGAACACAAGAAGTCGGAGATTGTTGGCCACATAACTAACGCTTCCCTTTCTAAAGAAGAGTTTGATTTTTCGGATAATGATATAGAATCATTCGCTGATGAAAAGGATGTGTTCTACATTAACGCCGCTGGCTTTATCTATAGGCATATTTTCCCAGATTTGGTTGAGCAGATTGTTGAATGCTCTAACGTAGACTCAGAAGTGTATCAAGAAATTTCGGCAAGCTGGGAACTTGGTAGTAAGCGTTTCAAGGTCGCTACTGGCTCAAAGCTTTTAAAAGAATGCCAAATCGCCAGCAAGGAAGACGCTGTTAAACTAAAAGCTCATTTAAGAGGGTTCGGTGGGACGGGAGTTACTGAAGAAGGAATGGTTGTTAATAGGCTTATGACTGGTGATCTTCTTTCTCTCGGAGCAGCGATTACATTAAACCCCGCAGCTAACGTTTCGGGGATACATGTTGTTGAGGATACAGTTAATATAGAGTCCAAGGCAGAAATAAATTCCCCTAACAACAAAAATGATGTAAGGGATAGAGAATCTAAGAAATTTATTGATATGGACGAAAAACAATTCAAAGAACTAATGGAAGGCGTAACAACAAGTCTCGCTTCTGCTCTCAAGAAAGATTCGGATGTTAAGTCCGTTGGTGAGATTGTGGCACAAGCCCTCACCTCTCACAATACTGGTTGGGAATCAAAAATTCAAAAAGAGACTGCCGCTAAGGACAAGCTTGCAGGTGAAGTCACCGAGCTTACTACTTCTCTGGCCTCGACCAAGGATGAACTTGAAAAAATTCAGACCCAACTCTCCGCACAAGCTTCCGCTCAAGTCTTTAGCGACCGAATGGGTTTCCTAGATTCCGAATATGAGTTCTCTGAAGCTGAATCAAAACTTATCGCCAGTGAAGTGAAATCACTCGCAATCGAAGAAGACGTTTTCGAAGCCTATAAGAGCAAGGTTGACGTTCTCTTCTCTCACAAATCTAAAGCTAGCATCGCAAAAGCCGCTACTGATCTCGATACGAAGATCGAACAAGCCGCAGCGAAACTTGTCGAAAGCAAGGCTTCTACAACTACAGAACCAGCAAAGGAAACCAAGACAGGTGAAACTGATCTTGAACTTGAAGCTGAGTCTAAAGCGTCGGTTACTAATAATAATGCACAAGACGCTGAAAAAGAATCTTTGGTCGCAGGGCTAATGAAAAACTTCAAAGTAGAAGTTGAAAACTAAATAAAACAAACACATGGCAAACGAAATTACAAGACTACTCCCTTTTCGTCAATATGATGAGAATGATGTTATTAACTTCTTCTCTCTTGACGCGATTACGGGTTCTGCTGGAACAGTCGTTCAAATTAGCTCCGCTAACTTGGACCAAGATCCAGTTCAATACAAAACTCGCGGAGACGCTTACCAGAATACTCTAGGTGACGCTCTTTCGCTTTACCCAGCAGTTCCTTACAAGGTATCTGTTGTAGCTGGAACAGGCGCGGCAGTAAAACCAATCGGTCTTCTGCTTCGTGATGTTAGATCGCTGGATGAAAACGGAGAAAACCTCCTTTACTCCAACCAAAAGAAAGAAGAACTTCAAGCAGTTGTTTCGGGTGAAGCCGTTCCAATCGCAACCAAGGGCCTTTTCACTCTCAACGTGAACGGACTTGCAGGTGGAGTTGCTCCTGCTCTTAACTCTCTTGCTATTCCTACTGCAAACGGCGCACTTACAGGTGTCCTTAGCGCAGTAGCTACCCAAGAAGAAAAAGACGTATCGGTTGGCAAATTCATCGCAACAGGTAGTCGCACTAGTGGTCTGGGAACAGATGCATTCGTCGGGGCTTTCGCAATGCTTAAACTTGAACTCTAAGATAACATAATGAAAATTACCATTAAACGCACAGAAGACCATCTTGCTCTAATTAAGCAAATGGGAAGCAGTAACCGTGAGGAAGCTTACGAGGCTCAAGCAGCAGTAGCTACCCTTATGGGGCCAGTTATCAGCGAAGTCATCAACAACGCGCCGTCTATCAGCAACTTGTTCAAGACTATGATCTTCGGAGCAGACGATAATCCGTCTATCCCTCTCGATCTATTCCATGACATTACCGACGAGGATTATATCCAAGTCTACTCGCAACAAGTTGCTGGTGGTCTTCCATATAGCCAAGTCTTCCCAGCACACAACGAGCTTAAGTTCTCGACATATACCCTTGATTCCGCGCTAGCGTTTGACAAGAAGTATGCGAAGAAAGCTCGCCTCGACGTTGTTGCTAAGACGTTCACTCGTATGGCACAAGAAGTCCTGCTTAAGCAAGAAAGAACCGCTTTTAACGTGCTGGCAACAGCCCTTGTCAAAGGCGACACTACTTCTGGATCAAAAGGAGATCACATCATTGGTTCGACTACTGAAAATCAGTTCACCCTGAACGATTTCAATAGGCTTATCACTAAGAGTAAGAGAATCAACTCTTCTTTCTCCGCTGGAACCCCAGTCGGTGGATCAAAGGTTGGTGTAACTGACCTGCTTGTTTCTCCAGAAATGGTTCAAGAGCTTCGTTCGATGGCTTACAACCCTGTCAACACCCGCTCTGGTGCAGTTGCCACTAGTGGTGCTTCGTCCCTGCCTGCTCCTGAAGAACTTCGCGCTCAACTTTACAGCGCGGCTGGTCTTCCTAGCTTCTACGGAATCAACATCATCGAAATCCTTGAACTTGGTATTGGACAACGTTTCAACACTATCTTCAACACGATTGTTGGCCTTGAGTCTGCAAGCGTTGTCGGTGGTGGTAACACTGGAGGATTCGAACCCAACAATGATGAAATTCTCATCGGTATCGACCGCTCTCGCGATTCGCTTATCCGCCCTGTTGTCCTTGAAGAAGGTTCGTCAGATCAACTTACCGTAGCGGTAGATGACCAGTTCTCGATTCGTCAGAACAAGGTCGGCTACTTCGGCAAGCTTGAAGAAGGTCGCATCTGCATTGATGACAAAGCCCTTATGGGTCTGGTTGTCTAAGCAAGATTAAAAAACTAAATCAGGGTCGCACTCGTAAGGGTGCGGCTCTTTTTTTTTGACTTTATTGGATAACTAACATATAATAGATTATGTCTACAACTACCGAATATAAAATTTCTGGATTGCCAGAAGGAAAAGATCTCACTACTTGCTCTAAGGAGGATCTAGAGAAGATGAAAGTGGAGAAAACTGACAATGAAATCTCAACAGAGGAATATGATTTCTCTGATGGCAAGGATCGTGAAAAGAAAAAGGAAACTCAAAAGAAAATCAAAGAGCTAGAAACCCTACTTGGCGTTCCTCAGATGAATCCATATAAGACGCTAAATACTGGCATCTTTAAAGAGTTTCTTTCTACGGCTTCTGTTTCTGAACTGACTGATCTTGCTCTAAGAGTGGGAGTTACCCCTAATAGGACTCCAGCACTGCTCAGGAAGGGACTTCTAGCTTCTTTCGGCATGTATGTCCAAAAACATGATGTGACCGTAGGAGGGCAAATGCAGCCCCTTATAGATAGGAGTTCCCCAGAATACAATAAGGTTGTAAAGATGTTTGGGGATTATTAATTTATGAATGACTTTGGGACTCTAGCTACGACGATAATTAATTTTGAATTTTCTGAGGACACAGATAGATTCCCAAATTCTTATGTATCTGGCTGGCTTGAGGCTAACCTTGGAGAGCTTAATGGGCATCTCCACGAAGAGTTCTCTATCAATGACTCTGGCAATATTGCCCCTTATTCTCTAGAGCCTGTGGAAGAAGCAATTTTCACTAAACTTTACGAGATTCACTTTTACGAGAAGACAACTAGAGATGTTTTGCGAGGCTTAACTAGCAATAGTTCGCTTGATTGGGTCTACTTGAAAGAAGCAGATACTACTATCCAAAGAGTTAACAAGAACTCGGTAGCCAAAACCTTACAGGATGCCGCAAAAGAGGCTAGAAAATGTTTGAGGGATTTAGTTTACCAATATAACAGCCTTAAGTCTGCTCCTTTGCAAGTCTATGGGACAGATTCTCTACCTGTTACTTCAAGTAATTCTTCTAACGATTTCCTTAGACTTTAACAATGGCTAGCCTTCTTACGCAAGCAGAGAAAGACGTTATTAATACGGTTTTCGATGACGTTCACGAAACTTTTGCTGAAACTATTTACGTTTACGTAAAAACTCCAGTAGAAGTGGCTGATGATTCGGATTACAACCCGATTTATGGTAGGAAAAGGAATACCACTAGTATTAGCTCTAATAATTTAGAAACTAAATTTCCTTACACGGCTAGGGTCTATTACCCTAAAGATCAAGACCAAGATATCATGGATGGTGGCTCTCAGTTCAACTTAGTTAACTCGAAAGGGAGAGTAAGGTTGAAAGTGACTGAAACCGTTTACGAAAAAATAAAGATTTGCTCTAGAATCGAAATCAAAGATTACTTATATGTTGTTGACTCTGACCCTACTTTTGTGGGTCCTTTCGGCACAAGGTATTGTCACTTATATCTCAAACGCGAAAATTAATGGCTGGGAAGTTCTTATCTTCTAAAAAGTTTGCAATACAGATTAACAAGAAGCTGTTAATGAAAGAGCTTATGTTTAAGAACAGTAAAGTTATGTCCAATTTGGTCAAAGCTAAATTCAAGCCGATTGCCGAGAAATCTGCAAAGAAATTACTCAGTTCTTACGAGAAACATCCAGTCACTCGCGAAATCAAACGAGGGCCACAAGCCGCAAACATAAGCGGAACACTGGGAGGCTACGGAAACCTTTTCTCTTTCATTGGGTTCGACAGTTCAGAAGATCCTACGAGCGTAATCTCTGAAATACTCAACAAAGAGATAAAAGTGACAGTGAGAAAATCAGGGAATGCTGGTAAGTTCAAAATCACCATTTTCGCGCCCACAGAAGAGGAAATCTATCAACAAACCCCTATTCCTTGGTTGTCCGAAAGCAGTTGGGTTGAAGGGATAGAACAAGGGATTAGCGGACTCGGCTTTTACATTTTTAAATCAGGAGGCACTGCGTTCTCCTCTTCTGGGACTGGTTTGCAATCCAAAAACAGAGTTTCA
>TARA_R110002110_G_scaffold200954_6_pt1 | contig 13050 bp, 26 predicted proteins | sample TARA_R110002110 | Tara Oceans TARA_R110002110 (sample SAMEA4397330) | marine metagenome | biome: Polar Biome; feature: [SRF] surface water layer (ENVO:00010504); material: water (ENVO:00002006), including particulate matter (ENVO:01000060) such as... | depth 5 m
TTATGCACTACATTGGTGCGTTGTGTACTGTGTTGGTGCGTGTGTCTGTTATGCACCACATAGCACCATTATGCACCAATACAGTGCAATACAGTTAATCATACTTTAGTATTGTATAACAATGATTTACTAATGATTATCATTAGGTAATATTAATTAATATCATTACTATTATTTAATGATAATTAGTATATTAATATTTGCTTTGTTGGTCGATTAATGTATCATAGTTAGTAAGTTTGTTAGTTTGTAAATTAATTTTAAAAGGTTTACAATATTATTATATTAAATAAGAGAGGATTTATTATGTTAAGTATAGACATTGCTTTGTACCACCAAGAAACTGTGAAAATGAATGGTAATTTTAAAACTGTTGAAGCTGAATCAAAAAAGGATTTAGTGGTTATTTTAGAAGACGAAGATAATAAAAAATATTTGTATTTGTTGCCTAGAGTTTTTAATTATAAAGATAATGTTTATAAAAGTTTAAACAATTTCATTGCCACGGCTTTCCCTAATGAAAATGTAACAGAGTCCTTGAGCATGACTGTGGAAGATTATGGTGATTATATAATTAAAGAATAGTTTGACAAATTAATTTTAATTGAATTACAATATTATTATATTAAATAAAGGAGCTTTAAAAATGAAACTAAAACCAATAGGCAGCAACATGACAGAGTTAAATATAAAGACAGATCAAGGGTTTGTGTGTCATTCTGATGTATCAATTTTATTTAGTTATGAAACACCAGTGGCAGGTTATGACTCCAACGGAGCTTTCAGAACTGATAAACACTACTCCAGCACTACCACTAGACATATTAACAAGTATTTAGGTAAGGGTACTGGTAGGCTGGTTTCTCAAGAATTTATTAATAATTTAGTTAACTAACAAGGAGCTTTAAAAATGACTGATAAATACTTAACTGATTTAGATTTAGCACGTTATTTTCAATTCAAGTTTAAACCTGAAAAGGATTTAGAACCATCGTCTAGGGTAGTTTCTGAGCTTGATATTGTTGTATATATATATAACCACTCTGAACAGTCAACATATGTCTACTGCGTGCCACATGAGCACCAGCCACTATTAGAACAAGCTATAAGCGATATATTGCTTGAGTTTCCCGGTGGCACTACTTACACAATCAAACAAGCCAAAGATTGTGCTGGATTCCAATTAATACCAAAATATAGGTTTTTCCAATGAAAACATTATTATTATTTATTTTACTGTTCATAGTGCAATCGTGTGCTATGCTTTCACTTATCTACATTAATCAATTTTAAGGAAAATTATTATGACTAAATATAACGTTATTACTAAAACATTAAAAAATTATGGTAGGCTCGATTCTGAGCAATTAAGACTTTTAAATTTATTAATTGAAGAAATTATAGACTTTGACAAACAACATTCTTTTCAGAGTGGTTTGGTTGTTGAAGTTTTGCTAGAGAAAATGATAATGGAAGTTAAGTTAAAAAACCATCAATCTTATTAAACGAGGAGCTGCTATGCAATATATAATTAAAACTAATATTAAATTAACTTTATTGTTAATTAGTTTTTTTCTGTCAACATTGTTAATATCTTTAGTATTTACCCAAATGCTACCTATGTACTTGCAGTTAACTGGTTTAATAGCTTTATTGTTAACTACTTTTGGTGGCTTTACTTTAGCTTTAAGCTGTAAGTATTTATATGATTTACTTAATAAGGAGCTAAACAAATGAAGTGTTTATCCTGTAACACAAATTTAACAGATTACGAAAACTCTTTAAAATTGGTAATGTCGCATGAGTACGTTCAAATGTGTTCTAGTTGTCTGCCTAATTCTGTTGTTGTTTATGGTAACGAATCATTAATAACTAATGAAGATTTGAATTATAATTATGATGATGTTGGTTATCTTGATGATTCAGATATGAAGTTTTTAAAGTAAAGGAGATTTAAAAATGATTTTATTACACGAAGAAACTGGTAGTGCTTACAAATTAATTGATAATGCTTTATTTTCAGCACCGTTATTTGAAAATGGTGGAATTGACAATGAAAATTGGAGTGAAGTTTATATAGAAATTATAGCAACAAGTCCAATTCATCAATTAATTTATGAGAAATTAAAGAACTGAAACTAAGTATAAACACTTATAGACAGATTTTTATAAATGTGTATAATACTTTTCTACAGAGCAGTTTTAACCACTTAAACAAGAAAGTGATAATTATGGATTACTCTCAATTATTTACAACTTTAAATAAAAATAACAATATAAACAATACAGACACAGAAGAGCTAGTCAATGGTTGGTTTGCAGATCAGAAGCAAGACCAAGCATTCAGAGATTTACAAGAGATAATGTTTTTGGTTGACTCTCTCAGTTCTAGCGGTCAAATGACACTAGACCAGATTATCTTTAAATTGAAGGAGTCTCAATAATGCCTAGTAAACTATTAAGCTCAGGTAATCCTTGCGACAAATGTGGTTCTTCTGATGCTTTAGCAAAATATGATGACGCACATTCCTATTGTTTCAGTTGTAACACTCATTTTCCAGCACCATCAGAAAAGCCCTCAGAAGCTCCTAGACAGCCTTCTACGGCTGAGGTGCTATCTATCAAGCCTAAAGTCATAAAAGACCCTTCAGGAGCTTCTCAGAGCCTCTCAGATAGGAATATTACCAAGTCTACTTGTGACAAATATAATGTTACTGTTGATAGCTCTGGTAAAATTATCTTTCCTTATGGAAAATCAGTTTACAAAGTCAGAGATAAGTCTAAAAGGTTTTACTGGATTGGTTCAGACTCAAAAGATACTGAAAGATTGCCTCTATTTGGCTGCGATAAATTTTTGCCAAGCTCTGCAAAATATTTATTGATCTCAGAAGGAGAGCTTGATTGTCTATCCTCATACCAAATGTCAAATGGTGTTGGTGCTCACGTTTCTATCAGAGACGGTGCTGGCTCTGCTTTGAAATGCTGCAAAGAAGCATACGAATATATAAACAGTTTTCCTAATATTGTGCTTGCATTTGACTCTGATAGGCAAGGGCAAGATGCTATGCTCCAAGTAGCTGAGTTACTACCGCCAAAAAAAGTCAAGTTGATGAAATTTAGAGATGGTTTCAAAGATGCTAATGATTACCTTGTAGCAAATAAACAACAAGAGTTTATTAAAGACTTTTGGGCTGCTCAAACTTTTATGCCAGATGGGATTATATCAGGCTCAACATTGAAAGACTTGGTGCTAGAACCATTAGAAAAATCAATAGCTTACTACCCTTTTGGTGGCTTAAATGATCTTACTGGCGGAGTAAGGTCAAGTGAATTAGTTACTGTATGTGCTGGATCAGGGCTAGGAAAGTCTTTATTTTTAAAAGAGATTATTTATAAGTTGTTAAAGAGTACCGAAGAAAACATAGGTTTATTGTTTTTAGAAGAATCAGTTAAACGCACTGCACTATCTCTGATGTCTTTAGATGCTAATAAGCCATTACATTTATCAGAAACTGAAGCATCAGAAGAAGAAAAGAACCTTGCTTTTGAGTCAACTCTAGGCACTAACAGGGTTTACTTGTTTGATTCGTTTGGGTCAACATCTGTTGATAATATAATCAACAGGGTGAGGTATATGGCAAAGGCTCTATCTTGTAAGTATGTCTTTTTAGACCACATATCAATTGTAGTATCAGACCAACAGCATGGAGATGAAAGAAGAGCGTTAGATGAGATCACAACTAGACTTAGAATGTTGGTACAAGAGTGTAATATAACTCTCTTTGCTGTTTCACACTTAAAACGACCTAGTGGCACAGGTCACGAAGACGGAGCAGCTACATCTTTATCACAGCTTAGAGGTAGTGGTGCAATAGGTCAACTAAGTGATATGGTGCTTGGGTTGGAACGAGATAGTCAGAATGATGATCCTATTGAAAGACACACTACAAGAGTCAGAGTAGTTAAGAATAGATACTCAGGCTTGACAGGTAAGGCTTGTGCATTGTACTATAACCACAAGACAGGACGCATGGAAGAAGTAATTGATGAGGACTTAGAAGAGAACTAACACAGCACAGAAGCAACACATATACCGTTATGTCTACCACCCTAACAAAGGAGAACTAAAGATGTCTTATGAAGATGAATACCATGATGAAAATATTAATGATGTTATTTACCACTTAGAGAATCAAGTGCATGATTTAAAACAATCATTAAAGTCAGCAGAAGTAGATTTAGCTTTTTTTGAGAAGAGTACAGAAGTACTCTCTATGGAAATTAAAAAATGGAAAGCAGCAGTTGCAAAATTACAACAGGTTAATAACACCTATGTTGAATTACTTGACATTCATCAAATTGTATGTAATACTGATACTTCATTAGAAGAAAAGCTGGAGGAATTACTCGATTATGAAAAAATTGATAAACCACAGCGTCATTGAGAATACTAATGGCGTTAAAACACATTATGTTCTTTTTGATGACGGAACAATTTATTCAAGGCTAGAGACAAATGAAAGATGGCAAGAAGAAAGATCAGTTAATGTTTCTGGATATAGAGACAACAATGGATCACTCAAGAATACATCTAGTGGTAACAAAAAATCAACAGGGAAAGGTTGAATGTCACAGAAACGTGGAAAGTCTAAACCAATCAATACAGGGAAAAACATTAATAGCCCACAATGGCATAGGTTTCGATTTTCCAGTTTTAAACAAACTATGGAACACAAAGATAAGAGTGAGCCAAGTCTTGGACACATTAGTTCTATCAAGATTGATGAACCCACAGAGGAAACACAGTTTAGCTGCTTGGGGAGAAACACTAAAGTTTCCAAAGACTGATTTTAAAGAGTTTGACGAGTATTCAGAAGAGATGCAACAATATTGTATTAATGACGTAGAAGTATTAGAGAAAGTTTATCAAGCACTAGAAAAGGAAAGGACAGATTATGGATTTTCTCAAGAATGTATTAACCTCGAACATGAGGTTGCTTCAATCGTTTCAAGACAAGTCAACAGAGGTTTTAGGATTGACTTACAGAAATGCAAGGAACTGGTGGAACGATTACGCACAAGAATGGAAAACCTCGAAAAACAGCTTCAACAATCCTTTCGACCCATCATCACAGAAAGGTTCTCGCAAAAAACAGGAAAAAGATTAAAAGATGACATTGAAATATTCAACCCAGCATCAAGACAGCAGATTGCCAAAAGACTTACAACACTTGGGTGGAATCCCAAGAAGTTTACAGACAAAGGTTCAGTCATGGTTGATGAGTCAGTTTTGGGATCAGTTGATATTCCAGAAGCAAAGCTCATCTGTGAATACTTACTCCTTCAGAAAAGGCTGGCTCAATCTGAATCATGGATTAAGTATACTAATGACAGATCAAGGGTTTGTGGTAAGGTCATTACCAACGGAGCAGTCACAGGTAGAATGACACACCACAGCCCTAATCTAGCTCAAGTTCCTTCAGTATCAGCACCATATGGTGCAGAGTGTAGGGAACTATGGGCTGTTGACGCTGGTCATAAGTTAGTTGGTATTGATGCTTCAGGGTTGGAGTTGAGAATGTTGGCACATTATATGAATGATGATAACTACACTAAGGAGATTTTAGACGGAGATATACACAGTAAGAACCAGCAAGCTGCTGGACTTGACACTAGAGCCAAAGCTAAAACTTTTATATATGCTTTTCTCTATGGTGCTTCAGCTAGAAAGATAGGTACAATGGTGCAAAGTGACGGACAAGAAACCATAGATAAATTTATGGAGAATGTACCAGCACTAGCAAAGTTAAAAAAACGTATTGAAAAGACTATGCAACAAACACCAACATTACCTAGTTTAGATGGTAGAAGATTGCACGTTAGGTCAGCACATTCAGCATTAAACACGTTGCTTCAAGGGGCTGGTGCAGTTGTTATGAAGAAAGCTCTAATAATCTTTAATAAGTATATAAAGACTTATCAGTTAGACGCATACTTTGTAGCAAACGTACATGATGAATGGCAAGTAGAAGCTGGTGTTGATGATGCAGAGCTAGTAGGACAGTTAGGAGTTAAAGCTATCGTAGAATCAGGTAAAGCATTAAATCTTAATTGTCCTTTAGATGGTGAATATAAAATAGGTAATAATTGGAAAGAAACTCATTAAGGAGAAATTATGGAAGTAGCAAAGCCAGTTAAGATCAAAGCTAACATTATGTGGTGTTTTCACAACAAGATTAATGCTATGGCAGAGAAGTACACAGTTGACTTGTGCAACTTATCAGAACCAGCAGTAAAAGCTCTTGAGAAGATAGGATTATCAGTTAACAACAAAACTGACAAGCCAGAAAAGGGTGACTTTATTGTTTGTAAAAGTAAAAGACCTATCAAGGTAATAGACTCAGAAGGTAATGATTTATCTGATATTGCTATAGGTAATGGTTCTGTTGCAGTTGCTATAGTCAGCTATTATGATTGGGAAGGCAAGTATGGTAAGGGAAGATCACCTAGCTTGCGTAGACTCGTCATAGACAAGCTAGTAGCTTATGAAGAGCCTAATGATAGTGAAGAAGATGATGGAGATGTTCTCTAATGATTGCTATAGTTGATGGTGATATCCTAGCCTATAAAATAGGATTTGGTTGTGAAGATTATAAGCAAAAATACGCCATCAACAAACTAGCAGAATATTTAGAGGAGTTAGTGTTTATCAATGCCAACTGTGATGATGCAGTTGGCTACCTAACTGGTAGTAACAATTATAGAAACAAGATAGCTAAGACACAGAGCTACAAAGGACACAGAAGGTCAGGTAAGCCTAAACACTTACCTATACTTAGAGAATACATGGAGAAAGCATGGGGCTTTGAAGTACAGGAGAACCAAGAAGCTGATGATGCCATAGGAATAAAAGCATATGAGATGAATGAACAAGATTATGTCATATGCACTATTGATAAAGATTTAGATAATATCAGAGGTTGGCACTATAACTTTCAAAGAAATGATCTTTATTATCTATCAGAGAAAGAAACAATAAAACATTTTTATAAACAATTATTAACAGGAGACAGAACAGATAACATTCCCGGATTAAAAGGTATTGGAGATAAAACAGCAGAAAAGATACTTACAGACTTAGAAGATGAAGAAGATTTATATAGAGCAGTATTAGAAGAATACAAATACAATAGAGAATACTTACTAGAACAAGGACAGTTATTGTGGATAAGAAAGCAAAAAGACCAAATGTGGACTCTACCAGAGTATATAGAATAGTTTGGCAAGATGCTGTAGCAGACTGTGGTTGGGAAGAGACAGCCACAGCAGAAACGCATAAGTGTATTACAGTTGGTTATGTAGTAGATGAGAATAAAGAAGCTATCTGTATTGCTTCCACGATATCAATAGATCACAATAATACTCGTATGCACATTCCTAAGAAATGGATAACTAAAAAAGAGGTTATATATTTTGAAAACCAGCAGCAAGAAGAACAAGGGAAGAATGTTACAACAATGGGTGAGGGATCAGATAGTATCGAAATTACATTTACAGACTGATGATGTTAGGTCAACATCTATGGGTTGTGGCGGTGAAGATGTACTATTAAGTCCTACAGCAAGAGAGAAAGCTAATATATCTATTGAATGTAAGTCAAGACAAAAAGTAGCAGTATATGGTTTTTATGAACAAGCAAGCACTAACTGTAGAGGAGCAGAACCAGTAGTGATAGTCAAACAAAACAGAAGTAAACCTTTAGCTATTGTTGATGCTGAATATTATTTTAAACTTTTGGGAAAGGTCAACCATTGAAACATTTAATTATACCAGATACCCAAGTAAAACCAGATGTTGATTTATCTTACTTGGAGTGGATTGGACAATATATAGTAGAGAAGAAGCCAGATGTTTTAATCCAGATTGGTGACTTTGCAGATATGCCATCACTATCAAGCTATGATATTGGTAAAAAGTCATTTGAAGGTAGAAGATATAAAGATGATATTAAAGCAGCAGTTGAAGGCATGGATATTTTATTAGCACCTTTGAGGGATTACAATGAAAAATGTAGAAAAGATAAGAAGAAGCAATATAGACCCAGAATGGTTCTCACGCTTGGCAATCACGAAAACAGAATTGACAGAGCAACAGAAGGAGACCCTAAACTCTACGGCACTATTGGTATTGATGATCTCAGATACGCAGAAGCTGGTTGGGAGGTGTTTGATTTCCTTGATCCTGTTATTATTGATGGCGTGGTTTACTCTCATTATTTAGTTAGTGGTGTTATGGGCAGACCAATAGGATCAGCTTCATCTATGATTTCTAAGACTCACCAGAGTTGTGTTGTAGGACACCAACAAGGCAGACAAGTGGCATATGGCAGAAGAGCAGACGGATCAGCTATTACTTGTATTATTGCTGGTTCTTGTTATTTACACAATGAAGAATACATGGGTAATCAAGGTAATAATCATTGGAGAGGTTTAGTAGTATTACATGAAGTAAAAGACGGACAGTTTGATGAAATGTTTGTTAGCTTAGATTATTTAAGGAAAAAATATGAAGATAAAAGATGATATAGAAAGATGGGAAAAACAGAAACATAAGTTAGAAGAAGTAAGAGATAATGTTAATCACCCTGCTCATTACAATAAAGGCGGTATAGAAACTATAGATTATATAATAGACGTGTTAGGTAAATATGAGGCTATATCATACTGTCAAGGTAATGTAATTAAGTACACAGGCTCTAGGTTGTTTAGTAAAGGTAAACCTATTGAAGATGCTAAAAAAGCTAGATGGTATCTTGATAAGATGATACAGTTGTTAGAAGAAACTAAAGATGTTAATTGGAGTTAATTATGGCATTGACAATTAGAGATATTTGTGATAAGCTATATCAGCTTGATGAGATAACATTATTAGAAGTACTAGATATAACATCAGAAGAAATAGTAGATAGATTTTTAGATAAAGTAGAAGATAAAGCAGACCAATTAGAAGAGGATTTAACTGAATGAATACATATAGTCAATTTATTGCAAAGAGTAGGTATGCAAGGTACTTACCAGAGTATAATAGAAGAGAAGATTGGAAAGAAACAGTAGAACGATATGTTGGTTTTATGGTAAAACATTTAGAAAGTGAACATGGTCACATGGTTGACCCTATAACACTTACCAGAGTACAAAATGCTATAGAAAACTTTGAAGTAATGCCTAGTATGCGTTCTATAATGACTGCTGGTAAAGCACTTGATAGAGATAATACTGCTGGTTATAACTGCTCATACTTGCCTATAGATGATGTAAAAGCATTTGATGAAGCTATGTATATTCTTTTATGTGGTACTGGTGTAGGATTTAGTGTAGAGCAGCAATATGTATCACAGTTACCAGAGATACCAGAGCAATTGTTTGAGTCAGACACAACCATAGCAGTAGCAGATAGCAAAGAAGGTTGGGCTAAAGCATTAAGACAGCTAATAGCTTTGTTATATAGTGGTGAAGTTCCTAAGTATGATTTATCTAAAGTAAGACCAGCAGGTGCTAGATTAAAAACATTTGGTGGTAGAGCGTCAGGATCAGCACCATTAGACCAGTTGTTTCAGTTTACTATATTTAAGTTTAAACAGTCAGTAGGTAAGAAACTATCTTCTATAGATTGTCACGATTTATTGTGTAAGATTGGAGAAGTTGTTGTAGTTGGTGGTGTAAGAAGATCAGCTATGATATCTTTATCAGAACTAGAAGATGATAAGATGCGTCATTGTAAGTATGGAGCTTGGTGGGAATATAATCCACAAAGAGCTTTAGCAAATAACTCTGCTGTTTATACTGAAAAGCCTACTGTTGGTCAGTTTATGAAAGAATGGCATAGTCTGTATGAAAGCAAATCTGGTGAAAGAGGTATATTTAGCAGAGCAGCTTCTAAGAGACAGGTAGCTAAGAATGGTAGAAGAGATGATAACTTTGAGTTTGGTACAAATCCTTGTAGTGAGATAATTTTACGTCCATATCAGTTCTGTAATCTTACAGAGGTAGTAGTGAGAGCAGAAGATACTTTAGAGACACTAAAGAACAAGGTAGAGATAGCAACTATACTTGGTACTTGGCAGTCTACATTAACTAAGTTTCCTTACTTGCGTAAAGTGTGGCAAAACAACACAGAAGAGGAAAGGTTGCTTGGAGTGTCTTTAACAGGTATCTTAGATAATAAGATGATGGGAGAGGTCAATGATACAACAAAAGAAAACCTACAAATACTTAGAGAAACTTCAGTTAAAACTAATGCTGAGTTATCCACTCTTCTTGGAATACCTCAATCTACTGCTATTACTTGTGTTAAGCCCTCTGGTACTGTTTCTCAGCTTGTTGACTCTTCCAGCGGTATACATACTAGGCATAGTCCTTATTACATACGCAGGGTTCGTGGAGATAAAAAAGACCCTTTGTCAAAGTTTCTACAAGAAGTAGGAGTACATACTGAAGATTGTGTTATGAAACCAGACTCAACAGTAGTATTCTCGTTTCCTATAAAAGCTCCAAAAGGTGCTAGAGTTAGACAAGATTTAACAGTTACGGATAACCTAGAGATATGGTTAATGTATCAGAACTATTGGTGTGAACATAAGCCTAGTGTAACCATTAGTGTTAAAGAAGAAGAATGGCTCGAAGTAGGCTCATGGGTGTGGAAGAACTTTGATAACATATCAGGCATATCATTCTTACCTTATGATGGTGGTAGCTATAGACAAGCACCATATGAGGAGTGTACTAAAGAGCAGTATGAAGAACTAGTAAAAGCTACACCATCTAAGATAGATTGGAATAGCTTGGTAGAGGTTGAAGATAATGTTAAAGGCGTTCAAGAACTAGCTTGTTCTAGTGGAAGCTGTGAGGTTCTATAATGGATATATCATACTCACCCATTAAAGGGTTTATGTTAGGTTTTGAATACGTTAATACTCAAGATGACTACCTATATAGTGGTAGTTATCTTGTTATTGACTTTTTTATAATTAGAATGTGTGTAGACTTTGATGACTAATGTACTTATGTTTATAGTAGGCGTAGCTGTAAGCTATCTTGTATTGTTTAACAATCAAAAACAAGTACATGAGCTATGGCAGACTGCGTATCAAATAGGCTATGATGATGGGCAGTCAGTAGGTAAAGCACAATTTAAACTTACTGATGAACAACTCAGATTAGAATGTGAATACTTACATTGGGAGACCTTAGATGGCAGAAAAAGATGATTCTATGTTTCTAATGGTAATATCAGGGGCAGCTATTTTATTAGTGATAGCTTGCCCTATACTTGTATTTATAGCTTTGTTTAAGATACTAATACTAAATTAGTAACTCCACACAGTAGGTCTAGGACGCTCTGTAGAGCTTTCTAGGGAGTCCAAATGTAAGAACCTAGCACTACCCTTCTGTGCTACTCCTATGCCTGTCATGCCTACTTTAAAGGCTAATTCAAGCACTTTATAAGCATCACCACGATCTACCATTATATCAGCAGCACAGCCAGTAGTATGAGCACCGCCATTACCTTTAACAGCTTCTACAGGGTGTGTAGTGTCTCTGTATCCAGAAGATATTATCATAGGCTTATTATAATACTCCCTTAACTGGTTTAGCTTATCAAGAAAGTCTTGATTCATATTTGCTTCTCCAGTATGACTACAAACAAACTCATCTCTAGTAAAATACTTACCAAAATTTACCATACAATTCCTTTCTGGTGGAAACCATGAATGTGCAAAACCAAACATTACTTAACAAGACTGTCTAACTTATCATCTTTGTCTTTACTGCCTATAGAAGAGCCAAAATAATATGCAAGAACCATTGTCATAGCTGAATTTAACGCACCTAAGACGTATATTAGAATATCTTTAGCACCTGAGTTAACATCTACGTCAACAAAGATAACAACACAAAATAGTATAAATGATAGAGATACAGTTCCAAGTGCTAGTACAGGGGTGACTATTTTATTTAGGAAAGGTGCAGCAACTGATGTGGCTATCTCCATTTCACGTTTTCTAGCAGAATCTAAATCAGCAAACTCAGCTTCTATCTTGGCTAGTTCACCCTCTTGTTCTAACTTAGCCAACTCTTGTAATGCTTTCTGTTTAGCTTTAGGATCAGGGATAACCCTATCTAATACCTTCTCTGCTACTGGTAATAAACCTGTCAATAGTTGCAACATTTATCTACTCCATTTACGTTTTATAAAGTTTCTTCATTAATTTACAGCCATCTATTGCTTCTTCTTCAGACCATGTAAATCTTTCATATCCATTTTGACATTGGTATATACATGAGCCTTCTTCAAACCAACTAAGCCTACAATAGTAAGCATCTTGTTGTGGAACTGTAGTGGCTATTAGTGTGCTAAACAGTATGCTAATCATCTACTAACCTCCATAATCATATCTACTAAAGAGTATAACAAATAAGACAGAAGTAGAACCATTATAGTTATTACTGATCCCATCTTAGTATGATAGAGAAACGCTTGTCTCCTACGCATCTGTTGGTATACTTCACGTTCTCTTTTGGCTTTGATATCTCTTCTAATCTTTATAAATTGACGATAACCTGTAATGCCTAAAAATGAAAGATCACCAACATAGAACATACTTTTCAAATCCTTCTCCATATCTTCAATCTTTTTCTTAGAAGCCATTTCATCAAAAGCAGCTTCAGTAGCAGACTTGGAGTAAGTAATCTTTTTGAACATAGAAGGCTTTTTTTCTTCTTGGCTCATATGTTCTTTTACATCTTCAACAGCAGTAGCCCACTTGCCTAGTTGAGTATATATTTCTTCTACTTCTTTGCCTACTTTAACAGCGGTCTTGAGTCCATTAAATATTGCAGTAGCTGTGGCAAGTGCTGTTATTGGGTCTATCATTATTCTATTCTTATTAATTCATCTAAATTTATTGAACTAGGTTGGCTTTGATCTGTATTGTTTAAATTAGGTTGATCTTGATTACTATTTTGTTCTGGGTCTATTCTTATTAATTCA
>TARA_R110002110_G_scaffold66224_6_pt1 | contig 13049 bp, 13 predicted proteins | sample TARA_R110002110 | Tara Oceans TARA_R110002110 (sample SAMEA4397330) | marine metagenome | biome: Polar Biome; feature: [SRF] surface water layer (ENVO:00010504); material: water (ENVO:00002006), including particulate matter (ENVO:01000060) such as... | depth 5 m
TGGTGCCGTCGCCATTCGCGATTATCTGATTTCAAACAGGTTGTTCCATCAACCTATCGCAAGGTCACTAAGGCAAGGTAAAAAAATCAGATTGCGGCTGTATTGCGCAGGTTTGCGAGTTCTTCCTCGTCTGCATCAAGCAGTTCTCGAATGACTTCTTCCGTATGTTGTCCGAGGAGAGGGGCGCCACGCCGGTAGGTTGGCGGCGTGCGGGACATCTTCACCGGGTTTGAAATCACCGGATAGCTGACACCAAGACCTTCATGCTGAATTTCGGTCACCATACCGCGTGCCCTGAGATGCGGATCCGCAAAAGCACCCGGCAAATCGTTGACTGGTGCAGCAGGCACCTTGCGTTTTTCCAGGCCCTCAAGCCAGAAGGCGGTGTTCTGCCCGACAAATATCTGCCGGAGCAGCGGGATCAGGGTTTCACGGTATTTGATCCGGGCCGGGTTGGTCGCAAAGCGTTCGTCGGCTGAGATGTCAGGTCGTCCGGCAAGGTCGCACAGAGACTGGAATTGCCGGTCGTTGCCACAGGCAAGAATGAAATAACCATCAGATGTCGGGAAAACTTCATAAGGCACGATGTTCGGATGGGCATTGCCGCGCCGTTTTGGTGCTTCACCGGAGATCAGATAATTCATCCCCTCATTGGTCAGCCAGGCCAATTGTGTCTCAAGCAGTGACAGATCGATATGCTGCCCTTCACCCGTCCGGTCGCGATGGCGGAGTGCGGCCAGAATTGCGGTTGAGGCATACATCCCGCACATGATATCGGCGATACCAACGCCGACTTTCATGGGGTCGCCGTCAATCTCGCCGGTGAGTGACATGATGCCACCCATGCCCTGTGCCAAGAAATCATAACCGGCACGCTCGGCATAGGGACCGGTCTGGCCAAACCCGGTGATCGAGCAGTAAACGAGGCTGGGAAACTCATCCTTTAACTGGTCATACCCCAGTCCATATTTTGCCAGACCGCCGGTTTTATAATTCTCTGTCAGAATGTCGCATTTCGCGATTATGCGGCGGGCCAGCGCCTGGCCTTCCGGTTTTGAGACATCAATGGCGACGGAACGTTTGTTCCGGTTGGCGCAGAGGTAATAGGCACTTTCGTTGCTCTCTTCGCCGTTCTGATCCTTCAGATAGGGCGGGCCCCATTTACGGGTATCATCTCCGACACCGGGGCGTTCGATCTTGATAACATCCGCGCCCAGATCAGCGAGATACTGGGTACAGGTCGGCCCGGCTAGAATTCGGCTGAGATCGAATATCCGGAGGCCGTCCAGCGGGCCGGGAGATGTCGTCATGTCGTCTCTCACTGCGTCATTCACTGTCGATATAGCCGTCACGTGTCTGCGGCAGCTTTCGCCCGAGGATACGGCTGGCGATCAGGGTGCGCAGAACCTGTGCGGTGCCACCACCAATGGTGAACATGCGGGCATCGCGCGTCATGCGCTCGATCGGATTGTTGCGGGAATAACCGGCCGCACCATGAATTTGCAGCGCATCATTGGTAACCTTGATGGCCATTTCCGATGTGAACACCTTGGCCTGTGCAGCCAGTGTCGCATCCGGGAAGGCCCCGTTTGCGGAGGAAGCGGCAGCATGGATCAGGGTGCGGGCAGCCATTGTTTGGGTGCTCATATCAGCCAGCATCCATTGCAGCCCCTGAAATTCACAGATCGGGCGACCGAACTGTTCCCGGTTCTTGCTGAACTCCAGCGCGATTTCAAATGCGCCGCGTGCCAGACCAAGGGCGACGGTAGCTGCGCCAACGCGCTGGCTGTTATAGGCTTCCATCAGTTCGCCAAACCCCCGGCGCAGACCGCTGGGCGGGGTCAGCATCATGTCTTCCGAAATTTCCATATCTTCGAAGGTGACAACGGTTTCAGGAATACCGCGCAGTCCCATGGTCGGTTCGCGGTCGCCGATGACAAGCCCCGGTGTTTCGCCATAGACGGCCATAAACCCGGCGATGCCCTGTTCTTCACCGGATTCATCAAAAACCCGGGCAAAAATCAGAAACAGTTTCGAGACGCCGCCGCCGGTGATCCAGTGCTTGCGACCGTTGAGGATATATTTGTCACCACGCTTGTCGGCGCGTGTGGTCATGGTTGTGGCGGCACTGCCAGCTTCCGGCTCAGTAATGCAGATCGCGGGCTTGTCGCCACTCAGCACCAGATCGGCTGCCAGTTTTTTCTGACCCTGAGTGCCATATTTCATGACCGCACTGACCGCGCCCATATTGGCCTCGACCGAGATACGTCCGGTAACGCCACAGACCCGGGACATTTCCTCGATCAGCAATGCGGCATCGAGAAAGGTCAGGCCAAGGCCGCCATATTGTTTCGGAATGGTCATTCCCATGAAACCGGCGTCGCGCAGTCTGGCGACATTATTCCAGGGATAGCTCTCGGTCCGGTCGACCTCAGCGGCATTCGGCGCAATCTCGCGGTCTGCAAGATCATGTGCTTTTTCAACAAGTTCCTGTTGAGCGGTGGAAAGCGGTGATTTCATCGTTTTTGTCTCCTCACGATAAAGTTATCGCCCCTCACCGGGTGCTGTACAAGTGGTTGTGTTCAGCTTTGCTGCTGTGCCGCGTCCAGTGCGGACTGGAGTATCCAGGCCGCCGCAGCCTTGTCGACGACCTCTGCGCGTTTTGCCCGACTCAGGTCAGCCTCATTTGTCAGCATGCGCTGGACGGCGACGGTCGAGAGACGTTCGTCCTGAAAGAAAACTGGCAACTGAATGCCGGCCATCAGGTTTTTTGCAAATTGTCGGGTGGACTGGCAGCGGGGGCCTTCCGTGCCGTCCATGCTGACCGGCCAGCCAATCACCAGTCCGACGACAGAATTGGTGGAAACTATTGTGGTCAGCTGTATCAGATCGTCAGCAAATTTCTTTCGCCGGATGAGGATAAGCGGGCTTGCGATCATCCATCTCGGGTCACAAATGGCGACGCCGATGGTCTTTTTGCCTACATCGAGACCTAATAAAGCGCCGTGCCCGGTCGTCATACGCTTGAGGTCTGTGATCCGTTCGGCAATCATGCCGTCAAATGATACTGACTCGCTCGACATTTATCCGATCCTGGCTGGTTGTTGGGTCAGGGCTGATGTGGCTCATGGTTGCTTTGACTGTGATTAGCACATCCGCCCCGGCTCAAGACAGCGTTCGGCGCGTTATCCTTAACGAATATCGTCTCGACGGCGATATCGGTGCCTTTCGTGTTTCTGTCCGGGCAGCGAATGTTCGTGATCGACCGGCAACGCGCTCCGGCAAAAGTAGTCTGCTGAAACGCGGCGCACTGATCAAATCCCTTGGCAGGGTCGAAGGCACCCGCTGGTATGCGGTTGAGCAGGAACGCCGTTTCATCGGCTTCATGTATGACAAGACGATTGAACCGGTACTGGATACAGCCCTGACGGAAGAAGAACGTCATGCGCTGGGGCTTGATCCGCCGGAAGACCCGTTGAAGGGCATTGAGATTCAGCCGCTGAAGGGCGCGTTTGTGGCGCAGCAGCGTGACAATGTCATCCGGGCGCGTCCGGAGGCGGGTACCCGATCAGTCGGTAAGCTCCGACGGGGCGAGCGGATTGAAGCCATTGGTCGGCCAAAAGGCTATCCCGACTGGGTTGCTGTCGGACGGGAAGGGCAGGCGCTTGGCTTCATGCGCGAAGAAGGGCTGCTGCGGGTGATCGACGCGGCGCTCAGCCAGCCTCTGTCCGGCAAGCTCCAGATTGAGGGCAGTATTACCTGCGCTTACGAACTGGCATTCCAGGGACGCTCTGCCGTGGTCGGGGAAGTCTATGGCTCAGCGGATTATTCGGGTAATCTTGCCTGTACCCGGAATGGTGGGCTGGAGATGTTTTCCATTCTGATGTTCGTGGTTGAAGGTGCCCGGCCGGGTGCGGAAGGCGATCTGCATCAGGTCAATATGGACCTGCTTGAGCTGGGCGACGTCGAGCGTCCGTTTTCCGTCATCATGTCCTATGACAATAATGCGAATATGGTGACGTTCGATACCTCCAGCAGGACCAGCTATATTCGCCGGGGGTTTCGGGCGGAACGGCTGGCGACGTCAATTCCGGAGGCCTTGTCGGCATCGATTGATATTGCTCTGAACGCCCTGAATGATTCAGCCTGGAGTGACCTCGCCGGACTGTAATCGCCGGACTGTAATCGCCGGACTGTAATGGGGGCTTGAGGGTATTGCTACAGGCCTCACCGGGAGGCGGAAAAGCCGTCCAGCGCCAGCGTGAGATGTGATTCCGGAATAAAGAAATCCTGATAATAGAGCGCCTCTCCATCCAGATCGGCGGCAATTGCGTTCAGGACAGTTGTTGGCTGCTCCGCAATGCAGTCGGCCTGAATACAGGCCATTCGGGGTGGCTTTTCCACACGCAGCCGATGGGTGATTGATTGCACCCGCAGATGCAATTCGTGACTGATCAGATGTTTCAGATTGGCACCGTCCAGTTCTGCCAGTGGCAGGCTTTCCAGTGTCTCAAAACGACCGGCACGGGCGCGGAATATGGAATAGACCCGCAGGCTCTCGCCAATCCGGAATACCCGCTCGATGCGCAGATGTGGCTGCTCATGACTGTTCAGAATGTCTGACCAGGCCCCCTTTGACGGCGACAGGCTCCGCCGGATGGTTCGGGTATAGACCGGCAGAAAGCCGGCGTCGGGCTGGTTCGGGTCTGTAAAGCGCATATGCCAGGGCTGGTTGATTGTCTGCCCGGCACTGGCAACGACCGAGCCGCTGCCGCGCCGTCGTTCGATAATGCCATCGGCGGCAAGATCACGCAGCGAGCGCTGTATGGTACCAAGACTGCAGGGGGTGGCCCGGACCAGGTCGGATTCGGTCGGTAATCTGGCGCCGGGTGACCAGAACCCATCGAGGATTGACTGCTGAAACGCGTGGCGCAATCGTTCATGCTTCGGGCGTGCCGGATCCTCCCGCCAGTACTGGCGGACAAACTCTTCCGTTAGGTCATCCGAATAGCTCATAGTCTGTCCCGCTGCAGAAAGTTTGATCAGAGTGATATATTTTGTTTGAAAGCACAATGCACATTAATGTAACTACTATATAGCAATTTTCAAATGCCAGTCACTGAAGCTGGCGTCGGGTGAGGGAGAACGGACAATGCGACTGACTGATGAAGAGCAGGCCATGCTGGCTGGTGAGATGGGAGAGCCACGCCGCTGGGCGCTGGATCACATGCTGAAAGTAGGCGGCATGTTTGATGCTGAGGACCTGGTCCCGGTCTCGCAGGCGCATATGATGGCGGATCCGGAATCGCTGGGTGATGCCGGGGCAAGCTTCCTTGAAGGAATCGCCTCGCATCCGGCGAAGGACCGCCGTGTTGCCATTCCGATGATTACCGATCCGCGCGGGGTTGACCTCAATCATTACAGCCCGCTCGGTCAGACCGAAGAGATGGCGACGATTGAACGACGGATGATCGCGGCTTGCGAAAAGCTGGGTATCCTGATGACCAATACCTGCATCAACTATCAGACGATCATGCCGCCCATGCTGCGCGACCATGTGGCATTCGGGGATACCGGTGTGGTGATCTATTGCAACTCGGCACTGGGTGCGCGGTCCAACTTTGAAGGTGGTCCGTCGGCGCTGGCGGCTGGCCTGACGGGGCGGACGCCACGTTACGGTCTGCATCTCGATCAAAACCGCCGGGCAACCAAACGCTACCGCCTTCGCGAACAGCCGCAGGAGCTGACAGACTGGGGTGTGCTTGGGGCTGTTATTGGTCGCAAGGCGGGATCCTACTGGGAAGTTCCGGCCATTGAAGGGCTGGAAGCCGTGCCGACCTCTGACGAGATGAAGCATATGGGAGCGGCGATGGCGAGCTATGGCTCGACGCCGCTGTTTCACCTCGTTGGCATTACACCGGAAGCTCCGACTCTGGCTGCAATCGACGGGGACAACCTGCCGGTGGAAGACATTACGGCGGATGATCTGGCGGCGCTGCGGTCCGGTTTCGGCGGTAAGGGCGACAAGGTGGATGTGGTGGTCTTCGCGGCACCTCAGCTTTCGATTGTTGAAATGCAACAGGTCGCAGACCTGACCGAGGGCCGGAAGATCCACAAGGATACGGCGCTGATCGTCTGCACCTCACCCAGCGTTTATGCGGATGCGCTTCGCATGGGGCATGTCGGGTCGATCGAGGCGGCGGGTGGCAAGGTACTGGAAGGCACCTGCTTCTATAACCAGTATGCCCGCGAGATCGGTGAGGCGAATGGCTGGAAGCGCCTGCTCTCCAACTCTGCGAAGATCGTCAATATTCTGGGTGGCTATGGCTATGAGCCTGCGCTGGCCAGTATGGAAGCCTGTATCGAATCGGCCTGCAAGGGGGAGATCGTCTGATGACCACGTTCAAATGTCACAAGGGTATCGGCTCAAAAGTTGAAGGTGAGGCGCTGGTTGCTGAAGATAATTTCTCTGCCCGCTACGACCTTGACCGTCTCAAAGGCGTCTTCTCCCGCCCGCAGCACAAGTTGCATGGCCAGTCCTACAAGGACAAAATTCTGGTGTTCAATACGGCCAAGGGCGGTGTGGCTTCGGCCTGGATGCTGCACGAAATGAAATCCCGGGGGATTGCGCCGAAAGCGATCCTGTTCAATACGGCGAATACCATTCTGGCTCAGGGGGCTGCCCTGGCTGACATGACCATGTGTGATCGCTTCGAAGATGGCGACGTGACAAAACTGATCAAGACCGGTGACCGTCTGGAAGTGGACCCGCAGAACGGGGTTGTACGGGTCGTCTGACGGCCTGCTGCACCCGGGGTGCTCACCTTCAGAATGACCGGAAAGTATTGGCTTTGCCTTGGCGATTGGGTCACGATCCCGACAGCAGACATATCATTTTGATGTGATTTTGTTGTCGGGGCATTTGTTGTTATGTCGGACCGTACATTTAGTTTGGCAGTCTCTGTCGGTCTGACCGTGGCCGCGGTCATTGGCGTGACTGTGCTTGTTGCCCCATACTTCATGTTTCCCCCTGATGATATTTCGGTGTTCTGGCCGACCAACGGGATCGTCCTCGGTCTGTTGCTGGTCCTGCCGATTGAAATGCGGCGCGGGGCTATGCTTGTTCTGCTTCCCGCCTATCTTGCGGCTGAACTTCTTATTGGGCATCCGGTGGGACCGTCTGTCGGTTTCACGATAGTCAACGGTATCGAGTTACTGTTGGCATTCTGGCTGTTGGACAGATTTGGCGTTGTTGATGAGCCATTTTCCCGGCTTCGGAATCTGCTGCTTGTTCTGGTCACGGTGACGCTTTGTTCGGTTGTCGGCGGATTTCTTGGAACAATGACCATCGCAATAGTCAGTGAATTTCACTCAGTGATCTTCTCTCGCTGGGCTATTGCTGATCTGGTTGGTCATCTTATGTTTCTGCCGCTTATCGTCGGGCTGAAGAACTGGCGGCGTGACCTTACGGAACTCCCGGTAAGAAAAATTGCCGAGTTTCTCGCTGTCTTCGTCATACTTCTGTTGCTCTCCATCGGTCTGTACGGTGGTCTTCACAGCGATATTGACGGGGCAACCGGGCTGTTGTTTTTACCTGTGCCGGTATTGCTCTGGACGGCCGTCAGGTTTGGGCCGACGGGTGCTGCGACGGGCATGTTTGTGCTTGCCATCAGCGCGATGTTTTTCGCATTTCAGGGGGCGGGACCGTTTGCAGGCCAGTCGCCGGTTGATAGCGTCGGATCGCTTCAGGCATTCTTCATCGCTCTGTTTCTGGCAACCCTGACCATTGCTGTGCTGACCCGGGAACGGAATGCGGCCATTGCCGGGCTTCAGGGTTCTCATGACCGGCTGGAACAGCGGGTTGTCGACGGTACCCGTGAACTGGAAACCAGTGACGGTCGGTTCCGGACACTGGTTGAGCATGCGCCAATCTGCATTCACGAGATCCAGATGGACGGTACGATTTCATCCATGAATCCGGCAGGTCTGAGGATGCTCGGGCTGGAAAACCAAAGCCAGATACGAGGCTTGAGATATCTGTCAGCCGTTTCGGATAAAGACCGTGAGCGCATATCCGGCCTGCTCGATGAAGCACTGGCAGGCATGGCTTCAGAGTTTGAGTTCGTTGCCGCTGGGGGGCCGGATCAGCAGTATTTTGCCAGTTGTTTCGTTCCTATCCGGGGGGCTGACGGTGAGGTGCTCTCGCTGATGGGGATTACCCAGAATGTGACCGAAAGACGCTTTAACGCCCGTCTGCTGGAAATCGGGGGGGAGGTTCTCGGCCTGCTCGCATCAGGTGCCAGTCTGGAAGATGTGATGACGGCACTGATCATAGGTTCCGAGACCATGATACCGGGGTCTGTGGGTTCCGTGCAGTTGCTGGATGATGACGGGCGGACGTTACGACATCTGGCGGCACCACGGTTGCCTGCGATTTATGGCGATATTGTCGATGGTATCGATATCAACGAGCGGTCCGGTTCATGCGGGCTGGCTGCACTGACCGGCGAAGTCGTGATTGTGCCGGATGTAAGGGTAGACCCGGACTGGCTGTGTTATCAGGATGCAATGGCAGAACTTGGTCTGGTCTCAAGCTGGTCATTCCCGATCAGAAATGCTGCGGGCCGGGTACTCGGAACCTTCGCATTCTATTCGGCGGAGGTCGGCACACCGACCGAAAGACAGCTGAAAATCGTCGAAGGAAGCACCAGACAGGCAGCCATTGCCATCGAACGCAAGATGCATGACAGGGATCTCCGGCGCGCCAAGGAGACGGCGGAACTGGCCAACGAGGCTAAAAGCGCGTTCCTTGCCAATATGAGCCATGACCTTCGTACTCCGCTCAATTCCATCATCGGTTTTGCGGATATGATGAGTCTGCACAGCTTTGGCCCGATGGGGCATGAGAAGTATGACGAATATACTTCTCTCATTGCTCATAGCGGTGCGCGTTTGCTCAATCTGGTCAACGATATCCTCGACCTCTCCCGTATCGAGAGCGGAGAATACCCGCTCGCTGATGAAGTTATTGATGTGGAGAGTGCAATCCGTTCGTCCTGGCGCCGTTGCGCGGTCGAACCACTGGGTATGACGGGGGGGCGGTTTCATGTGGACAACCGCAATGCCGACAGAAACCTGATGGCGGATGAGCGTGCGGTATCGCAGATACTGGATAATTTGCTTTCAAACTCGATCAAATATTCAGATCCGGATGACAGCATCACTGTCGGCTGGAAACTGCTGCCTGACGGGCGCGGGCGTCTCTCGGTAGAAGATACCGGCTATGGCATTACGGCTGACCGGGTAGAGGCGGTGACACTGCCCTTCACACGCGGGACCAATCTCGATGAACCGAATGCCTACATTGCCCGCGTTGGCGAAGGTGTCGGCCTTGGCCTTCACATCGTCAAACGCCTCGCCGAACTCCACGGCGCCGAACTGGCCCTGACCAGCGCCGAGGGCGCCGGCACGATTATCATGATCGATTTCCCCGCAGAGCGGGTGGTTGGGGCGTGATATAGGGTCGGGGGATATCTCCCTCTCTTTTCCCGGTTAGCTGGGATCGTCGCGCTACCTCGCAAAACCAAAACCAGCTCTGGCCTCTGAATATGCCTGCCTGATGCAGTGCGCGGCGCACCGTCGCGCCTGCTTTATGGACATTGTATATACGGATGTATATAAATGGATGGTGGTTTTGAATGGGACGCGGCGAAAGCAGCGGGAAATCTGACGAAGCACAGGATCAGTTTTGAGCAGGGTAGTCGTATTTTCAGATCGCAGGCTCTGGACTGGCTCAATATTGAAGTCATAGATGGCGAACTGCGTTATATCGCGATTGGTGAAGTTGACCTGCGGTGTCTGGTGGTTGTGTATACTCTGAGAGGTGATGATGCTATCCGGATTATTTCGGCTCGCCGGGCAACCAGGCGGGAACAGGATAATTACTACAGGACAAATTACAGCGATGGATGACCCAAAGAGAGCAGGCAAAGAAACGGCAGGACACACGTATGATGAGTGGGCGGCATCAGACAGCCTCACAGATGAGGAGATTGAACAGGCAATTCGCGAAGACCCCGACGCCGCCCCGATCCTCGGCGACGACTTCTGGGCCAACGCCCGCGTCGTGATGCCAACCCCGAAACAGGCCATCTCAATCCGCATCGACGAGGATGTGCTGGCCTACTTCAAAAGCACAGGCCCAGGCTATCAGGGGCGGATGAACGCGGTGCTGCGGTCCTATATGGAGGCGAAGGAGTCGGTGGATACTTGATCTCACTTCCCCCCAAACACCGGCTCCCGTTTCTCGGCAAAGGCTGTCTGGCCTTCTACCCTGTCGTTACTTGCGTCGCATAGCTTCACCAGTTCCGCACATCGCGCCCGGTCGGGCTTGTCTGCTGTCCCCTCGGCAATCGTTACCTTCAGCGCTTCCACGGTCAGGGGGGCATTCGACGCGATTTTTGTGGCCAGCGCGGCTATCTCGTCATCCAGCCGGTCGTCCGGGACGGCGCGGCTGATCAGACCCCATCTCTCTGCGGTTTCGGCCGGGAATTTGTCAGCGGTATAGAGCAGTTCCCGGGCATGTTTAGGGCTGATGTTTTCCAGCAGCAATTCCACATCCTCAAGCTTGTAGCCGATGCCGAGGCGGGCCGGGGTGACGGCGAAACTGGCACTGGCGGCGGCGATCTGGAGGTCGCAGAGCAGGGCCAGTTCCATACCACCGCCGACGCAATATCCGGTAATCCGGGCGATGGTCGGGCGGGGGAATGTTTTCAGCAGGTTGTATGTATGGGTGGTGACCGCATCATAGGCGACGCGCTGTTCTGCGGTTGCCCGGATGGTTGCATATTCCTTGATATCGTTTCCGGCACAGAAGCTTTTGTCGCCCGTACCGGCCAGAATGACGACGCGGATGGTGCTGTCGGATTTCCAGCCTTCGAGTATCTGGCCAAGACACCGCCACATTTCCAGCGTCATGGCATTGCGTTTTGCTGGCCGGTTGATGGTGATACGGCCGATGGCCCCATCTATCTCAGCGAGAATTTCAGGCTGTTCTGTGCTGGTCATGTCGTGGTCCTCCGCCGGGTCCGTTTGAGGGGATGACCGTCGTTTTACCCCGCCGCCACCTGTGCGGCCAGTTGCTGTGCGGTTCTGAGCAGACGGGCATCATCACCGCGCTCACCGACCAGTTGCACGCCCAGCGGCATGCCAGCTTCCCCCTGCATCAGTGGCAGGGTAATGGCCGGCGTGCCAAGCAGGGACCAGGTGGAGCAGAAGATCGGATCACCAGTGGCATCCAGCCCGACCGGGGCTTCACCGGGGGTCGAGGGGGTCAGGATGGCATCGTAATCCTCGAAGATGCGGGCCAGCCAGGCATTCATCGGCTCGATCCGGCTGGCTGCCTGGTTGTAATCCAGAGCGGTAACATTGCGGCCTTCCTCAACCATGCCGGTCAGGATCGGGCTGATCTGGCTGGCACCGTTCTGGAAATAGCGATCCAGAGCGAAGGCCAGATCCGGATACATGATGGCGCGGAGATAATCCGCAGCCCGGTCGAACTCTTCATGCAGCGTTTCCTCGACGCAGTTTGCACCGAGAAATTCTGCCAGTTCAGTGAAGGCTTCCTGTGTTGATGGTTCTGCCCGGTCCCAGAAGGGGGTGCGAATGAAGGCGACACGGGGTGGTGCCGGTGGTTCGGACAGGGTTGTCTTCTGCAATTGCGGGGCGGCCTTTGGCCGGGTATCCGGGTCTTCCCGGTCATGGCCGAACAGCACGTCACCAAGCAGGGCAGCATCTTCGACGGTACGGGCGAAGGCACCGATATGATCGAGTTTCTGTGACAGGGGCAGCACACCGGCGCGCGATATCTGTCCGTGGGTCGGCTTGAAGCCGACAACACCACAGAAGGATGCAGGGCGAATGACTGATCCGTTGGTCTGTGACCCGAGGGCCAGCGGCACCATACCGGCGGCAACGGCGGCGGCTGACCCGCTGGAGGAGCCGCCGGGAGTGCGGGTGGCATCATGCGGGTTGGTGGTCTTGCCTGGTGAATAAACGGCAAATTCCGTGGTGACCGTTTTGCCCATGATGACAGCCCCGGCGGCTTTCAGCCGGGCGACGACGGTTGCATCGCGGAACGGCCGGTGCCCGGCCTTCAGTGCGGTGCCATATTCGGTTGGCAGGTCATCGGTATCGATGATGTCCTTGATACCAACGGGAACACCATGCAACGGGCCGAGGGCGGCACCGGAGGCCCGGACCGCATCCAGCTTTTCCGCTTGTCGCCGGGCAAAGACCGGGTCCAGATGTGCCCAGGCACCGACTGTTCCTTCCATTGCCTCGATACGGGTGAGGCAGTCATTGACCGCGTCGGTTGCGGTGGTTTCTCCAGCCGCGATTTTCTGCGCCAGTTGGGCAGCCGTCAGGTCAGCAAGGCTCATTCAGTCTCTCCGGTCAGTCTGTCAGTCAGGTTATGGTCAGCCCGGGTCCGCTGCTTTCTTGCGGAATACCGAGCGCCAGTAATCATATATCACCAGCGACAGGATTGGCAGGATGATGCACCAGAAAGGCAGTCCGCCCCAGAAACCGGCAAACCCGGTAGAGATGCTCCAGGCCAGTCCAATAACGAACACCGAGACAATCAGAACACCAATGAGACCGCCAATTTTTTCAGCCATCAGTTTTCTCCTTCATTCCGCCTAGAGTACAGATCATGGCACATAGGGGCCGAACAGAACATCCGGCAGCCACAGGGCCAGCTGCGGGAACTGGTACATCATGACCATGCAGAAAATCACGATGCCGAGATAAGGCATCAGCCCCTTGAATATCTGCACCAGCTCGATCGCCTTGCCCAGAACCCCCTTGAGGTAATAGGCCGACATCGCCATGGGCGGGGTCAGGAACGAGGTCTGCAGGTTGAGTGCTACCAGCATGGCGAAGAAGTAGGGATTAACCCCGAAGGTGTCGAGCATCGGCAGGAAGATCGGCACGAAAATGATGAGAATTTCCGACCATTCCAGCGGCCAGCCCAGAATGAAGATGATGAG